>ENA-OFCE01000376-OFCE01000376.1-metagenomes-genome-assembly--contig:-NODE-376-length-30246-cov-5.551489_pt1 | contig 30246 bp, 31 predicted proteins | sample MGYA00153388_OFCE01 | MGnify analysis MGYA00153388 | reverse complement strand
CGCTTGCCGCGATGCGAAAGACCGCAAATTTCTTGCGCTTGCGATGGCGTGCAATGCGGGAGTTTTGGTGTCAAGCGATGATGACCTCCTGAGCATAAAAATCTGGCAAGGTACACAAATTGGCAGTCCTGCTGCATTTTTGAGCCGCGCAGTGAACTGATAAGCCTACAGCTCAAGCCATTTAAAATGCTATTTATTTCATAGCTGCTTGCGCACGTACTTATCGGGTTGCAGAACAATTTGACCATTAAAACTGCCCCGTTGATGCTTAAAAACGACGTGCAATGAATTCAAAAAGCCTTTGTAAGTCTGAAGGAAATTTTTCGGTCTTAGGATGTCAAAATTGTCTTCAAGGCAATGAATATAAACGCGAACAGCTCTGTTTATGCTAGCAAAGCAGAACCGCTTTTGCCGCGTAACTAGACATCTCCCGTCAAATTATCTGTCTGCTAACTTTTCATTAATGCAAGTTACTGTTCTAACCCAAGGCGCGTTCTGCTTCCACGAGAAACACGATAGCAGAAGCAGTTTGGTGAAGAACATAGCCAGCCAGGTGCGACGGAACGGTTTTTATCTCTGAGCCTTGCCCGTGGCCGCTGTCTTTGTTCCGAGCGGTTGGCACGCCGCTTTCGAGCGTTGTTCTCAGTCCAGAGAAGTGGCTCTGCCAGTAATCAGGAATCAGATGTTTTTCGAACAATATGCCGATGAGTGTTTTACTGCTCGCTTTGGTGTCGTAACTCCAACCTCTTTTGTTGCAGATGCCCTTAATCACGCTTTCGAATGCGTTTAAACATTCTGAAAGAGCTGCTTTAGTGTCGCCATGTCTATACCTTTCATGGGCTTTCAAAAATTCTGCCTGAGCACCAGCAAACTCAACGCCTCGAAGTAACGACAAAGCGGGCTTGACAACTTCAGCATGAATCAAGTGCGAGTCCACGCGAATTATTTCGCCATCGGCAAATTGATAACCTACACCACGCTCTTGAAACCGGCCATTCAACTCTTCAATTGCAGATGCTGCAATTCTTTCGGAATTATTGAGATAACGATACCCATGCCTTGAGGCATGGTGTTCAATTCCTCGGCCGGCAAGCTCAACCATCGAAAGAGCTATTTCAACGTCTTCTTGGGCAAGAAATCCATTAATCCATTCTGAAATAACGTTATCGTGTCGGCTTGTGTTGGGAAGCTGAAATACCCCCAGCTCCTTACGCATAATTTTCACCATTGATTCGTAAAGCTTATAGACTTCCTGGCTTGAATCGTGAATAGTGGCGCTCCCAAGAACGTCCACCCAAATATGCGCTACCTGCACACGAAGTTCATTAGGAAGCTCGTCGTATATGTAAACGTCAGGCTGTTCGCCACGCAGCTGACGTTGCCTTTTGTGGAAGAGATTGAAAATAGCCAAGAGGTAAACCGTTTTACAAATCGTAACCTAGAAAAATCCTTCTTGGCTGGTTTATCGCAGCGTCAAGCGACCCGTGCCCGCAAATCATCACGTTTGTTAGGTTGGGCCTAGCTAACCCGACCTAAACTTGACATTCAGGAAAGGTATGTCTGCCATTGCCCATCACTAAGATAAAAATCAAATCAGGCACATAAAACTTTTTGCACTCTTTTTTGAATTGAACAACAACCACAAATGCAACCCACCCTTAAACCCCAAAACCCCAACTTCTCATCAGGCCCTTGTGCCAAGCGGCCGGCCTATGACGTAGGCAAATTGCAGCTGGACACACTGGGTCGTTCGCACCGTTCTGCAGTTGGTAAAAAAGCGTTGGGCTTGGCGTGCAGCAAGACGGCGCGCATTCTGGGTTTGCCTGCTGACTACCGCGTGGCTGTAGTACCGGGCTCGGACACGGGTGCCATTGAAATGGCGATGTGGTCATTACTCGGGCCGCGGGGTGTCGATGTGCTGGAGTGGGAAACCTTCAGCGCCACCTGGACAAATGATATTTTAGAGCAGCTCAAGCTGCCGAACACGCGAGTTATGAAGGCCGACTACGGCGACTTGCCTGATTTGAAAACGGTCAACTTTGACAACGACGTGGTGTTTGTGTGGAACGGCACCACGTCAGGCGTGAAAGTGCCCAACGGCGACTGGATTGACGACAATCGGGCCGGGCTGACGCTGTGCGACGCAACGTCCGCCATATTCGCCATGGACATGCCGTGGCACAAGCTGGACGTGATCACTTATTCATGGCAGAAAGTGCTGGGCGGTGAAGGCGGCCACGGCATGTTGATTTTGAGCCCGCGCGCTGTGGAGCGGCTAGAAAGCTACACGCCGCCCTGGCCCATGCCCAAAGTGTTCCGCATGACGGCGAATGGCAAGTTGAATGAAGGCTTGTTTAAGGGCGACACTATCAACACGCCGTCGATGTTGTGCGTGGCCGACTATTTAGATGCGCTGCAGTGGGCTGACGGCTTGGGAGGCCTGCCGGGCTTGATTGCCAAAAGCCGCGCCAACTTGAAAGTCATTGAAGATTTTGTGGCTGCCAATGACTGGATTTCTTTCCTCGCGAAAGACGCTGCGACGGTGTCGAATACCAGCGTTTGCCTGACGCTGAATGCTACCCCCGAGCAAGTCAAAAAAATGGTGGCACTGCTCGATGTCGAAGGCGTAGCCTACGACATTGGCGCGTACAAGGATGCGCCGGCCGGGCTGCGCATTTGGTGCGGAGCGACGGTTGAAGCCACTGACCTGCAAGCGCTGATGCCTTGGATTACTTGGGCTTACGGGCAAGTATCAGGCGCGTGAGGCGCTGAAACGAAACATGGCTAAAAAGGCAAAAACTGGTTAGTCTGGACCATTTTGGGTATAGGTAGTGCCTGCAGTCCAAATAATTACGGGTGTAAACTGCTATATATTCAATAGCATACTTGACCTGCTATTGTTTTAACGCGACCCGCTCGGCGACCATTTCAAACGCGAGATCTACTACCACCGCAAGCATTGCCACCAGCACCGCGCCCTGCAGCACATAGGCAGTGTTGAAGCCGCTCAAGCCGACGATGATGGGCGAGCCCAGCGTTTTTGCGCCCACCGTGGATGCAATCGCGGCGGTACTGATGTTGATGATGACGGATGTGCGAACGCCCGACAACCACACGGGCAGTGCCAGCGGGATTTCGACATAGGCCAGCGCTTGCCGCGGGCGCAAGCCCAACGCACTTGCAGCGTACAACTGCGCACCAGGTACTGTCTGCAAGCCACCAATCGTGCCCTGCACTACTGGCAACAGTCCGTACAAACTCAATGCAATCAATGCCGGCACTTCGCCAAAGCCAACGACTGGCACCGCCAGCGCCAGCACCGCGACTGGCGGAATCGCCTGGCCAATCGCCACTAAGCTTTCGACTACAGGTTTAAATTGCAGGCCGCCAGCATGCGTCACGGCAACTCCTAGGGCCGTGCCCACCACCACCGCCACCAGACTCGACGCACCCGCAAGCAGGCAGTGCTGCAGCAGTAGCCATGCAAACGGATCTTGCATGTACACAGGGCGCTCAAGCCCGGGGAAAAAAGCGGCGAAAAAAGACTCAGAGTATGGCAGCGCGACCACCAGCAGCGCAAGTAAAACCGAGGCACCCAGCAATTTATAGCTTGCTCTCATGCCTGCCGCGTCATCCGTGCGGCCTGGCTTGTCGCACAGCCAGACTGATCAGGGCCCGAAACATTCCATCGACCAACACACCGAGCGCAACAATGGGCAGTACGCCCAGCAAAACAACGTCTTGCGCGCTGCTGAACAAACCTTCAAACATGATGCTGCCCAGCCCGCCCGCACCGATCAAGGCGGTAACTGAGGCCAAACCCACTGCGGCAACCGCAGCCGTGCGCACACCGCCAAGTACTACCGGCAATGCCAGCGGCAGGCCGACATGGCGCAAGACAAACCAGGGCTTGAGGCCCAGCGCGCGCGCAGCATCCATCTGCGCGCCAGAGACTTGTTGCAGCCCCACCAGCGTACCGCGCGCAACCGGCAACAAACCATAGAGGGTCAGCGCAATCACAGCCGGTGCAATCCCTACGCCGCTGATACCCGCCGCGCCCAGTGCGGGCCAATAAGCTGCCAGAAAAGCCAGGGGCGCCATCAGCAAGCCAAACAGCGCAATAGAAGGAACGGTTTGCACCACATTGAGGGCGGGAAAAGCCATGCTCGCCACTTTTGCATACCCGTGCGCTGCCCAACCCAGCGGCAGGCCAATGGCCAGCGTAAACGCCATAGCCAGCCCGACAATTTGCATGTGCCGGGCTACCACTGCCGCAAAGCCATCAGCGCGGTTGGCGTATTCCTTCATGATGGACAAGTCGTCGCACCAACCGCTGGCGAGCATCGCGCACACCACCAGCACCGTGCCAAAGCCAGTGGCCGCTGTTTGAAATGGGGTGGCGCGCAGACGCTGTAGCGTGTCGCTGGCAATCAGCGCTGACAACACCACCGCCGCCCAAAATGCCGCCCCAAAAGACACCCGGGCAAGAGATGCTCCGGCCTGCGAGACCAGCTGCGCCTGGCTGGCAGCCAGGCCAAGCAAGCCGAACACAAGCGCCACAGACGTTGCCAACACCAACGCCAGCACCGCCCGCCGCTGCCGAATAAATCCCGCCAATAAAAGCGCGCATGGCAAACCCGCCAGCAACCAGATCGGGCCCGCAAGCAACGATAAAAACCCAACTGCCTGACCAGACACCAGCCGATTGGGTGCCACCCGCAAGAAAGGCAGGGCGACCAGTGCCAGCACCAGCAACGCACCCAAAAGTACCAAAACTGGATTGAATCGCGGCGGCAAACTCATGCTCAGGGCGCTTCCAAAAACGGCGCGCAATTTACTTCAGCAAGCCTTTGGACTTTAAAAAATCAGCCGCTACTTTTTTGGCGTCCTGGCCGTCAAGCTGGATTTTTGCGTTCAGTGCCTGCAGCGTTGGGCGGTCAAGCAGCTTGAAGACGGGGGCAAGCACATCAGCTATTTTCGGATTCTTTTTGAGCACCTCTTCCCGAACAATAGGCGCTGGCGCGTATACAGGTTGTACGTTTTTGGTGTCTTCAAGAATCACCAACCCCAGCGCCGCCAAAGCGCCATCGGTGCCGTAAGCCATCGCAGCATTCACGCCAGACGTTTTTTCATACGCAGCGCGCACAGTAACCGATGTATCGCCGCCAGCCAGCGTCAACAACTGCTCGGGCCTGAGCTTGAAGCTGTATGCCGCTTGAAATGCGGGCAGCGCATCTGAGCGCTCCACAAATTCAGCTGAAGCCGCAAGCTTGAATTGCCCCGCCGCGCTTCCAGAAGCGGCCAGCCAACGGGACAAATCTTCCAGTGTGGTCAGCTTGTTCGCAGCTGCTACATCTTTGCGCAGCGCAATCGTCCAGGTGTTGTTGGCTGGCGCGGGCTGCAGCCACACAATTTTGTTTTTGGCCAGGTCCAGCGTTTTGACCCGCTCGTAGCCGGTTTGCAAATTCTTCCAGACGGGGCTTTTTTCTTCTGCAAATATGAACGCGCCGTTGCCCGTGTATTCGGGGTAAATATCAATCTCTCCGGCGGTAATCGCGCCGCGCATGACCTTGGTGTTGCCCAGAGAGACTTTGCTTTCAGTTTTAATGCCATTCGCTTCCAGCGCCAGCACCATCATGTTGCCAAGTAACTTGCCTTCGGTGTCGATTTTGGAGCCGACCCGAACGGCGGAGGGAGTTTGGGCGAGCACACTGCTGCACAGCAGCGCACAGCAAAGTAGCAACGACGCTGGTCGGCAAACAGACTTCATGGGGGGCTCCTGGTTACGCAAAAAATTGAAAAATCACCATGCCGCTATTAGACGACACAACGTTAATTCAGGAGCGCCCCACGAAAAGGCTGTGCCAGCAGCTGCTCAATAAGCAGCCAACTCCGGATTACCAACTCGCCAGATCACGGAATCAAACCCATTGCGTGCATGTAGGCCGGGTGCAGCATCAAATCGTCCCAAGTCGGCGCGCTGGCAGTCGGCAGCAAATCCAGCCTGCGCAGCTCACTCGATTCCAGAGCTTCCCAGCGGCCCTTGAGCAACGCCTCGGCCATGCCGTCGAGCAACTCGTCAACTGCTCTTCCTTTGTTGTTTTCGCCGTCTAACGACTGGTTGCACAGCAGCACCATATCGCAGCCAGCATTCAACGCCAACATGGCGGCATGCGTGTAGCTGACTTCTTTGCCGTCAATGGTACGGGCGCCAGCCATGCTCAAATCATCGCTAAAAATAGCGCCACCAAAGCCAAGCTGGCCGCGCAAAATGTACGTCAGCCACTGCTCTGAAAAGCCCGCCGGGCGGCTGTCTACTTTGGGGTAAATCACGTGTGCCGGCATCACGCTGGTAAGTGTCGTGTTCAGCCACTCATACGGCGCAGCGTCGTCCGCCAAAATCGCTTTCAGGCTGCGTTTGTCGACGGGAATCTCGTGGTGCGAATCGGCTTTGACAAAGCCGTGGCCAGGAAAGTGTTTGCCGCAGTTCATCATGCCCGACTGCAGCAAACCGTGCATCAGGCTTTTGGCCAGCAAGGTGACGACGCGTGGATCGCGGCCAAAGGCGCGGTCGCCGATGACACTGCTTTCGCCAAAATCTAAATCCAGAACTGGCGTAAAGCTGAAATCAACGCCGCAGCTGCGCAACTCAGCGCCCAGCACATATCCGCAGGCGGTAGCCGAGTTAGTCGCGGCCAGTTGGTCTTTCATCCACAGCGCGCCCAGTGCCCGCATGGGAGGCAAGTGGGTGAAGCCATCGGTTTTGAAGCGCTGCACACGCCCGCCTTCGTGGTCCACGCAAATCAGCAAGTCTTTGCGAATGCTTTTGATGGCGGCGCACAGACTACCGAGCTGTGCACGGTTTTCCCAGTTGCGGGCGAACAAAATAATGCCGCCTGTGAGTGGGTTTTTCAAGCGGCGGCGGTCGTCTTTGTTCAACGTCAAACCCGCGATGTCGATGATGAGGGGGGCATGTTGGGTCATGGGTGGTTCTTTTTGTACTATTAATTCAGGAGCTGCTTACGCCCGTATTCATTGGTCTACAGACCTATTTTATGCTTCAAAAGCGGCTAAAACTCACGTTTTTTGCTCAATAACTACAAAGCTGGCGGCGTAGTCGGTTTCATCGGTCACGCTGACGTGGGCGCTGAGTTGGCGCGCGTCAAACCATTCTTTCAGTGCACCGTGCAGCACGATGACTGGTTTACCGCTGGTCTCTTTTGCTATTTCGCAGTTCCGCCAGGTCATCGGCATGCGCATGCCCAATCCTATCGCTTTGCTGAAAGCTTCTTTGGCAGAAAAGCGGGTAGCCAGATAGCTGACGCCCCGGTCTGGCCAGCGGGCGCCGCGTTCGTTCCACGTCTTCATTTCGCCTTCGCTCAAGATTTTTTGAGCAAAGCGCTCACCATGGCGTTCAATACTGGCGCGAATGCGGCGTACGTCGCAAATATCAGTGCCTATTCCGTAAATCATTTGCCCCCACGGTCGCGCACTTCGTGTCGCTTCCTGCCCCACGAGGGGGCCGCTGCGCCTACGGCCTGGCAAAGCCAGTTCCGTGGCCCCTGCCTGGATGAATCCCTATCCGTCATGCCGAGCTCGCAGCCTCGTTGATACATCTCAAATAGTCTCGAACTGTTGCGGCATAACCCAGCTCCAGCGCATCAGCCACCAGCGCATGGCCAATCGACACCTCCAGTACGCCGGGAACCGCTTTTAGAAATTCGGTGAGGTTCTCGCGGTTCAAGTCGTGGCCCGCGTTCACTCCTAAATGGATAGCTGCTGCCGCCTGTGCAGATTGGGTAAAACGGCTTAAAGCTTCAATTTTTTGCGGCGTGTGAAAAGCGCTGGCGTAGCTTTCGGTATAGAACTCCACGCGGTCGGCACCCACCGCTTTGGCTGGCGCCATCGATTCAGCAACGGGGTCCATGAACAAACTGACGCGCACGCCACGCGCGTGCGCATCTTCAATCAGCGGCTTCAGGCGCTCAGCGTCTTGCGGAAAACTCCATCCGTGGTCACTGGTGAGCTGGTCTTCGCTGTCAGGCACAAAAGTGCATTGGTGCAGGGGCAGGCCGCGTGCTGACAAGTCGTGAACAAACCCCATCAAATTTTGAAAAGGATTGCCTTCAACATTGAACTCGCGACCAGGCCAGTCTTTCATCATTGCGGCAATCTCGAACACGTCAGCGCTTCTGATGTGCCGCTCGTCCGGGCGCGGGTGAACAGTGATGCCGCTTGCGCCAGCTTCCAGGCACAAGCGTGCGGCGCGTACCACGTCGGGCAGGCCAAGATGCCGCGTATTGCGCAGCAAAGCGACCTTGTTGACGTTGACCGACAGTGCGGTGGTCTTTACAGTTTTATGAACCATGGTTTATAGCGATTGAAGTTCCATCATCATCTGGCGGGTTTTTAGAACCTTCACGTCGCAATGGTAGTGCAGCAGCGCACGCAACTGGGTTTTCAGCTCGGGGAGGTGGTTGACGCAAGCGTGCATCGTGTCTACAAATGGCGCGTCGCCGTCGAGTGCCTGTTGCAGCGCCAGCCACTGTGAACCGCTCAGGGCGCTGCGGTCATCGTCGTGCGCCTCACGCAGGCCGGCTTCGGCCAGCAGCACGTACTGCGTATCACTCTGCAGGCTGGCCAGCGTGGCGGTTTGCGCATCCAGCAAAGGCAAGAACCCAATGTCACGCAGCAGCCGCAACTCAAAAGCCCTGAGCGCTACTTGAAGCGTGTCGATGCTCTGGCTGGCCAGCAATTGCACCGTTGCGGCATATGCATCGAACAGCACGGGGTGAGGGTCATCACGTGCCAGCAGGCGCATGAGCAGTTCATTCAAATAGTAGCCCGAGAGCAACGCATCCCCCGTAGGCATGACATGGCCGCCCTGCCATTCAGCGCTTTTCAGGTTGCGGATTTCTGCATCCCCGCCAAACGCCACATGCAGCGGCTGCAGCGGCAGCAAGATGGGCCTGAAGCTGGAACTGGGTTTTTTTGCACCTCGTGCAATCAACGCCACCCGGCCGTAGGTGCGGGTGAAGACTTCCAGAATCAGGCTCGACTCGCTCCAGTCGTAGCGATGCAGGACATAGGCGGGTTCATCAACGATGCGTTTGACTGGCAAGGTTTGAACTCACTCATAGCCGAAGGTCTTGACGCGGGCTTCGTCATCCGCCCAGCCCGACCTGACTTTGACCCAAATCTCAAGAAAAACTTTATTACCCGTTAGCGCTTCAAGCTCGTGGCGCGCCTCAGTCCCCATGCGCTTGAGTTTTTCACCCTTGTCACCAATGATCATGCCTTTATGCCCATCACGTTCCACCACAATCGTGGCGGCAATTTTGCGCAGATTGCCTTCTTGCTCGTACTTGTCGATGATCACAGTCGACGTGTAGGGCAGCTCGTCGCCCGTCAAGCGAAACAGCTTTTCACGAATCATCTCAGCGGCCATGAAGCGGTCGCTGCGGTCGGTCAATGCGTCGGCTTCATACATCCAGGCTTGCTGCGGCAGGTATTTCTCGCAGATACCGAAAACGCGCTCGACGTCTTTGGCGCTGTTGGCTGACATCGGCACAAACTCAGCAAAATCGCGCTTGGTCTGCATCATTTGTAGCCAGGGCGCAATGTCGCCCCGGCGGTGAATCAGGTCAAACTTATTGGCCAGCAAAATCGCGGGCGTCCCTAGGGGCAGCAAGCCAAGCACCTTTTCGTCAGCCTGGTTGAACTGCCCGGCTTCGACCACAAAGACGATTAAATCCACATCGTTTACTGCGCCGACCACCGTGCGGTTTAATGAACGATTCAAGGCATTACCGTGGCGGGTTTGAAAACCTGGCGTATCAACGAACACAAACTGGGTCGGGCCCACCGTTTTCATGCCCGTGATGCGGTGGCGTGTAGTCTGCGCCTTGCGGGACGTGATGCTGACCTTTTGGCCCACCAGCGCATTGAGCAATGTCGATTTGCCAACATTGGGCTTGCCAACAATCGCAATCAGGCCGCAGCGCTGATCCGCTACAGGCGGCAAAACCGATACGCCTGCTGCCGCAGCATCAGATGCTGGCACCTGGCTTTTGCGTGTTGAAAACGCTTTGGCCAGCATGGCATCAATGGACTGCTGTTGTGCCAGCGCCTCAGCCTCAGGCGTAGCTGGTACGGTTTGTTTTGGAGTGGTTTTACGGGGTGTCATGGTCTACAAAGTGGTGCTGATTTCAGCTTTTATGGAGCGCTGCGCACTCGTCAAAGGGTTTTGACAAAGGCCAGCATAGCCAGGGCGGCTGCCTGCTCACCCGAACGCCTCGACGCGCCGATGCCGCGTTCAGCGCGGCGGTATTCAATAATTTCGCATTCGACATCAAATGTTTGCTGGTGTGCTGCGCCTTGGGTGCCCACCACACGGTAAATTGGCAAGCTCATTTTGCGGCCCTGTAGCCACTCCTGCAATTCGGTTTTGGCGTCTTTGCCAATAGCCTGCATTTGTGAATTGATTTGAACGTCGTTAAACAGGCGCCGCACCAAAGCGGCAGCCGGCTCGAAACCTGCATCTAAAAACACAGCGCCAATGACCGCCTCAAGTGCGTCGGCCAAGATCGACGGCCGTTTTTGACCGCCTGATTTGACCTCTCCCTCACCGAGCTTGAGGAGTTCTGGCAGACCCAGCTGAAGAGCAATTTGGTGCAGGGTTTCCTGTTTGACCAAATTGGCCCGAGCGCGCGACAAATCGCCTTCGGGCAACTCATCCAAGCGTTCGTACAGCAACCCCGCTACTGCCAAATTCAGAACGGAATCACCCAAAAACTCAATCCGCTCATTGTGGTCAGATGAAAAGCTGCGGTGCGTGAGCGCTTGTACCAGCAGCTTGGGGTTCGTAAAGTCGTGTTCTAAACGCCGTTGCAGCGCAATCAGTTTTGGGCTGAGCGTAGAACTGGCACCCACTTATTTTGATTTGCCGGCGTACTTCAGCAGCAAATATGCTGGCCCGCCCAGATGGATTTCTTTGTTGTACGCGAAACCCACCACGATTTTGTCACCGTCTTTGGTGACTTCCAGGTCTTTACCCACAATCGCCTTGATGTCGTCAATCTGCGCAGCTTTGTCGAAAATACTGCGCACTTCGGGCACGGTGCTTCCGGTCGCCGCTTTTCCAGCCGCTTTGGAAATAGCCTGATATTCCAGAACGGTCGGGAATACCTGCGCTGCAATCACACCCGCAAATGCCAGCGTACCGCCGACGAACAAGATGCCTAAAAACGAAATGCCACTTTGCTTGTTTTTCATGCTTTGGTCCCGCCAAAATCAAGTTCGATAAAGTCAAATTCAATCAAACGACCCAATGCGCTTGAGGTTGCCAAAATTCATCCAGACAAAAAAAGCTTTGCCTACGATGTTTTGTTCTGGCACAAAACCCCAAAACCTCGAGTCAAGAGAATTATCGCGGTTGTCGCCCATCATGAAATAGTGCCCCTCAGGCACATTGCATACGACACCCTCGGTACTGTAACGGCAATTGTTTCTAAATGGGAAGTCTTCAGCTCCAGCGATAAAGGCCGGACGGTCGTCGTCGTTGAGAAGTTTATATTTCTTGTTGTCAGTAGCCTCCAGAAACTGCTTTGAGTAGCGCATCGTGTCTTCATCAAAGTAATCGGACAAAGCAGTTTTTTCAAGCGGCTTGCCGTTGACTGTCAGCTTCTTGTTCAGGTAGGCGACCTCATCGCCGGGCACACCCACCACGCGCTTGATGTAGTCCAGGCTGGGCTTTGGCGGGTAGCGAAACACCATTACGTCACCGCGCTGCGGGCTATTATTTTCAAGCACCTTCAGGTTGATGACCGGCAAGCGCACGCCGTAATGAAATTTATTCACCAGAATCAGGTCGTTGATGATCAAAGTTGGAATCATCGAACCCGACGGAATTTTGAAAGGCTCAAACAAAAACGACCTCAGCAAGAACACCACGATGATGACGGGGAACAGGCCAGCTGTCCAATCAAGCCACCACGGCTGCATGATCAGTCGGGATTTAGCTTCGCTGGCGTCGCGGTCAAGCTTGGAAATGCCTTTTTCAGCAAGAGCCGCCTGTCGCTGTGCAGTGTTTGTCTCAAAAGCAACCAGCGCACGGTGGCGCTGCGGAAGGAAATACAGCCGCTCGGCCAACCAGTAAATACCAGTCACGACCGCCGCAAGAAACAGCAGCAACGAAAAATTTCCATCGACCAACCCAAAATACCATGCCGCCGCATACCCTACAAAAGCCGCCAACACCACGGCAGTCATACCGCTCATTGATTTCATCAATACACTGCTCATTAATCTTCAACCTGCAAAATAGCCAGAAATGCCTCTTGCGGCACTTCGACGGAACCAATCTGTTTCATGCGTTTTTTACCCGCTTTTTGTTTTTCAAGAAGCTTGCGCTTGCGTGAAATATCGCCGCCGTAGCACTTGGCAATCACGTTCTTGCGGAGCGCTTTGATTGTCTCACGCGCAATAACGTTGGCTCCAATCGCTGCCTGGATGGCGACATCAAACTGCTGGCGCGAAATGATTTCCCGCATTTTGGCAACCACTGCGCGGCCCCGGTATGCTGACTGGCTGCGGTGGACGATGATGGACAAAGCATCTACCTTTTCACCGTTCAGCAAAATATCAACCTTTACGACGTCCGACGCGCGGAACTCCTTGAAGGTGTAATCCATCGACGCATAGCCGCGCGATACGGATTTGAGCTTGTCGAAAAAGTCCAGAACGATCTCGCCCAGCGGCATTTCGTACGTCAACATGACCTGCTTGCCGTGATAGGCCATGTTGAGCTGCACGCCACGCTTTTGATTGGCCAGGGTCATGACCGCGCCAACGTAGTCTTGCGGCATGTACAAATGTACGGTGACGATCGGCTCACGGATTTCTTGGACGCGGCCTGAGTCCGGAATTTTTGAGGGGTTTTCGACCTTGATCAACTCGCCATCGGCCTTGAGCACTTCGTACACCACGCTTGGCGCTGTGGTGATCAAGTCCTGGTCAAACTCGCGCTCAAGCCGCTCCTGCACAATTTCCATGTGCAACAGCCCCAAAAATCCACAGCGAAAGCCAAAGCCCAGCGCTTCGCTGACTTCAGGCTCATAGTGCAATGACGCATCATTGAGCTTGAGCTTTTCAAGCGCGTCGCGCAGCGACTCGTACTCGCTGGCCTCAGACGGATACAGCCCTGCAAAAACCGCAGGTTGAATCTCCTTGAAGCCGGGCAAGGCTTCTGTCGCTGTGAAGGCCAACCCACCGCTGCCAGCCTTGATGCGCGTGATGGTGTCGCCGACACGCGCTGCCTGCAACTCTTTGATACCGGCAATCACAAAACCCACCTCGCCGGCCTCCAGTGAGGGGCGTGGCTCGTTGTGTGGAGTGAACACACCCAATTGCTCTGCGTTGTACATGGCCTCGCTGGCCATGAGTTTGATGCGGTCACCTTTGACCAGCCGACCATCCACAACCCGCACCAGCATGACCACGCCAACATAAGCGTCGTACCAGCTGTCAATGATCATGGCGCGCAGTGCACCATCAGGATTTCCTTGTGGAGCGGGAATGCGTGCGACAACGGCTTCAAGAATTTCGTCAATGCCCATGCCGGTTTTTGCGCTGCACGGAATTGCATGCGTTGCATCGATGCCGATGACTTCTTCGATTTCCTGCTTGGCGTTGTCCGGGTCGGCCTGCGGCAAATCCATTTTGTTCAACACTGGCACAACTTCAACTTTCAAGTCGAGTGCGGTGTAGCAATTGGCTACCGTCTGCGCTTCAACACCTTGCGATGCGTCGACCACCAGCAGCGCACCTTCACATGCAGACAACGAACGGCTCACTTCATAAGAAAAGTCAACGTGGCCCGGTGTGTCAATCAAATTGAGGTGGTAGATCTGTCCATCAAGGGCTTTGTATTTCAGCGCAGCGGTCTGCGCCTTGATGGTTATCCCACGCTCTTTTTCAATATCCATGGAGTCGAGTACCTGCGCACTCATCTCACGGTCCTGCAAACCTCCGCAACGCTGAATCAATCGATCAGCGAGAGTGGACTTGCCATGATCAATGTGCGCAATGATCGAAAAATTTCTGATGTGATTCATCAACGAGAACGCCTAAGTGCTTGAAAGTATTGCGAACAACAAGATAGTCATTCGCGATGAACATAAAAAAGGGCGCGTCGGTTTGCGACGCGCCCTGAAACCAACAATCTATGGCAACTGCTATGTTGGAGTTTCATTGTAGGCAAAAAGCAGCTCCCCGATAGCCCCAAAATCTTGAAATTCTTGTCGTTGCGGTCAAGCAACGGTAAAGCTATGCACAGCTTATCCACAATTTTATACAGGAAACCTATGGACAACTTGTGCGCTGTCTGTGGAACAGTTGTGAATAGCCAAAATACGACACCTCATAAGCTTAGGAAACAAAACGATATGCCAAAAAGTAGTTCAAGAAGACCTTAATTCTAACCAAACGTTTGCAAAGCATCAGACTTGTTAGCTTGCACTAACAAGTATTTAGCCCAAGTTTGCGGAAAATAAATATTTTTAGTGACCTAAAGACACGTTTTTTATAGCTTAAAGCCCCCAAATCCGATCGGGGAATCGGGATTTTCAGGCGCCAGGGAAGGATTAAAAGCTGAGCGGGGACAACCTCGGCTCGGCCGCAGGCAGACTAACGGGCAGGCCGAATCAGTGCAAATTGCGCCAGCTCACCGCGGCGAAACTGCATGTTGATGACTTTGCTTTTGTCGGCCTTGGCAATCGCGGCTTCGAAGTCTTTCAGACTCAGAATCTCAACGTTTCCGATAGCCACAATCACGTCACCTTCACGCAGGCCAGCGCGGGCGGCTGTGCCCTCAACCGCATCTACCTTCACGCCGCCCTTGAGTTTGAGTTCCTTTTTCTGTGGCTCTGGCAGCTCGCTGACCATCAGACCCATTGACTGCGCAGGGCCAGCGATGGGCGGCTTGACTTCGGCAGCAGAGGCTTTGCGTACTGGCTTTTCGGGCTCAACTTCAGCTACCAATACCGACAGTTCTTTGCTTGAGCCGCGCCGGAAAACCGTCACAACCGACCTGGTTCCCGGTTTGATGTTGCCCACCAAACGCGGCAAGTCGCTGGACTTTTCAATGGTCTTGCCATCAAATTTGGTGATGATGTCGCCCGGCTCCACGCCGGCTTTCTCAGCGGGCGCGCCCGCTTCTACGCCCCGGACCAGCGCGCCTTGCGGCTTGCCCAAGCCAATAGCTTCAGCAACTTCTTTGCTTACCGAGTCAATTTGCACGCCGATGCGCCCACGCGTTACTTTGCCGTTGGCGCGCAATTGGTCAGAGACTCTGGTCGCCTCATCGATAGGTATCGCGAACGAAATACCCTGGAACCCGCCTGATCGCGAATAGATTTGGCTGTTGATGCCCACCACCTCACCACGCATGTTGATCAGCGGCCCGCCGGAGTTGCCGGGGTTGATGGCCACGTCGGTTTGAATGAACGGCAAGTAGTCGCCGGTTTCGCGCTGTTTGGCACTAACGATTCCAGCGGTTACGGTATTTTCCAAACCAAACGGCGAGCCAATCGCCATGACCCACTCACCAACCTTCAAGCGGCTGGTGTCACCAATTTTTACGGCGACCAGACCAGTGGCTTCAATCTTTACCACTGCCACATCGGTACGCTTGTCAGAGCCAATGATTTTTGCTTTGTATTCGCGGTTGTCTGTGAGCGTGACAATGACTTCATCGGCGCCCTCCACAACGTGCGCATTGGTCATGATAAGGCCGTCAGTGGTCAGCACAAAACCTGAACCGACGCCGCGCGGCTGTGCGTCTTCGGGTGGTCCGCCGCCACGATCGGGGCGTGGTGAGCGCGGCGCGTTGGGCGGCACGGGGATGCCAAAGCGTTTGAAAAACTCCAACATCTGCTCATCAATGCCGCCGCCGGCCGCAGCAGTTTTGGTTTTTTCAGATGTGCGAATGTTCACTACCGACGGCCCTACCTGCTCTACCAAATCGGTAAAGTCTGGCAGCGCGCGGCTTTGTGCCCAAGCTGACGACGCCGGAATGAACGCAGCCGCAGAAACGACGGTGGCCAGTGCGACAAGCGCACTGGCGAAGTAAGAACGCAACGGTTTTTTGACTTCTGAAAACATGACTCGCCTCGGATTTAATTTAATTCAATTTACGTAACTTCAACCTGCTGCCCGTGCAGTCGGACACCAACTCACAAAACAGGTTCATTTTTTTCGCTCAAGCGCATTTGCAAACAGGCGCAGCGTGACCACCGGCACTTCGCCCATCGCCGTTAGCCAATAGGGACCCAGCTGCTTGCTCATGCTTTGCGTGGCACCCATCGACATGCTGGTTTCCTTTTCATGGCGCTGGCGATCGAACGGCTCAACGAAAAGCGAGACAGAGGCCAGTCCGTCTGAAAAAATCCATTGCATGGGTTCATCACCGCTGGCGCTGTCCACGCTCGTCCGTTTGTAGCAGCTCATGGATTTAAAGCCTGCAACAGGGGCTTTCAGCGACCAGCCTTGCGCATTTGCAGTGGTTTTTACCAGCGCTGGCTGCTCAGCGCGATAGCCGTCGACCTTGGCCATCATTTGCATGAGCTTGTCCATTTTGACGGGCGCATCAAGCTGCAGCTCTGAAAACGCAGCCTGCTCTAATACTTGTCCACCAGCGTCCAGGGTTTGCAGTTTGACGACAAGCCCTCTTTTTTGCTCAGTCCAGACGCGGTAGCCGAAGCGCAAATTGTCTTTGGGCAGCAGCAGTACAACGTCTGACTCCAAGCCCGCGATGCGTTCAACGCCATCGGCTTTGAGCGTGTAAAAATCTGCAATACGGCCATCGGCCGACTGGATCAAATCAGGAAAGGTAGCTACTGATTCGCGTTTTTCCGTGCGCACTACTTTTTGCTCGGGCAGAAACGTCACGACTTTGTCGTTGTGCCGAAAAATGGTGCGGGGCGCGCCAGTTAACGTCTCGACGCGCTCGATTTGCTGGCTGCCCTCGCACAGGTGCCATATTTTGGCCGCCGACATCGATCCACCCGACGAGACCACATAGGTGCCGATGTAAGCCCGCTTTTTGGACGACTCATGCATCCGCAACAACCAGTCGTTCATGCTCTTTGCATCAGTTGCAACCAGCGCTGTCGGATTAGTCGCTGGTGCTACCGAGTTGGAAGCTGGTTGTGCTACTACTAAATTAGTAGCTGCTTGCGCCCATACTAAAAGGGCTAGAAGGCTGAAATGCTTAAATCTCATAACAGTGGAGGTCCTGATCGTGCTTGGTACATCGTGGGCGTTGCGCAATGGGCGTCAATTGGCGTTTTTAGCGGGGCGCGCCAGTCTGGTTTTCAAAATTGGCATTGCGCAAAAAACCGCTTGGCACGGGCAGTGAAGTGCCGCCCATCTGTTTGTGGGCTGCAAGCAATTCTTCAAGCCGGACGTCTCGAACCATGGGGCCTTGCGGCGATGCAACCACAACCTGGCTAGGCGGAGCCCCCGGCAGCGTTTGGGCCATTTGGCGGCCGGAGTCGGCACCCAAGCCAGACACGCTCCAGGCCAGCGCTGCAACCATTCCCATGCAAGCCACGCCAGCCAACATTTTCCAGCGCCCATTGCCGTCGTTAGCGGCTTGTTTTACAGCGAAATCAGTGTGCGCAACTGGCTCGGCACGCATCGCGGCCGAGGTTTTGTCTGCCGGCGCAATGCTTTCTACTGCCAAGCGCTCACTCAACCGTTGATTGAAACGGGTCACGAACAGTGAATCATCGCCCCGCCCCGTAGCAGGCAGCTGAAAACTGTTTGCACGAAGCACATCGCCAATTAGATGGTAGGTGTGCCACTGTTGGTCCAATTCTGCGGGGCCGCGCTGAAGATGCAGCGCCTGCGAGCAATCGGCCGCATCAAGTTCGCCGTCAACAAGGGCGGACAACAGCTCTTCAGCCGGAATGGGTGCGTGATGGGTTTTCATGATGTGCCTGACCTGCTATTTGCCTTGTACTACTACCAACGCTTACCCGACTGGTTTTCGAGCAGCGGTTTAACTTTCTGTGAAATCGCCTCGCGTGCCCGGAAGATGCGCGAGCGCACGGTACCAATCGGACAGTTCATCGCTTCCGCAATTTCTTCGTAACTCATTCCTTCAATTTCCCGCAATGTCACCGCCTGACGGAGCTCCTCCGGCAGTGCCTCCAGGGCGGCGTTGATGATCAGCGCTATTTCCTTGCTGGCCAACACCGCATCTGGCGTCTCTGAGCTTGTTAGTTCGTTTTCGGCGAATGAAGTTTCATCATCGTCGTCAGTTTTAAAGAAATTTTCAGAAACTGTTGGATTCCGTTTTAAATCCATCAGCGCCTTTTTAGCGGTGTTCACCGCAATTCGGTAGAGCCAGGTGTAGAACTGCGCCTCACCTCTGAATTGCGCCAGCGCCCGATACGCCCTGATGAAAGTCTCTTGAGCGATGTCTTCAACCAGATCAACATCGCGAACCATGCGCCCAATCAAGCGCTGCACACGTCGCTGGTACTTGATAACAAGCAACCCAAACGCTTTTTGATCGCCTGCAACAGCTTGCGCAACGAGCAGCGCATCAGCATCTGGCGCGCGTTCAATCGGGGCTGGAACTGTGTCGGTCATAGCGGCGATGCGAGTGGGCCAGCAGCCCTACCCGAAGAAGAAACCACAGCCCGACGCAGGTCCATCCAGCGGTGCGGCAATGCAGATTTTTCGGCGAGTAACCACAAACTCGCTCCGTCAGAATTGTCAAGCCGTAACCACAAAACGCGCTGTAAATCAAGTGCGACTGCCAACTGTAGAACCGACTCGCCGGTGGAATACGCTGCGCTTTGCCAGCGCCAGGACAGACCGTCCCAAGCCAAGTGGCCAGCCGGCGAAGCGCGCCAGCCCCAAAGCGATACAGCGCCAGCCGCTGCCAGCGCCGCACCGGCAAGCACTAAGCGCCACTCGTTTAAGAGCGCAGAGTAGGCCCAGTAACCGAGCGCGCCCGCGCCCGCCGTCCAAACCACAAAAAGCGACGCGCCCAAAAAAACGGACCGCCGCACAGGGTAGCTAACCTGAGGAGCGCTGTGCGTGGTCAAGACGAATGGACTCCTGTGGCTATGTGAAATCGGCTATTCAACACCCGGTTGGCCGCAGCGCTAAGCGCTCAAGCGCTTGAACACCAGCGTGCCGTTGGTGCCGCCGAAGCCGAAATTATTTTTCACAGCCACGTCGATCTTTGCATCACGGGCGGTGTTGGCGCAAAAGTCGAGGTCGCACTCCGGGTCCTGGTTAAAAATATTGATCGTTGGCGGTATTTTTTGGTGGCGCAGCGCAAGCACAGTAAACACAGACTCAATGCCGCCAGCACCACCGAGCAAGTGGCCAGTCATAGACTTGGTTGAGCTGATAACCATATTTTTAGCGTGGTTGCCGAACGCCGCTTTGATGGCGTTGGTCTCGTTGATGTCACCGAGAGGTGTAGACGTGCCGTGGGCGTTGAGGTAGTGCACTTGGTCTGCATTGACGCCTGCATTGCGAAGCGCAGCCTGCATGGCGCGTTTGGGGCCATCCATATTGGGCGCTGTGATGTGACCCGCGTCGGCACTCATACCAAAGCCGGCCAGCTCGGCATAGATTTTGGCACCGCGCGCTTTGGCGTGCTCGTATTCTTCCAGCACCAACATGCCCGCGCCCTCGCCGAGTACAAAACCGTCGCGGTCTTTGTCCCACGGACGGCTGGCGGTTTTTGGGTCGTCGTTGCGCGTTGACAGCGCCCGCATGGCCGCAAAGCCGCCAATGCCAAGTGGCGATACGGTGGCTTCAGAGCCGCCAGCGACCACCACATCGGCGTCGCCGTATTCAATCATGCGGCCAGCATCGCCTATGCAGTGCAGGCCGGTGGTGCAAGCGGTGACTATGGCAATGTTTGGGCCTTTAAAACCAAACTTCATCGATACATGTCCCGCAATCATGTTGATGATCGAGCCCGGCACAAAAAACGGGGTGATTCGCCGTGGGCCGCGCTTTTGCAATTCTTCGTGGGTCTCTTCAATCAGTGGCAGCCCGCCAATGCCAGAGCCAATCACGCAGCCAATGCGCACCGCTTCTTCTTCGCTCAAAGCGTCGCCGGTTTTCAGGCCGCTGTCGGCAACCGCCTGGCAAGCCGCAGCCAGGCCGTAATGGATGAAGGTGTCCATGTGGCGACCTTCTTTTTCAGGAATGTAGTCGTTCATGGAGAAGCCTTTGACTTCGCCCGCAATTTTGCAAGACGAAGCGGAGGCATCAAACCTGGTGATCAAGTCGATGCCCGACTGACCCGCCATCAAACTTGTCCAACTCTCAAGCACGGTATTTCCCACGGGGCTGATACAGCCCAAACCCGTAACAACAACCCGGCGACGGCTCATGCGCTATTTCCCTGTTGAGATTGCAAAAAAGCCCCGAGGGGCTCTTTTAAGTAAAGTACGAAAAGACCGCCTGCTTACGCTTTTTGGTGGGTATTGGCGTAGTCGATTGCGTTTTGAACTGTGGTGATTTTCTCAGCATCTTCGTCCGGGATTTCAATACCGAACTCGTCTTCCAGCGCCATGACCAGTTCTACGGTGTCCAGCGAGTCAGCGCCCAGGTCAGCCACAAAGGCTTTCTCGCTGGTGACCTGACCTTCTTCAACGCCAAGTTGCTCGGCAATGATTTTTTTAACACGTGCTTCGATGTCGCTCATAAATCCCTTTGGGGGTAGTAAATTAATCCGTGATTTTAGCGCGTTAGAGACTTCACCCTAGGCACCCTGCCGGACGGATACAAACCGGCTTGGAACTGCAATGTTTTACCACTACCAAATTACATATACATGCCGCCATTGACATGAATTTCCTGGCCAGTAATGTACGCCGCCTGCGGGCTTGCTACAAATGCCACGGCATGCGCAACGTCTTGCGGCTTGCCCAAATGCCCCAGCGGGATTTGCCCAAGCAGCGCTTTTTGCTGGTCTTCGCTCAGGCTGGCCGTCATATCGGTTTCAATAAATCCCGGCGCAATGCAATTGACCGTGATGTTACGTGAGCCCAGCTCGCGCGCCAAGGCGCGGGTCATGCCCGCCACACCGGCCTTGGCTGCGGCGTAGTTGGCTTGCCCGGCATTGCCCGAAGCGCCCACGACTGAGGTAATGTTGACGATGCGGCCGTAGCGCTGCTTCATCATTCCTCGCATCACGGCGCGGCTCATCGTAAAAACGGCTTTCAAATTGGTATCAAGCACCGCGTCCCAATCGTCGTCTTTCAAGCGCATGGCCAGCATGTCGCGGGTGATGCCTGCGTTGTTGACGAGAATTTGCAGGCCGCCGTGGGTTTTCACCAGGCCGTCAATCAACGCCTCAGCGGCAGGCACGTCGTTGACGTTCAGATTTTTGCCTTCACAACCGGCAAACGCTGACAACGCTTGCGTGATCTTCGTTGCGCCACCGTCGGTGGTCGCGGTGCCAATGACCTTGACGCCCTTGCGCGCCAGCTCCAGCGCAATCGCTGCCCCGATGCCGCGCGATGCGCCGGTTACCAAGGCGACCTGGCCTTCAAATTTGTAGTCGTTCACGTCAAGAGCTCTTTCACCTGTGCCAAGGAAGTGGGGTCGAACAGAGGCGCGCCTGTCAGGTCAGCATCAATGCGCTTTACCAGGCCAGCGAGTACTTTGCCAGGGCCGCACTCAACAATATGGGTGACTCCGTGCGCCTTGATAGCCTGTATGCACTCTACCCAACGCACCGGGCCGAATGATTGCCGATACAGCGCATCACGCATTCGGTCAGGCTCAAACTCAATGGCTACGTCAATGTTGTTGATGAGTGGGATTTGCGGCGCGGCAAACGTGGTGTCTGCCAATTTGGCTTTGAGTTTTTCGCCAGCCGGCTGCATCAGGCTGCAATGAAACGGCGCAGAGACTTGCAGCAGCAGCGCGCGCTTGGCACCAGCGGCTTTGAGTTCTTCGCACGCAATATCGACAGCTGCCTTGCTTCCGGCAATCACAGTTTGCATTGGGTCGTTAAAGTTCACCGCTTGGACTGTTTCGCCATTTTTCAAGCTGTTTTGGCCTGTATCGCCCGAAATACGGGCGCAAACAGCTATTATTTCAGTAGCATTTAGCCCAAGAATAGCAGCCATCGCACCGGCGCCTACCGGCACAGCGTCTTGCATGGCCTGGGCACGAAAGCGCACCAGCGGCGCTGCTTGCGTTAATGTAAGCACGCCGCTGGCGACCAACGCCGCATATTCACCCAGCGAGTGGCCCGCTACAAAGGCCGGCGCTGCTCCTGTTTCGGCCATCCAGATGCGAAAGGCGGCAACCCCGGCCACCAGCATCACCGGCTGCGTGTTGGTCGTCAGGGCAAGTTCTTCCTTGGTGCCCTGCTTGATGAGCAGACCAATATCCTCGTCGAGCGCGCTGGACGCTTCTTGCAAAGTGTCAAGCAGTACTGGGTGGTCTCCCCACGCATCGAGCATGCCCACAGACTGGGCCCCTTGACCGGGAAATACGCACGCAAAAGGTTTCAACATCTACTCCAGGATCACAACCAAGGTCATTGCCGACGTTCCATCCAGCATTACAAATTCAGCAGCACAGCGCCCCAGGTAAAGCCGCCGCCCACGCCTTCAAGCATCAGCGTGTCGCCCTTTTTGATTTTGCCGGTGCGCACTGACACGTCGAGCGCCAGCGGAATCGACGCTGCCGACGTGTTGCCATGCTGGTCAACCGTGACGATTAATTTTTCAAGCGGTAATTTCAGCTTTTTGGCGGTGCTTTGCATGATGCGAATATTCGCTTGGTGGGGAATCAGCCAATCGATGTCTGCGTCCGTCAAATTGGCCTTGGCCAGCGTAGCGCGCGCTGCACTTTCCAGCACGCCAACGGCAAGTTTAAAAACTGCCTGCCCGTCCATTTTGAGCAGTGCATCACCAATGACTTTGCCGCCAGAGACATTGCCTGGCACACACAAAATGCCGACGTGCTTGCCATCGGCGTGCAAGTCGCTCGCCAAAATGCCGGGCGTATCGGACGCCTCGAGCACCACCGCGCCGGCGCCATCGCCAAACAACACGCAGGTGGTTCGGTCGCTAAAGTCGAGAATACGCGAGAACACTTCAGCACCCACCACCAGCGCCTTGGTAGCGGCGCCAGTTTTAATCATCGCGTCGGCCACCGTCAGCGCGTAGACAAATCCGCTGCACACGGCTTGTAGATCAAACGCCGGGCAACCTGCCATGCCGAGCTTGTTTTGCAAAATGCAGGCGCTTGACGGAAACACCATGTCAGGCGTGGACGTGGCCACGATGATGAGGTCAATATCGCCTGGCTGCAAGCCAGCCGCGCTGAGGGCATTTTTTGATGCTTCCAGCGCCAGGTCGCTGCAATTTACGTCAGGCGCTGCAAAGTGACGCGCATAAATGCCGGTGCGTTCAACGATCCACTGGCTGGAGGTTTCAACGCCCTTGGCTGCCAGTTCCGCCGCCAGGTCGTCGTTGCTTAATCTGCGCGGCGGCAAGTAGCTGCCAGTGCCAGTGATACGGGAATACAAATTGGACGGTTGGGCCATGAATCAGTGTACTGAGAGTGAAGCCGCCGATGGCGCAACCTGCAGCACTGCCGGCAGCACATCGGCGACCGCGGGGGCAATAGAAGCACTTGCCACCAACAAAGGCGCTGCATGGGCGATACGCTCGCGCACCTGCGCCAGCAGGTTGTTTCGCGCGGCGTCATAAGCGCGGTTCAAGGCGCTTTCGAAGGCAAACGCATCAGCAGAACCGTGGCTTTTAAAAACCAGACCACGCAATCCCAGCAGTGCGCCGCCGTTGTAGCGCCGCGAATCCACCCTTTTTTTCAGCGCGGCAATGACTGGGTACGCCACCACTGCTGCCATTTTGGTCAGCAGGTTGCGGGTGAATTCTTTGCGCAAAAGGTCAACAATCATTGACGCCAAACCCTCGCTGGCCTTCAGCGCGACGTTACCAACAAAGCCATCGCACACCACGATGTCGGCAGTGCCTTTAAATATGTCGTTGCCTTCAACGTTGCCGACAAAATTCAAATCACCCGCAGCGCCGGCGGCGCGCAAAAGCTCACCCGCCTTTTTAATAATCTCATTGCCTTTGATCGCCTCTTCACCGATGTTGAGCAAGCCAACGGTGGGCTGGTTGTTGTTGCTGAGCACCGCCACCAGCGCCGACCCCATGACGGCAAACTGCAGCAAGTGTTCTGCGGTGCAATCGACGTTCGCGCCCATGTCGAGCACCGTGGTGGCCCGGCCATTGGCGTTGGGGATTTGGCCCGCAATGGCTGGACGGTCAATGCCGTCAAGCGTTTTGAGCACGTAGCGCGAAATTGCCATCAGTGCGCCGGTGTTTCCCGCCGACAGCGCAGCTTGCGCGACGCCATTTTTGACCTGGTTGATGGCCACACGCATCGACGAATCTTTTTTGCGCCGCAGCGCGATTTCCAGCGGGTCGTCCATGGTGACGACTTCGGTCGCTTCAACAAAGCGGCAGCGCGGGTGCGCCATCAACACGGCGTGGGCTTTGTGCTTGGCCAGCTCCGCGCTGAGGCCGACCACCACCACCGATGCCTCGGCGTGGTGGTTCAAGAAATTCAGGCAAGCGGGAAGCGTCACGGATGGCCCGAAATCACCGCCCATGGCGTCAACAGCAATGCTGGTCAAGCGCAGCTCACTGAGTACATCCGGCGGGATGAAAAATCGATAGCCAAAGTAAAAGCCTGCAGAAACAAAAAAGCCCGCAGGGTGGTGCGGGCATTCTTTTCGCGCAAAAGCTTACGCTTCAGATTTGGTTTTCAGAACCTTGCGGCCACGGTAAAAGCCGGTTGGGCTGATGTGGTGACGCAGATGCACTTCGCCGGTGGTCGGCTCTACTGCAATACCCGGTACGTCAAGTGCGTTGTGCGAGCGGTGCATTCCGCGTTTGGAAGGAGATTTTTTGTTTTGCTGGACGGCCATGATCCGCTCCTGTTGGTCACGCTGGTGAGGAAATCACACCGGCATTGGGGTTAGTTTAAAGAGGCGGACCAAGTTGATCCGCCAAGCTTTCAATTATAACCTGCCCGCCAGCAGCTGCGCGCTGCACTGGTCACGGTAGGCCCAATGCCCGGCTGCAAATTTAATACGATTGCGTTAATTCGCATCAACTTTAAACGGTAGTGCCATCCTATTTTGGCTTTTTGAGCTGCGCCAGCGCCGCAAACGGATTAGGCTTTTCAGGGGCAAGCGCAACCAGCTCGGCCTCGCCTGCGCTGAAAGCAGGCATGCTCGGGCAAGCCCCGTGCATGGGCACCAACGGCAACGCCATCAGCAGCTCGTCTTCCAGTACCTCGAACGCATCAAACTGTGGCGTCATGACGAGTAAATCTTCATCAGAAGCATCGTCTTCGGCCATCGCCACTTCTTCGCTGGCAACAAATCGGTACCACTGGTCAACCGCTATCGGTGTTTGTACGGGCGCCATACAGCGCTGGCATGTCAGTGCCAAATTGACATCGGCGCTAATGTGCAGCCACACGTCAGGCTGCCCGCCCGCGCCGGGACGCAATTGGGCCGCCAACTCCCAATTTACAGACGTTTCGGCATCTAGCGCATTAGATTCGGGCGCAAGGCGCTCCATATTTTGTAGCAAGGTTGACCCGCTCAAAGTCTGCCCGGCCTCTGCCATGGCTTGAACATTGAGCCGCTTCGCATCAAGGTGTTGGATCATCGGGTGAGTGTAAGAGAATCAACGCATGAACCGACAACCCATGCAGAATGATGCCCCACCGCCGCGCCAACTGGTACTCGGCTCCACCTCCCGCTATCGAAGCGAGCTGCTAGCGCGCTTGCAGGTTCCATTTGCAGTGGCCGCGCCAGGTGTGGACGAAACGCCTCTACCGAATGAGGCTCCGCACATGATGGCGATGCGACTGGCGCTGGCCAAAGCGCACGCTGTCGCCGCGCAATTTCCCTCAGCCATCGTGATTGGGGCCGACCAGGTCGCTGACTTGAACGGCCTACCGCTCGGCAAACCCGGCACGCATGAGCGAGCGGTTGCGCAGCTGCGCATGATGCGCGGGCAAACCGTTGTTTTTCAAACTGCGGTTGCCGTGGTGTGCGGTCAGACCGGCTTCGCGCAAGGCGATTTGGCCGCAGTGCGCGTGCGCTTTCACGAGCTGACAGATGGTGAAATTGAACATTATTTGCGCACCGAACAGCCGTACGACTGTGCAGGTAGCGCCAAAAGCGAAGGCCTGGGCATTGCGCTGCTGGCCGCGATTGAAAGCGATGACCCAACCGCGCTGATTGGCCTGCCATTGATACGCACCTGTACGCTGTTGCGCGCTGCCGGGCTGGATGTGTTGCACCACCGGGTAGCGGCATGAGCGGGGCCAAAGGCAAACTGTATTTGGTCCCTGCCCCGCTTGATTTTGGCTGTGATACGCAAGCGCCGCTGCAAGATGTCATGCCGCTGCAAACCATTGCAATTGCGGCCAAAGTCAGCCACTGGGTGTGTGAAAACGCGAAAAGCACGCGTGCCTATTTAAAACGCGTTGGCGAAGTCCAGGCACTGGCCCAGCCGGTACAGGCGCTACAGATTCAGGAGCTGCCGCGTGAAGTGCATAAAAAGGGCGACCACAGCGGCAACTTTGATGCGAAGCCACTGCTCAAGCCCGCGCTGGATGGCAACGATGTGGGCCTGGTGAGTGAGGCGGGCATGCCAGCGATCGCTGACCCCGGCTCGTCGGTGGTGCGTGCGGCGCACGATTTAGGCATTGAAGTGGTCGCCCTGACCGGCCCCATGTCGCTGATGCTGGCGCTGGCCAGCAGCGGCTTGAACGGCCAGAATTTTGCCTTTGTGGGCTACCTTCCGCAAGACGCCGGCGAGAGAGGCCAGCGCATCAAAGAGCTTGAATCACTCAGCCTGCGCAGCGGGCAAACGCAAATTTTTATTGAAACGCCGTACCGCAACGCTGCGCTTTTACAGGCACTGGTTCACACACTGCAAGCCAATACACGCCTGGCGTTGAGCTGCGGTTTAACTCTGGATGCAGGCGTGAACAAAAGCGCTCTGGTGGCCAAGTGGCGGCAAGACAAAACCTCGCTGCCGCTCAGTTTGCCGACAGTGTTTTGCATCGGGCGCTAGTCTAACCGCCCAATAGTGCTACTATTAATTTAATAGCTGCTTACGCCGAAATTTACGACGCTAGCAGCACTTCTGGCTTAAAAAATCGCTTAATTTGCCGCAGTTGCGCCTTGCAGAGCTTCTGTTAACCACTGCCTGCACCAAGCGGTGCCCTCTTCTTCAGGCATCGTGCCGGTACTGGCATCGTGGCAGTACAACTCGCCGATGCGCTGTGCGCCCAAATCGGCCAGGCGCTCATCGAACTTCTTGCCGCCGAAGCAGAACGTCTGCAAGTAAGTTCGGTCGCCCAACGCAAGAACGCCGTATTTGACATGGCCTAAAAACGCAGGCGTCGCACCCATCGACTCGTACAGCGCCCTTGCGTTGTCGGGCACGTCACCCTGACCATAGGTGGATGAGCAGATGAGATATAACGCATCTTTCGCGTTGTCTTCGCTGAAGACACTGATGTCGAGTTTGTCCATCAGCTCAATCTCAATATCGCTGATCAAATCAGCGCAGTCCATTTGTATGGCTTGTGCAACGTAGTCAGCCGTGCTGGTCATGGTACCTACCAAAATTTTGAGTTTCATTTTTCAGATCACTTTAAACTGCAATAAACTGCTTGACGGTCGATAATAATGAAGTATACTGCAAGTTATGGGTTTGGCTTCTGAAACGCTTGAATACGACGCAAACGCCACACTTGGCGAACTGGGTGGGCGCGTACGTGCATGGCGTACCCGCCGCGGAATGACGCGCAAAGTGCTTGCGGCGGATTCTGGCCTGAGCGAGCGTTTTCTGGCCGATGTTGAATCCGGCAAGGGCAACGTGTCAATCAACTCGCTCGAGGCCGCAGCAAGTGCGCTGAACATCACGGTGATTGACTTGCTGCAAGACGCACCGCGGCCAGCGCTGGCCCGAGCCAGCAGCTTGTTGGCGCGTCTGGACGACACCCAGCTTGACCAGGCCTACGCACTGCTTGGCAACGCGTTTGATCTGGGCGACACGGAGGGCCGTGAACAGCGCGTGGCTTTGATTGGCCTGCGCGGCGCGGGCAAATCAACACTTGGCGCGCAACTCGCCGCCGAGCACGGCGTACCTTTCATTGAGCTTGACCGCGAAATTGAGCGCGAGGCTGGCACCAGCATGAACGAGATTTTGCTGCTGCACGGGCAGCCCGGCTACCGACGTTATGAGCGGCGTGCACTGTTAAGAATTGCAGAAGAACACCCAGACGGCGTGGTGATGACCACGGGCGGCAGCATCGTCAGTGAGCGCGAAACGTTTGACCTGCTACAAAGCCGTTTTTACTGCGTGTGGCTTAAAACCAGCCCGGACGAACACATGGCCCGAGTGATAGCGCAGGGCGACATGCGGCCGTTTGATTCAAATGGTGCCAGCCATGAAGCGCTTGACGATATTCGCCGCATTTTGGCCAGCCGTGAAGCGCTGTACGCACGCGCCGACGCGGTCGTCGATACCGCCGCAAGAACCTTAAAACAAAGCATGACGGACTTGAAAAGAGCGGTGCCACAAACCATTGAGAAAGAGACAATATGAACGCGATGACCGAACCCCTTTTGTTCAAACAAACGATAAGCGGTGTGGAGCGCGACATGGTCAGCTTTGCCACGCACCCAGCGAAATACCAACACTGGACTCTGGCTGTCGATGGCGATGTGGCGCGGCTCAAGCTCGACATCAATGAAGACGGCGGCATCAAACCCGGCTACAAATTGAAGTTAAACAGCTACGACCTGGGCGTTGACATTGAGCTGCACGATGCGATTAACCGCGTGCGGTTTGAGCATCCGTCCGTCAAAGTCATCGTTTTTGAATCAGGCAAAGAGAAAATCTGGTGCTCCGGCGCCAACATTTACATGCTCGGCGTGTCGACCCATGGCTGGAAGGTGAATTTTTGCAAGTTCACGAACGAGACCCGCAATGGTTTGGAGGACTCATCGAAGCACGACGGCTTGCTGTCGATAGCATCCGTCACGGGTGCGTGCGCTGGCGGCGGCTACGAGCTGGCTCTGGCTTGCGACCGCATCATCATGGTCGATGACCGCTCGTCGACCGTTAGCCTGCCTGAAGTGCCGCTGCTTGGCGTATTGCCGGGCACGGGCGGCCTGACCCGCGTGACAGACAAACGCAAAGTGCGCCGCGACCTGGCCGATATTTTCTGCACCACGTCAGAAGGCGTGCGCGCTGACCGTGCCAAAGACTGGAAGCTGATTGACGCGCATGCCAAGCCGCAGGCGTTTGGTGCATTGCTTGCTACCGAAATAGAAGCTGCTTGCGCCCGTTCCAAAAGGGCTGCAGGCTTAAAAGGCATCGACTTAACGGCGTTGAAGCCTTTGATTGATGACGCAGGCTACCACTACAGCCTGGTCGACGCGCAGGTTGACCGCAACAGCCGAATTGCGACGATTACCGTGAAAGCACCAGCCTCAGCGATTGAATCAACGCCGCAGACCATTGAAGCGGCGGGCGGCAATTGGTACCCGCTCAAATTACAACGTGAACTAGACGACGCGATTCTGAACCTGCGCACCAACGAGCTTGAGGTTGGCACCTGGGTCATCAAAACCACTGGCGACGCAGCGCAGGTCATGAAAATGGACCAAGTATTGGCCAGCCTGCAAGACCACTGGCTGGTCAAAGAAACCACAGGCGCACTGCGCCGTACGCTGGCCCGGCTGGACGTGACCAGCCGATCCTTGATTGCGCTCGTCGATTCTGGATCTTGTTTTGCCGGTACGTTTTATGAATTGGCCCTGGCTTGCGACCGCATTTACATGCTGGACTTGCCGGGAGCGCAGAGTGCTTCTTCCACACCTTCGCCCGACGCGGCACCTGCGCTGCAATTGAGCCCAGCCAACTTTGGCTGGTTTCCTGCAGTCAACGGTTTGACGCGTTTGCAAACCCGTTTTTATGAAGATGACGCAACGATCAAGCAATTGCAAAACCTGGGTGACAGCACCTTGCGAGCCGACCAGGCACTGGCGCTCGGCTTGGTCACACTCATCCCCGACGACATCGACTGGGAAGACGAAATCCGCATCATGCTGGAAGA
>ENA-OFCE01000375-OFCE01000375.1-metagenomes-genome-assembly--contig:-NODE-375-length-30270-cov-4.696972_pt1 | contig 30270 bp, 31 predicted proteins | sample MGYA00153388_OFCE01 | MGnify analysis MGYA00153388 | reverse complement strand
TGCAGCAGGCTGCTGGCCAACGTCACGGCCACGGCGCCGCCCATCGAATGGCCGAAGATCACGCGCCGGCCCGGCAACGGCTGGCGGCGCTGCATTTCGGCCCAGACCAGGCGCGCGTCGGCATTGATGGTGGCCTCGGTAGGGGTGATGCGTGTGCTGTCGCCCCAGCCGCGGTAATCCACCGCCACGATGGAAAAGCCGGCGTCGCGCAGCGCGTCGATCTTCGACAGGTTCTGGTACAGATTGCGAAAGGTGCCGTGCAGGTACAGCAGCGTCGGCGCCTGCGGGTCGGGGTGTGGCAGCCACCACAGGGCCAACCGCTGCGTCGGCGCGCCGGCCTGGACCACCGGCACCGTGAAGCGCAGGTCGCCCGGCCGCAGCCCGGCGTCGTCTGACGCGAACGCCGCCGGCCGCCCTGGCGTGGGCCGCAGCGCCAGTTCGGATTGCTTGGCACTCAGCCACGCGCAGCTGCTCACGCCGGCCGCCAGCGCCAGCAGAACCAGGGTCCGCAGCCCGCGAGGGCTTCGCGCCTGACGTCTGTACCCCGGGATCGATATTGCAGACACAATCCGCTGCATGAAGCTGAGGATGCGCTGGCCCCGAGGGGCCGTTTTCTTGTGCGGTTCGATTTTGCTGTTCCCCATGGCGGCGCAGGCTGACGACGGACCCGGGTTGCTGGGCCCAGGGCACTGGCGCGCGTTGGTGTCGCCGTTCTCGCTGCATTTTCGCTACAGCCCCGAACACAAGTATGTGTGGGCCTTGGGCGCGGAGCGCCAGCGCGAAGACAACTGGCTGGCCGGGGCGTCCTACTTCAGCAATTCCTTCGGCCAGCCCAGCGCGTACCTGTATGTGGGCAAGCGCTACCCGCAGGTCTTCGGTCAGCCTGAGCTCTTTGCGCAGTGGTCTGCGGGGCTGCTGTACGGCTACCGGGGTCAATACAAAAACAAGGTGCCGTTGAACTACAGAGGCTTCTCGCCGGGCGCGCTGGTGTCGCTGGGTTGGCAGTTCAGCCATCAGACCTCGGCCACCGTGCACATGCTGGGCGACGCCGGCATGATGGTGCAGTTGGCTCACGAGTTCGATTGACCGGCGCGGCGGCGCACGGCGCGACCACGCCGGGCGCCCCACCGAATTCACTTCCTGGCCGGCGGCAGGATGTTCAGCTCGGCCTTGCTGGGCAGCAGAGCGTCGGTCCACACCGCATTCGGGTCGACGCGGGTCTTGGTGCCGAAGGCGTCCGACACCTGCGAGGCCATCAGCGCCAGCCGCCCGGGCACAACCTGGCCGAAGCCCTCGCTGCGCGCATCGGGGCTGGCCACGACGGCGTCGATGGCCATGCGCAGGCGGCGCTTTTCCAGGTCGACGTTGATGATGCCGTCGCGCGCCTTGACGAACTCGATGGCCTCGTCGGGCTTGGCCATCACCTCCCTGGCTCCCTTGCTGAAGGCCAGCAGGAAAGCCTTCACGGCCTGCGGGTTGTCCTTGATGAGCTTCGGGCTGGCGATGATGACGTTGCCGTACAACCGCACGCCGAAGGCCGAGTAAGGCAGCACGACGATGTCTTCAATCTTGATGCCGCGCGCCTCCAGGTTGAGCAGCGAGGTGAAGGAGAAACCCGTGATGGCGTCGACGTCACCCCGCGCCAGCATGGTTTCGCGCAGCGGCGGGTCCATGCTGGTCCACTGCACGTTGCCGATGGCGTTGGCCTTGGCGAAGATGGGGAAACCGCGGCGGCCGGCGTCGAACACCGGCGCGCCCAGCTTTTTGCCCGTCAGGTCGGCGGGCTTGGCGATGCCGCTCTTCTTCAACGTCAGCACGGCCGCCGGCGTGTTGTTGTAGACCATCATCACGCCCACCGGCTTGTTGGGCGCGTCGGGGTTGTTGGCGTGAAATTCCATCAGCGCGGCCATGTCGGCGAAGCCCATGTCGTAAGCGCCCGAAGCCACCCGTGTGACTGCAGCGCCCGACCCGCTGCCGGCGTCGATGGTGACGTCGAGCTTGGCGTCCTTGTAGTAACCCTTGGCCGACGAGGCCAGGAACAGTGCGGCGGGGCCTTCGAAGCGCCAGTCGAGCTGGAATTTGATGGGTGTCTGCGCCAACGCGGGCAGCGAGACCGGCAGCGAGATGCACAGGGCCGCCGCAGCCCACATGGCGCGACGGACGGAGGAGAGACGATGGGTTTTGCTCATGCGCGAACGATACGCAATCTCCGTGCCCAAGGGCACACGGCATCTCACGCCTCGGATCGGTGCGCCGGCAACGAAAGCAGGTCGAACAAGGTGCGTGCGATCACCTTGGTGGCGCGCCGCAGGTCGTCCAGTGCCAGGTGTTCGTCGGCGCGCTTGGCGTTGCTCTGCAGCACGGTGCGCGGGCCGGCGCCGTAGATCACCGCGGGCACGCCGAACGCACCGTACAGCCGAACGTCGGTGTACAGCGGTGTGCCGCTCTCGGGGATGGGTTCACCGAAGACCGCCTCGCCATGCTTCTGAATGGCCCGCACAAGCGCCGCGTTGCCCGGCAGGGCTTTCAGCGGGCCGGCCAGCAGCAGGCGCTTGATCTCCAGGCGCACACCGGGGCAGGCGGCCACCGTGCGCTCGATGAGTTCGCGCACCTCGGCTTCCACGGCGGCGGGGTCTTCCTCGGGAATCATGCGGCGGTCGAGCTTGAGCGTGACCTTGCCCGGCACGACGTTGGTGTTGCTGCCGCCTTCGATGCGCCCGACGTTCAGGTAGGGGTGCGTGATGCCGGCCACAGCCGAGCGGCGCGTGCGCAGCAGCGTGTTGTGCGCGTACAGCGCTGTGAGCAACTGGTTGGCGGCCTGCAATGTGTCCACCCCGGTTTCGGGGTAGGCAGCGTGCGAGGCCAAGCCGTGCAGGGTGACTTCGAGCTGCAGGCAGCCGTTGTGGGCTGTCACCACCTGGTAGCTGAAACCGGCGGCGATCAACAGATCGGGCCGCGTCAGCCGATGGCGCAGCAGCCAGCCCGGGCCAAGTTCGCCACCGAATTCCTCGTCGTAGGTGAAGTGCAGTTCGATGCCGCCGTGCAGCGGAAAGCTGCGCGACCCGGCTTCGTGCAGCGGCAGGGCGCCCGACGCGCCCTCGTGCAGCGACAAGCGGCGCGACTTGCCATCTTGCAGCGGCCGGTCGCCCGACTCGCCGTCGTGCAGCGGCAGGCTGCCCGACCCGCCATCCCGCAGCGATTCGAGCGCCCGCGTTGCGAAGGTGTAGGTCGAGAAGTCGCACTTGCTGACCACCGCAGCGCGGCCATAGAGCTTGCCGTCCTCGACCGTGCCGCTGTACGGGCCGTGCGTCCAGCCTTCGCCTGGCGGCACCACATCTCCGTGCGCGTTCAGCGCAATCACAGGCCCTTCACCGTAGCGGCGCCGCACGATCAGGTTGGTGATCGACTGCAGCCCGCAGGCCTCGACCTCGGCCTGCGGCACGGGGTACTGCTCGACCTCGAAGCCGACGGCGTTCAACAGCTCGGCGGTGCGCTGCGCATGCGGCGCGTTGTTGCCGGGCGGCGTGTCGGTCGGCACCTGAACCAGGGCCTGCAAAAATTCGACCTGTTCGTCGAAATGGTCGTCGACCCAGGCGTCGAGGCGTGCCCAGGCCGTTTCGTTGTCGTTGTCGTTGTCGTTCTTCATGCGGGGTGTCGGGATTCGGCGGCAAGCTGGTTCAGCAGGTGCGTGAAGGCGTGCACCGCGAGGTCGATGTCGTCGCTGGTGCTCGACTCGAGCGGGTTGTGGCTGATGCCGGCGTTTTCACCGCGCACGAACAGCATGGCTTGCGGCATCGCTTCGTGCAGTTTCATCGCGTCGTGGCCGGCGCCGCTGGGCAGGTGGCGCACCGGCAGGCCGCTGGCCTGTACCGAACGTTCCCAGCGCTGCTGCCAGGCCGGGTCGCTGGGGGCGGCGGCCGCGCGCATCGTTTCTTCGAGCCGCCAGGCCACGCCGCGCCGTTCGCACAGCGCCTTCAGTTCGGCCAGCACATCGTGCAACAGCGCGTCGCGCGCCTCGTTGGTGGTGGCACGCAGGTCGAGGCTGAACTGGCAGCGGCCCGGCACCACGTTGATCGAGCCGTTCGGCACGCTCAACATGCCCATCGTGCCGACCAGGTCGGGCAGGGCACTCGCGCGTCGCTCGACATACAGCGCCAGTTCGGCGGCGGCGGTGGCAGCGTCGCGGCGGCGGTCCATGGGCGTGGTGCCGGCGTGGCAGGCCATGCCGGTCAGCTCGCCGACGTGGCGCACGCTGCCGTTGATCGACGTGACCACGCCGAGCGGCAGGTCGAGCTCGCACAGCACCGGGCCCTGCTCGATGTGCACCTCGACAAAGCCGCGGTAGCGCGCCGGGTTGCGCACCAGCGACGCGATGGCGCCGGCGTCAAGCCCGGCGTGGCGCATCGCTTCGCGCATCGGCACGCCGTCGGCGTCGGTCTGGTCGAGCCAAGCCGGATCGAACTGGCCGATCAACGCGCCCGAGCCGAGGAAAGTGGCCTTGTAGCGCTGGCCTTCTTCTTCCGCAAAGCCGACCACCTCGATGTCGAACGGCAGCCGCCGGCTTGCGCGGTGCAGTTCGCGCACGCACGCCATCGGTATCAGGATGCCGAGGCGCCCGTCGTACTTGCCGCCGTTGCGCACGGTGTCGTAATGGCTGCCGGTCAGCAGGCGCGGCGCGCTGCGGTCGGTGCCGGCATAGACGCCGACCACGTTGCCGACCGCGTCGATCGTGACTTCGTCGAAGCCGCAGTCGTCGCGCATCCAGGCCGACAACTGGCTCGCGCAGGCACGATGCGCGTCGGTCAGGTAGGTGACGGTCAGCTGGCCGAGATCGGCGTAGCCGGGGTCGGTGTGCTGCGCGAGCGTCTCGGCCCAGTCCCAGACTTGGTTGCCGAGTGCCGGCACGTGGCCGAACTTGTCGTTCAGCCGGATCTCGGCGATGCGGTGGATGTGGCGCAGGCTCTCGGCCAGCTCGAATTCGACCGGGTTCGTCAGCCGCCGTTCGACGGTGGCGATGATCAAAGCGCGCGTCAGCCCCAGGCCACGCGGCCCGCGCACGGCGACCACGAACGGAAAGCCGAAGCGGGCCAGATACGCCGTGTTCAGTGCCGCGAGGTGCGTCATCTCCTCGAGCGTGCAATCGGTCAAACCGGCGCGCCGCTGTTCGTCGCTCGATTCGACTGTGAGCGAACGCTCGAGCATCGCCTTGCCGGCCAGTTCGGGGTGAGAACGCACCAGTGCCAGTTGCGCCTCGCGCGGGGCGTTTCGCACCAGCGTGGCGAAGGCGTGCTTGAGTTGCGCCAGGCTCGAGTACGGGCGTTGCGCCAGCGCTGCCTGCGCGATCCACGGCGTGTGTTCGTACAGCCCGTCGAGCGCCTGCAGCGCTTCAACGGGTGCGGCGGCGTTGAGCCACTCGAGGGTCAGAGCAGAAGGCAGGTTCATCGCAGTTCCCCCATGCCGGGCACGTCAAGGTTGCCCCGGAAGCGGCGCGGCGCGGTCATTGACGTGCCGTCGCGCTGCACACCGCAACAGTCGCCCGGAATACGGCCCGGCGCGCTCATCGTGCGACCGCCGCCGCAGCAGCCGAAGCTGGGTGAGGATGCATCTGCTGCCAGTGTCGCGCGATGTCGATGCGGCGGCAGATCCACACATGCTCGTGCTGCTGCACGTGGTCGAGAAAGCGCTGCAGCCCGCGCAGTCGGGCGGGTCGGCCGAGCAGCCGGCCGTGCATGCCGATGCTGAGCATCTTCGGGCGGTCGTCGCCGGCCGGGTCGCCCTCGGCGTACAGCACGTCGAAGGCGTCCTTCAGGTAGTGATGGAAATGATCGCCGGTGTTGAAGCCCTGCGGTGACGAGAAGCGCATGTCGTTGGTGTCGAGCGCGTACGGCACGATCAGCCGCTGCAGCGTGCTGCCGTCGCTTTTTTGAACCGGCATCCAGAACGGCAGGTCGTCGCCGTAGTAGTCGCTGTCGTACTCATAGCCGCCCAGATCGGCCACCAGGCGCTTGGTGTTCGGGCTGTCGCGGCCGGTGTACCAGCCAAGCGGCCACTGCCCGTTGGTCAGTTCGCGAACGATGCGGGTGCCGGTTTCGACATGGCGGCGCTCGTCCGCTTCGCTCATGTGCTGGTGGTGGATCCAGCGCCAGCCATGGCAGGCGATCTCGTCGCCACGCTCCAGGAACGTTTGCAGCAGGTCGGGGTTGCGCTGCAGCGCCATCGACACGCCGAACACGGTGAGCGGCATCTGGCGCCGGTCGAACTCGCGCAGGATGCGCCAGGCGCCGGCGCGCGAGCCGTACTCGTACATCGATTCCATCGACAGGTGGCGCGCCTCGAAGGCTTGCGCGCCGACGATTTCGGACAGGAAGGTCTCGGAAGCCGGGTCGCCGTGCAGCACGCAGTTCTCGGCACCTTCCTCATAGTTCAGCACGAACTGCAGTGCGATGCGCGCTTGCCCGGGCCAGCGGGCGTGCGGCGGGTTGCGACCATGGCCGATGAGGTCGCGCGGGTAGGGGGCTGTGGCGTCGAAGGCGGTGTCGTTCATGGTGGGCGTCAAGGGATGAGCGCGGCTTCGAGGTCGGGCGCGCGCGGGTCGAGCCGCAGGTTCTGTTCGACGTGGTGCAGGTGGTCTTGCATCAGGCGCAGCGCGGCGCGAGTGTCGTGGCGCTCGAGCGCATCGACGATCGCCACGTGCTCGTCGCACGAGTGCTCGGCGGAATGGCTGCTCTGGTACATCAGCGCAATCAGCGAGCAGCGCGACAGCAGGTCGCCGAGCAGTTCGACCAGCGCGTTGTTGCCGATCATCGCTGCCAGCACGCCGTGAAAGTCGGCCAGCAGCCGCGTGCGACTCGACACATCGATGCGCCGCAGTGACGCCTGCTCGGCGGCGAGGTGCGCACGCAGCGCCGCCACCTGCCCGGGCGTGATGCTGGCCGCCAGCCGACGCACCACGGCAGATTCGAGCATGTGGCGCACCTCGAACACCTGACGTGCCTCTTCGACGCTCGGCTCGGCCACGCGCGCGCCTCGCGCGGGTTCCAGCGTGACGAGCTTGTGGCGGCTCAACTGATTGAGCGCCTGCCGCACCAGCGTGCGCGAGACCTTGTAGATATCGGCCAGCTTTTGCTCGGCGAGCTTGGTGCCCGGCATCAGGCGCCGTTCGACGATGGCCGCAGTGATCGACTCGACGATGCGCAACGTGCTCGTGGCTGGCAGCGCTTCGGCCTGTCGCGCGGACGAGCTGTGCGTGCGCGATGCCCGCTTACGCCCCGGCGTGGCCGACGCGGCGGCGCGTGCGCTGTGCGGGCGAGTGCCGGTCGTTGACATGTTTTGGGCGGCTTGTATTCGGTGGCAAAGTGTATACACTTTTGTGCGCATCGAAAGCGGAAGTTCGCGCCTCTGCATTTCTTGAAGGACACCCATGGGAACGCTCACCACCCACGTGCTCGACACCGCCAACGGTTGCCCCGCCGCTGGCATGGCAGTCTCGCTGCACCGCCTGATCGGCGGCGTGCCGCAACTGCTGCGCTCGCTGACGCTCAACGCCGACGGCCGCGCCGACGCGCCGTTGCTGTCGGGCGATTTGTTCGTGGGCGGCCAGTACCGGCTGGTGTTTTCCGTGGGTGCCTATTTCCGACAACGCGGTGCGGTCCTGGCCGATCCGCCGTTCCTGGACGAGGTGCCGCTCGATTTCGGCCTCGCCGCGGCGGGCCAGCATTACCACGTGCCGTTGCTCGCCAGCCCGTGGTCTTATTCCACCTACCGCGGGTCTTGAGGGCGGGGCTCAGGCCTGGGTTGCGGTTTGCCGAGTGGTGCCGGAAAGTGTATACACTCAGACTCACGTCGCCGCGGAGCCCGGCCCATCGGTTGGTTGCGACGTTCACTCCTGACAGAGCCCGCCGTGGTCAGGTCGAATCGGCAGGGTCTGCTTTTGGCAAACCCGCCGGTCAGGAGTGACCGAGACCATGGACGCCTACATCCTCGATTGGCTGAATCTTCTGCTGCGCTGGGCGCACGTGGTCGTGGCGATCGCCTGGATCGGCTCATCGTTTTATTTCGTCTTCCTCGACAACAGCCTGACGCCGCCCGATGACCCGGTGTTGAAAGACAAGGGCGTGGGCGGCGAGTTGTGGGCGGTGCACGGCGGCGGTTTTTACCACCCGCAGAAGTACAAGGTCTCGCCAAAGCAGATTCCCGCGAACCTGCACTGGTTTTATTGGGAAAGCTACTCCACCTGGCTCACCGGCTTCGCGCTGTTCACGGTGCTTTATCTCTACCAAGCCAGCACCTTCCTGATCGACAAGTCGGTGCACGCCTTCACGCCGGCTGCGGCGGTGGCCTCGGCTTTGGGCTTTCTGGCAGCGTTCTGGCTGGTGTATGACGTCATTTGTCGCGCCTTCGGGCAGAAGAAGAACGGCGACCTGATCGTCGGCGTCGGCGTCACGCTGTTCGTCGTTGCAGCGTCGTGGCTCGCTTGCCACCTGTTTGCTGGACGTGCGGCGTTCCTGCTGGTCGGCGCGATGATGGCCACGGCGATGAGCGCCAACGTATTCTTCTGGATCATTCCGGGGCAGCGCAAGGTGATCGCGCAGCTGCGCGCCGGCGAGCCGGTCAACCCGGTGCACGGCCAGCGCGCCAAGCAGCGCAGTGTGCACAACACCTACTTCACGCTGCCGGTGCTGATCGCGATGCTCAGCAATCACTACGGCTTCCTGCACGGTGCGCCGTCGAACTGGCTGGTGCTGGTGCTGTTGATGCTGGCGGGCGCGCTGATCCGTCACTCGTTCGTCGCGCGCCACCAAGCGCTGGTGCACGGCCGGCCGGTACCCTGGGCCTATGCCGGGGCGGGCATCGTGTTTCTCGGGGTTCTCTCAATCTGGCTGGCGCCGGCGCCGGCGCCAGCGCCGAAGGAGGGCGCTGCCGCGCCGGTGACCTTCACCGACGTGCGCAGCGTCGTCGAACAGCGCTGTGTGCTGTGCCACAACGCGCAGGTGATCAGCAAGAACGTGCAGCTGCACACGCCCGAGCTGATCGTCAAAAACGCGCAGGCCGTGTACCAACAGGCGGTGGTGATGAAGGCGATGCCGATGAACAATGCCACGCAGATCACCGACGCTGAACGCGCGCTGCTCGGCCGCTGGTTCAACGCTGGCGCACCGGCGCAGTAACGCGCCAACGCGGACCGGTTCAGTCGCAGAGTGCGGCGGGGCGCGCAGCGGCGCTTGCGCAGCACCGGCACCATGAACGGCGCCGAGAGTTCGTTGGTGAACGGCGTGGCCTGCGCCAGCGAGCCCAACAGTTCGATGATCTCGAACGGTTGGTCGGCGCGCACCAGCGCGTCGACTTCGTTGGCGGTGATGCGGCGCCGGCGCGCACGCCCCACCAGGGGGCCCTGGCCGCCCGGTCCCGACCACGTCATCGTGACTGTGACTTCATCGATCTGCGTCACCGGGTCGAACGAATCGCCGGCGGCGCAGCAGCAGGTGTGCTTGCGCAAGCCGTCGGCCCCGGCGGTCCACTCGGATTCAGTCGCGCTGCCGACACCGAAATTGCTGCCCGGGTGCGTCATCTCCAGCAGGTAGATGCCGCCGTCCGCGGAGTGCCGGGCCACGCAGTCCAGGTGACGCACGAGCGCCGTGTTGGGGAGCCGACACGCCATTTCGACGCCGAACATGGCCGCGTCGACACTCAGTGCGGCCAGGGCCCACCACGACCCGCTGGCGGCGTTGATGTTCTGCCATGCGCCGTGCCTGCTCGACAGCTCGGTCAACGGCCGCGCAGCGATGCGTGACGGCCGGCTCGCCACGCTGCAACGCTGCAACGCCGCTACAGAACCTGCGCCGCGCCCGCTCTTTAGCGCTCTCGCGGCGGCCGTTCGACCACGCCTGGACCAATAAGCCGGGCCGCTCGCGCGGCGAACGAGGTCCCTCTCGGTGGCAACTGCTCGGCATGGCGCGAGCCTGGGTCGGGCCTGGCCATGGTGGACGTCGCCCGGACGGTCTGCGCGACCGCTGCGGCTCCATCACGGCGCTTGAGCCGACCCTACAATTTGGCCGTTAGAGACGTCCGAAAGATCACCATGAACCCTGTTTCCGCCGCCGGCGCGACGCCAGACCTGAGCCACATCTCGGCGCGCGACAAGGCCGAGATCCTGGCGCAGGCATTGCCCTACATCCGCAAGTTTCATGGCAAGACGATCGTCATCAAGTACGGCGGCAACGCCATGACCGATCCCGCGTTGCAGCAGGATTTCGCCGAGGACGTGGTGTTGCTCAAGCTGGTCGGCATGAACCCCGTGGTGGTGCACGGCGGCGGTCCGCAGATCGAAGACGCGCTTGCCAAGCTGGGCAAGAAGGGCACCTTCATCCAGGGCATGCGAGTCACCGACGAAGAAACGATGGAAGTGGTCGAGTGGGTGCTGGCCGGACAGGTGCAGCAAGACATCGTCGGCCTGATCAACGTGGCTGGCGGCAAGGCGGTCGGCCTGACCGGACGCGACGGCGGCCTGATTCGCGCCCGCAAGCTCAGGATGATGGACCGCAACGACCCGACCAAGGAACACGACGTCGGGCTGGTCGGCGAGATCGAGTCGATCGATCCGGCCGTGGTGCGGGCGTTGCAGGACGACCAGTTCATTCCCGTCATCTCGCCGCTCGGCTTCGGTGCCGACAACGAGAACTACAACATCAATGCCGACGTGGTGGCCGGCAAGCTCGCCGAAGTGCTGAAGGCCGAGAAGCTGATGATGCTGACGAACACGCCGGGCGTGCTCGACAAGGCCGGCCAACTGCTCACGAACCTGAGCGCGCGCGAGATCGACGAACTGTTCGCCGACGGCACGATCTCGGGCGGCATGCTGCCGAAGATCTCATCGGCGCTCGACGCCGCGAAGAACGGTGTCAACACCGTGCACATCATCGACGGCCGGGTGCCTCACGCGATGCTGCTGGAGGTGCTGACGGAGCAGGCCTACGGCACGATGATCCGGTCGCGGTGAATGGAGCCCCCCGCCCGACGGGTACGTCGGACGACCCCCCGAGGGGGCACGGGCCGGCTCGGGAGCGGCCCGGCGCTCGGCCCACTCGCGCGAAGGTGGTGAGTGGGGGTCCAACTCCCGCCCAGCGGGTACGTCGGACAACCCCCGAGGAGGTGCGGGCTGGCTCGGGAGCGGCCCGGCGCTCGGCCCGTGCGCTGGAAGGTGCGTGGGAGTCCACCCCCCGCGCGACGGGTACGTCGACCGACGCCCCAACGGGATGCGGGCCGGCTTGGGAGCGGCGCGGCGCTCGGCCCGCTCGGCTCTTGGTTGCCTCGCGTCCGATGGGCACGGGGCAGTGCGTGACGGCCCTTGACGGCAGGCGCGATGGTCGCGTCGGGCGAGCCGGCCACGGCCCGATCGCCGGCGGAACAGGCATGCGCGAACCGCGACCCGGGGCAATTCCATGAAGGCGGGCGACCCCAGCCGGCGCGTCTGGTTTTTCGACCTCGACAACACGCTGCACGACGCCAGTCACGCGGCGTTCGGGCCAACCAACGTGGCGATGACCGAGTACATCGCCACGCACTTGCGATTGCCGCACGCCGAGGCCACCACGCTGCGTCAGCATTACTGGACCCACTACGGCGCCACGCTGCTCGGCCTGCTGCGTCACCATGCGGTGCGCGCCGCGCATTTCCTGGCCGAGACGCACCGGCTGCCCGGGTTGGAGTCGCGCCTGCGCACCAGCCACCACGACCGGGCCGCGCTGAAGCGGCTGCGGGGGCGCAAGTTCATCCTGACCAATGCGCCGCGCGACTATGCGTGGCGCGTGCTGCGCGCACTCGACCTGGCCGACTGCTTCGAGGCGGTGATCTGCATCGAAGACATGACGATGTTCGGCCACCATCGCCCGAAACCCGATGCACGCATGTTCCGGCACCTGGCCGCGCGTCTGAAGGTGCAGCCCGGCCGCTGCGTGCTGGTGGAGGACACGCTGCAGCACCAGAAGGCGGCGCGCGGCGTGGGCATGCAGACCGCGTGGATGCAGCGCTACCTGGACGGCCGCTTTCGCGGCCACCTGCGCAGCGGCGCCAACGAGGGCGCCAAGGCCCGGCCCGGCGGCCTGACGAGCTGCCGCAAGCCGTTGTACGTGTGTGCAAGAATCAAATCGATTAGGACCCTGCACACCTGGAAATGAACTCCATCTCTGAAGTGCCAGATCCGGGTGTGGCAACGTCGACGGTTGAACCGCTGACCTTGATCACCGCGGCATTGGCAACTCAGGGTTTGGCTCTTGTCGCGGCAGCGCCGCGCGGCCGGCCGCGGCCCGGTGAGCGCCGGGTGCAGATCTTGCAGGCTTTGGCCGGCATGCTCGAGCAACCGGCTGCAGATCGAATCACCACGGCGGCTCTGGCAGCCCGGCTCGGCGTTTCGGAAGCTGCGCTCTATCGGCACTTCGCCAGCAAGGCGCAGATGTACGAGGGGCTGATCGAGTTCATCGAGCAGAGTATCTACACGCTGGTCAATCAGATCAGCGAACGGGAAGGCGATGCCCGCACACAGGCGCAGCGCATCGTGACGGTGTTGCTGCAGTTCGGCGAACGCAACCCCGGCATGGCGCGCGTGATGGCGGGCGATGCACTGGCTTTCGAGAACGAACGGCTGTCAGCGCGCATGAACCAGTTCTTTGATCGCATCGAGTCGCAGTTGCGTCAAAGCCTGCGCGCCGTGGCCGAATCCGCCGGGTCGGACACGCCCACCGTCGATGCCCACGCGCAGGCGTCGGTGCTGGTGGCGTTCGCGATGGGACGGCTGCAGCGCTACGTGCGTTCGGGCTTCAAGCGCAGCCCGACCGAGCAGCTCGACGCCGCGCTGCGCTTGCTGACGCGCTGACGCTGGCGACCGGCCGGTGCTCAGCGTCGAAATCTCGGGCCAGCCCATGGCGCTGCTGGCGCCCAAGGCCGCCTTCCTGCCGGACAGCCGCACCTTGCTGGTGGCCGACGCGCACATCGGCAAGGCCGTCAGCTTCCGCCGCCTGGGCGTGCCCGTGCCGCGTGGCACCACCAGTCAGACGCTGGCCGCGCTGAGCACCCTGATCGACGGCCTGGCGGTGCGGCGCATCGTCTTCCTGGGCGATTTCCTGCATGGGCCGGCTTCGCATGCCGCGTCGACGATGCGGACGCTGCTGGAATGGCGGCTCAAGCACGCCAGCACCACGCTGACCCTCGTGCGCGGCAACCACGACGACCGGGCCGGCGACCCGCCCGCCGCGCTGGGCTTTGAGGTGGTGGGCGAACCGTGGCACCTCGGCGGGTTGGCGTTGTGCCATTACCCGCAAGTGGTCGACGGCAGCTATGTACTGGCCGGGCACCTGCATCCCTGCGTCACGGTGCTGGGCCGCGCGCGCGAGCGCCTGCGCCTGCCATGTTTCTGGTTCGGCGCGCGCGGCGCGGTGCTGCCGGCGTTCGGCGCGTTCACCGGCATGCAAGCGGTCAGTCCGGCCGCCGGCGACCGCCTCTATGCCGTTGCCGGCGATGCGGTGATGGCGCTGCCGGGCACGGGCGGCTGAACCGTCGTCCACCGCCGCGCTCAGCTCAGGCACGCGCAGGGCACTGCCGCGCCGAGCAGATGGAGCGGGCCAAGCCGGTGACGTCGGCAACCGACGCGCTGTGTCGGACCGCATCACGCCGGCTGCGAATCCGCCGACCGTCGATCCGCCGCCGCCGTCCGTTGCGGTGGCATGCGCCGCCGGCTCCTTCCCCTGCTCCTGGTCCTGCCCGGCGCTGGCAGCCCGCCGCAGGACCGCCGCTACACTGCCGCCTGCCCCAACGGACCTGTTTTTTCATGAGCCTGCCCGCCGACCCGCTGCTGCATTTGATCGCTCGCGCCGAGGCCGTGCTGGCGCGCCTGGAGGCTGTTTTGCCGCACCCGCTGAGCGCGCCCGACTGGTCTGCGTCGATCGCCTACCGTTACCGTCGCCGGGGTGGTTCCGGCGTGATCGAACCGGTGCGCCACGTGGCACCGATCCGGCTGGCCTCGCTGGTCGAGGTTGAGCCGCAAAAGGAACGGCTGCTGCGCAACACCGAACAGTTCGTGAGCGGCCTGGGTGCCAACAACGTGTTGCTGACCGGCGCGCGAGGCACGGGCAAGAGTTCGCTGATCAAGGCCTGCCTGAACGAATACGCGCCGCGTGGGTTGCGGCTGATCGAGGTCGACAAGGCCGACCTGATCGACTTGCCCGACATCGTCGATTTGGTGGCCGAGCGACCCGAGCGGTTCATCGTCTACTGCGACGACCTCAGCTTCGACGAAGGCGAGCCGGGCTACAAGGCGCTGAAATCGATCCTGGACGGATCGGTGGCGCAGGCCAGTGACAACGTGCTGATCTATGCCACCAGCAACCGGCGCCACCTGCTGCCCGAATACATGAAGGAGAACCTCAGCTACCAGCACACCGAGGATGGCGAGGTGCATCCCGGCGAGGTCGTCGAGGAGAAGATCTCGCTGTCGGAACGCTTCGGGCTGTGGATCAGCTTCTATTCGTTCAGCCAGGACGAGTACCTGGCCATCGTGGCGCAGTGGCTGCGCGGCCACGGGGTGGGCGAGGCGGCGATCGTGGCCGCTCGCCAAGAAAGCCTGGTGTGGGCGCTGGAACGCGGTTCGCGCTCGGGCCGGGTGGCGTTTCAGTTCGCCAAAGACTACGCCGGACGGCACCACGCGTGATTGCTGCAACGACGGCGCACGATGCGCCGCTGCGTGTTCCGGTGGATGTGGCGGTGGGCGTGCTGATCGACGCGGAGGGCAGGTTCCTGCTCACGTCTCGTCCCGAGGGCAAGGTATACGCCGGCTTCTGGGAATTTCCGGGCGGCAAGCTCGAGGTCGGCGAGACCGTGGAGGCGGCGCTGCGGCGCGAACTCACCGAAGAACTGGGCATCCACATTGGCACGGTGGCGCCGTGGAAGGTCGAGCTGATGGACTACCCGCACGCTCGGGTACGCCTGCATTTTTGCAAGGTGCGCGAGTGGACCGGCGAGTTTGAGATGCGCGAGCGCCAGGCCATGGCGTGGCAGATATTGCCGGTGCAGGTGCAGCCGGTGCTGCCTGGCACGGTGCCGGTGCTGCGCTGGCTGGCGGCCGAGCAGGGCTTTGCCGGAGCGACCCACTTCGGCGCCCACAGCGACGCCTGACCCGCCCGCTACACTGCCCGCCATGAACTGGCTCGACGCTGTGAAATGGGACGCGCAGGGCCTGGTGCCCGTGATCGCGCAGGAAATCGGCAGCCACGATGTGCTGATGTTTGCGTTCATGAATCGCGACGCGCTGCAGCGCACCGTCGAGATCGGCGAGGCCGTTTATTGGAGCCGTTCCCGCGGCCGGCTGTGGCACAAGGGCGAGGAAAGCGGGCACATTCAGAAGGTGCACGACCTGCGGCTCGACTGCGACAACGACGTGCTGCTGATGCAGGTCGAGCAACTCGGGCAGGCGCCGGGTGAAGCGGGCATTGCCTGTCACACCGGGCGCCATTCGTGTTTTTATCAAAGCCTGCAGGCCGGCGAGTGGAAAAGCGTCGAGCCGGTCTTGAAAGACCCGGAGCACATCTACACATGAAGGAGGGGTGGGAGGGCAACGACACGCTGGCTCGGTTGGCTGCGGTGATCGAATCGCGCAAGTCGGGCGACCCGCAAAAGAGCTATGTGGCCCGCCTGTTCGAAAAAGGCCCCGACTCGATCCTGAAGAAAATCGGCGAGGAAGCCACCGAGGTGGTGATGGCCTGCAAGGACGGCGAGCCAGCCAAGATCGTGGCCGAGATGGCCGACCTGTGGTTTCACTGCCTGCTTGCGCTCAGCAGCCACGGCTTGGTACCGCGTGACGTGCTGGCCGAGCTGGAACGGCGCGAAGGGATGTCCGGTCTGGAAGAATTTGCAGCGCGGAAGTTGCAGCAGCGGGAAGGGGAATTTTGATGAACAACGAAGTGCTCGACGCGCCCGGTACGGTGCCTGACCGGCAGGGCCTGACCACGCTGACACACGTGCTCTACGCCTTGCACACGGCCTCGTGGTTTTCGGCGGGCGTGTTTTCGGTGATCGCGATGATCGTCAATTACGTCAAGCGTCCGGACCTGCCGAACGACTTCTTTCGCAGCCATTTCCGCTGGCAATCGCGCAGTTTCTGGTTCACGTTGCTCTGGCTGCTGCTGGCGTTGCCGTTGTGGATCCTGGTCGTTCCGGGCTGGATCGCCTACACCGGCATCGGCCTGTGGTACCTGTACCGCTACATCCGCGGCTGGATGTCGTTCGCCTCGGGGCGGTCGATGCCGTTCCCGTCCGTTTGAAGGCGGTCTGTCGATGGACGCGACGCGTGACTGCATCTTCTGCAAGCTGGTGACCGGCGAGGTGCCCAGCCGCAAGGTCTACGAGGACGACGAGTTGTACGCCTTCCACGACATCGCGCCTTGGGCGCCGGTGCATTTCCTGACCATCCCGAAGCTACACATTGCCACGCTGTACGACGCCACCGACAAGCATGCCGCGATGCTTGGTCGCATGCTGGCGCTGGCGCCACGGCTTGCGCTGCAGCTTGGTGCCACCAATGGCTTTCGAACCGTGATCAACACCGGCATCGACGGTGGTCAGGAAGTCCAGCACCTCCACATGCACGTCATGGGTGGCCCCCGGCCTTGGGCCAAGGGCTGACCTAGAATCTGACATCGAATTTCAGGAGATTTCCATGGGTTCATTCAGCATCTGGCACTGGTTGATCGTGTTGTTAATCGTCGTGCTGGTATTCGGCACCAAGAAGCTCAAGAACATCGGCTCCGATTTCGGCGGTGCGGTCAAGGGATTCAAGGACGGGGTGCGCGACGGCAGCACCACCAGCGCCGAGGCAACCGCCGCCACCCAGCAGGTCGCCACGCACAAGACTTCCGACGCCAACACGGTCGACGTGGAATCAAAGACGAAGTCGTGATGCCACGGTGCGTGCGCCGCGGTAAGCGCGTCCAGGCATGATCGAATTCGGATTCGACAAGATTGCGCTGATCGGGGCGGTGGCGCTGATCGTGATCGGGCCAGAGAAGCTGCCGCGCGTGGCGCGCACCGTCGGTACCCTCATCGGCAAGGCGCAACGATATGTGGCCGACGTCAAGGCGGAGGTGAACCGCTCCATCGAGCTCGACGAGTTGAAGAAGATGAAGACGCAGTTTGAGGACGCTGCACGCGGAGTCGAGCAGACGGTGGCAAGCGAGATTCACCAGACTGCCGCATCGCTCGATCCGCAGTGGCAGGGCGGCAACGAGACGCCTTGGTCCCCGAGCGACGGCAGCAACGAACTTCTGCTGCCTCCACTGTCGTACCGGAATCCGAACAAAAAGTGGCGCCTCAAACGCGGCGCAACGCCGCAGTGGTACAAGCAGCGCAACGGTGTACGCGCCAAGGCCCAATCGGGTGCGGCGCGCGTGGCGCGCTTCCGGCCGCCGCGCGCCTCCGTGTGATTTGCGCATGAGCACCGGCGGCAAGGACTCCGACGAACTGGCCGGCACCGAGCAGCCCTTCGTCACCCACCTGGTTGAGTTGCGCGACCGGCTGGTCAAGGCGGCGTTGGCGGTGGGCATCTGCTTCGGCATCCTGGCCTTGTGGCCCGGACCGAGTCAGCTCTACGACTTGCTGGCTGCGCCGCTCGTGGCCAACCTGCCGAAGGGAACGACGCTGATCGCGACCAACGTGATCTCGCCGTTTCTGGTGCCGCTGAAAATCACGTTGTTGGCCGCTTTCATGGCGGCGTTGCCGGTCGTGCTGTACCAGCTGTGGGCCTTCGTGGCGCCGGGGCTGTACACCCACGAGAAGAAGCTGGTCATGCCACTGGTCATTTCCAGCACGCTGCTGTTTTTTCTGGGCGTTGCGTTCTGCTATTTCTTCGTGTTCGGGCAGGTGTTCAAGTTCATTCAGAGCTTTGCACCCAAGAGCATCACGGCGGCGCCCGACATCGAGGCTTACCTGAGCTTCGTGCTCGGCATGTTCGTCGCGTTCGGCGCTGCCTTCGAGGTGCCGGTGGTGGTCGTCGTGGTGGCGCGCATGGGGCTGGTGAGCATCGACAAGCTCAAGGGATTCCGTTCGTACTTCATCGTGTTGGCATTCATCATCGCCGCCATCATCACGCCACCCGACGTGGTGTCGCAGCTGGCGCTGGCGATTCCGATGTGCCTGCTCTACGAGGTAGGCATTTGGGCCGCGCAGCTGTTCATCAAGAAGACGCAGGCGCCGATCGAAGAGGGCAGCAGGCCGACGATCTGAGCGAATGCTCGGCACGATCGTTCACCCTTTCGGGGCCGACCCGCTGCCTGGCCCGGGACAGACGATCACCGCGTCTTGAGCGCCGATTGGCTTTTCGGCCGCTGTGCCACCGTGACAGACAATTCCAGTGTCTGGGTGCCGCGTTGTACGCCGATCAGCGCGACGCTTTGCGGCTTCAGGGCTGCCACGGCATTGAGCAACTGCGGTGTGTTCGAGACCGCCACGCCCGCGATCTTCACCACCACGTCCCCGGGACGCAAGCCGCCGGCGCCGGCCGGTCCGGACTGCAACACGCCCGTGATCAGCACGCCCTGCGTGACCGGCAGATTCAGCGTCTGAGCGATGTCTGAAGTGAGGTCGCGCGGCTCCACGCCGATCCAGCCGCGCGTCACCTGTCCGTCGCGGATCAGGCCGTCGATCACTTGGCGCGCCGTGCCCACGGGAATTGCGAAGCCGATGCCCAGGCTGCCGCCACTGCGCGAATAGATCGCGGTGTTGATGCCGAGCAGGTCGCCGTTGGCGTCGACCAGCGCGCCGCCCGAATTGCCGGGGTTGATGGCGGCGTCGGTCTGGATGAAATTCTCAAACGTGTTGATTCCCAGCTGGTTGCGTCCCAGTGCACTGACGATGCCGGCGGTGACGGTCTGTCCGACGCCGAACGGATTGCCGATCGCCAGCACCACATCGCCGACCTGTGCGGCGTCGCTGCTGCCGAAGCTGATCACAGGCAGTCGTTCGAGGTCGATCTTGAGCAGAGCCAAATCGGATTCGGGATCGGTGCCGACGATGCTTGCGCGACCCTGGCGGCCGTCGCTGAGCATCACCTCGACGTCGTCGGCACCGTCGACCACGTGGTTGTTGGTCAGCACGTAACCCTGCGCCGAAACGATCACGCCCGAGCCCAGGCCGACCTGCTGTTCTTCCGGCTGACCGCGCAGCCGGTCGCCGAAGTAGAACTGGAACCACGGATCGTTGGCGTGCGGGTTGCCGGCCGGGGCCTTGCGCGCGGTGATGCTGACGACCGCTGGAGTCGCCCTTTGCGCGGCGCTGCTGTAGCTGGTTGCGGCATGCACCGGTGAGAAGGGCTGGGTCGCGGCAGGGGCGGTGCCGATCGACACGACAGCAGATGCCGGCCCGTACGCTGGCCGGTTCAGCCACGCGGGCTTGAGCGTGGCCACCACGAACAGCACCGCGGCCGCGACCGTCACTGCCTGGGAGAAAATGAGCCAGGTTTTGCGCATGGAGGATCTGCAGATGGCTGAACGTGGCGAGGTCGAGGCCTATCTGAACAATCTGCTCGATGTCGGCCGATTTCAGGATTATGGGCCGAACGGTCTGCAGGTCGAAGGCAGGCCGCAGGTCCAGATACTGGTCAGCGGCGTGACCGCCAGCCGGGCGCTGATCGAGGCCGCGATCGAGACCGGCGCCGACTCGATGCTGGTGCATCACGGTCTGTTCTGGAAGGGCCAGGACGGTCGCGTCACGGGTTGGCTGAAGGCCCGGCTCGCGCTGTTGCTGGGGCACGGCATCAACCTGTGGGCGTATCACCTGCCGCTGGATGCGCACGCCGAGTATGGCAACAACGTGCAATTCGGCGCGCGCCTGATGTTGCAGCCGCAGCGCAATTTCGGGCCGCAGGACCTCGGTTGCATCGGCACGCCGGGCTCGCCGCTGAGCGTTGCGGCATTGACGGCGCTGCTGCAGTCCCGGATCGGCCGGCCGCCCACCGTGGTGAATGGTGACGGCCGTCCGCTGCGTCGCGTCGCGTGGTGCACTGGCGGGGCACAGAGCTATTTCGAGGCCGCCATCGCGGCCGGCGCCGATGCTTACATCACGGGCGAGATTTCCGAGCCGCAGACGCACCTCGCGCGCGAGACCGGCGTCGCCTACTTCGCCTGCGGGCACCACGCGAGCGAGCGCTACGGCGCCCAAGCGCTGGGTACCCACCTGGGCGCGCGTTTCGGCATCGAGCACCATTTCATCGACATCGACAACCCAGCCTGATCGAGGTGCCCGCGGGCTGGCGCATAGACAATATGGGTATGGCCATCGATTCGACGCAGCCCGTGCTCATCACCATGGGTGATGCCTGCGGGATCGGCCCCGAGATCATTGCCCAGGTGTTCCGCACCGAGCGGTCGGTCGGCTGTGTGGTGCTGGGTGACATGGCGGTGATGCGCCGCGCCGCCGCGATCACCGGCGGGGCTCTGGCTGTGGCGCGCATCGAGGCGCCTGCCGACTGGCGCCAAGTGCCGCCGAACTGCATCGCCGTGTTGCAGGCGTCGGGGTTGCCTCGCGATCTGGACTCACTGCCGCTGGGTCGGGTCGATGCGCGTGCCGGTGCCGCCGCAGCCGCCTGCATCGAACAGGCGGCCGCCCATGCGCTGGCGGGCGAGGTGGCGGCAATCGTCACCGCGCCGATTCACAAGGAGGCGCTGGCGGCCGCGGGCGTGCCGTTCCCGGGGCACACCGAGATGCTGCAGGCGCTGTGCGCGCGAAACGGCGTGATCCCACCGGTGCGCATGATGCTGGCCAACGAGCAGTTGCGCACGGTGCTGGTGACGATCCACCTGTCGTTGCGTCGCGCCATCGACGCCGTGACTTTCGACGCGGTGCTGCAGACGATCCGCATCGCGCACCGGTCGGCGGCGCATTGGGGCCAGTCGAAGCCGCGCATCGCGGTGGCGGGCCTGAACCCGCATGCCGGGGAAGGCGGTTTGTTCGGCTCGGAGGAGATCGACATCATCGCCCCGGCCATCGACGCGGCACGTGCCGAAGGCATCGATGCGCGGGGCCCTTACGCGCCTGACACGGTGTTCATGCGCGCCCGACACACGGAAATCCACCCCGGCGAGTTCGACGTGGTGGTGGCGATGATCCATGACCACGGACTGATTGCCGTCAAATACGACGGCGTGGAGCAGGGCGTCAACGTGACGCTGGGCCTGCCGTTCGTGCGCACCAGTCCGGACCACGGCACCGCGTTTGACATCGCCGGAACCGGACGTGCCGATCCCGCCAGCCTGAATGCCGCGCTGCAGATGGCGCGCGCCTGGTGCGCAACGGGATCACGGGTCGAATCTCCTGGCTGACCATCGTGCCGGTGGCAGCCGCCACGGCGGCGGTTGTCGTCAATGGAGCGCGGGTGCCTTCAGTGCCGCCAATTGCTTGCGGGCTCGTTGCGTGGCGCGTTCCATCAGGTAGGCACTTTCGACCGCCCTCATGCGGCCGCTTTCACACATGCGCGCGAGCATGCGCGAGGTCATTGAGATCGTCTCCTGGTGTTTCCTGCCGCTGGAGAACACGAAGAAGCTGCGCGCCGGACTGAGGTAGGTGAGCCGCACCTTTTGCCACTCGTCCTTCAGATGCATCTGGTAAGCGAAACCTAGCTTGACATGATCGACCAGCTGCGGCCCTCGCGACGGTTCGCTCGGATCGGCGGTGCTCATGTCGAGGTTGATGTCAACGCCCAGGTTCAGCGGCGTCGGGTCGTCTGCCACAACCGGCTCCGCGCCCACCTCGATGTCGACTTTGCCGGACCAATCGACCGTGCTTTCCTCGACAAGTCCGACTTGGCGAACTTCCTCGGCACTGAAACGGCGTCGCACCGCCGATTCGTCGAACACCGGCGCGGTGTCGGCCTGGGTCAGCGACTCGACGCCCGGCACGGGTGAGGTGAAGACCGCTTCGGCCTTCTTGGCCAGCATGTTGTAGTCCAGTTCGGACAGCGGCTGGCCCTTCAGCGAGTCGGCATGGGCCGGCAACAGCTGGTTGAAGAACGCCTTGCGCGCCACCTCGGGCCAACCCACGAAATGCATGCCCTCGTTGAGGTCCTTCATCAGCATCGGCAACTGCATCAGGAACTTCTTGCGCAGGATCGGCGAGCCCTTCGGCTGCACGCTCATCACCAGATCGCCGGCTGCACGCTTGTAGCGCCGGGCACGGTCGGAATCGGTTCCCTCGCGGCGCACCGCCATCACGATGGCCTGCGTCCATACCTGCGACAGGAAGTCGCGCAGATAGGGTTGCATCGGCAACGACTGAAGGGCCGTCTGCAACTGCAGCATGTAACGCTGCTGCAGGCGCAACTCCGACTCCTTGCTTTCCAGCGTCGCGGCGGCGCCGTTTTGGTGAGCCTCGGCGTGGGTTTGCTGGGCGATGAAGCCTTCGAGCACATCGAGTTTCTTGGCGTACAGCTCGACCTGATCGAAATCGCCTTCGACGATGTCCTTCACCACGTCGCTGACGCGCTGCAGCACCTGCTTGCCCGGTCCATCCTCGAAATCGTCGAAGGCACAGGCCAGCGAAGCGACGCGGTTGATGAAGCGGCGCACCGGGTGGCGTCGCGACGAGAAAAAGCTGGCATCGTTGAGTGCGACCCGCAGCACCGGCAATTGCAGGCGCGCGATCTGGCGGGCCATTTGCGGCGGCACTCGGTTGTCCGACAGGATCTGGTCGAACAGGCTGCCCACCACGTCGATCACCATGTGGTCGAGCTTGCCGACCGATGCGTGCATCAACTCCTCGCGGTGCGCGCGTATCAGGTTCACCGCCATCATCGGTGGCAGCCCTGCATCTTGAAAGCCGACATCCGCCGATCCCGCACCGCCGTAGGCCGAGACGCGATTTTGTGGTTTGGCTCGCGCTGCCGCGCTGCCTGTTCCAGCGGACTCGTCTGCGCTGTCCGCAAGGTCGCCGTGCCGGCTGGCCATCGTCGTCAGCCGCCGGAGCAACTGCATCAACTGCAGGTCGGCCTGCGACGAAGCAGCTGTCAAACCGGCATCGAGCCCGCCCTGTCCACTGGAGCGGGCGCCTTGGCTGGTGCCGAGTGGCGACTGCAATGAGCCGCCGCGCGTGCTGCCCCCGGGCGGCGAGCCAGCGGCGCCGTCAAATGCGCTGTGCGCAGACGCAGCCGCATCTTTGGGCAGGCCCGTGTAGCCCGAATTCGGTGCGTTTCGGTTGCCCGGACCGTCCACGGTGCGGACCGACAGGCTGAGGGGTTCGATGCCGCGGCCTTGCAAGTCGAGCACGATGTCGGCGTAGCAGGCCGGCATGGCCTGTGCAGCGGCTTGCCCCAGCTCGCGGGAGAGCAGCTTTCTGGAATCGGACACATCGGTCGTGGCTTCGATCGCCCGGTAGAGGGCGCCGCCCAGCACCTCGGCACGCAGCGGGTTGCGGTCGTCGTCGGCCCGAACGTTGCGCAGCAATGTGCCGGTGTAGGTGGCCACTTCGCGCATGACCGAGTCGCACTCGTGCGAAATCATCTGGCCGATACGGTCAGCGTACAGGCGACCTTCGACCTCGTTGTCCTCCACGAGGCTCAGGGTTTGCCAATCGGTCGACGCGAGTCTGCGGGGTGTGCTGTCGCGCGGGGCCGACTCGAGGCGCACTTGGTCGCGCAATGCGCTGGCAAAGGTACGGTGGAATGCCTGGAGATTGCGGCGAAGATCTGACAGAGCCGCCAGCATGGCGTCGCGCTCGCTCGCTTTCGGATCCGCGGGGCCAGGCGCTACCAGCGCATCGGCCACGCGGTCGACCACTGTCTTGATCGTCAGAGTGATCAGGGCAACAGCCGCGTCGAGCGCAGTTTGTAAACGTGATTCGATCAGGTTCATGGCAAAACCGACTTGCCGTGCGACAAATGCCGGGGAAGTCGGTCTGAATCCTTTCTGTCCTGCGTTCAAGACCCTGCAGCCTGCAGGCCGTGCGCAGGGCACAGGTCAGCACAACCGCTGAGTGAATATCGGCGTGCCCAGGTTATTTCTTCAGTAAATCCCGAATTTCTCTCAGCAACACGACCTCCTCTGCCACCGCCGCAGCGGTCGCGGGGGTGTTCTTCTTCATCCGGTTGATTTGCTTGACCATCATGAAGATGATGAAAGCCAGGATGACAAAATTCAGCGCAACCGTGATGAAGTTTCCATAGGCGAACAAAGGCACGCCCGCCTTGGAAAGCGCGTCGTAGGTCATGGCGCCCCGGTAGTCTGCGGGCGGGTTGGCGAGGATTACGAAATAGTTCGAAAAGTCAAGTCCGCCGACGACCCGGCCCACCACCGGCATGATCATGTCTTTGACCAGCGAATCGACGATCTTCCCGAAAGCCGCGCCGATGATCACGCCGACCGCGAGATCGACCACATTCCCCTTGCTCGCAAATTCCTTGAACTCAGTCACAAACCCCACGATGCGCCTTTCGTTCAAACAGGTTCATATTTCACCGTGAAGCAGTATCTGTCACAGCCTTTTGAAGTCAAGTACCGAAGAGGAAGGCAGTCGACTGGCGCCGTGCATCCGCTGCCGACCGACACCGTGCCGAAATCGGGGCAGTCCGCTAGAATTAAGAAGCACTAGAAGCGGCATTTATCAAGGACATTGATGAGCGATTCGAAAGTTGACAATGGCAAACGCACCTGGTTGATCGCAACCGGATGTGCGGGTGCAGTGGGGGGCGCGGCAGTGGCTGTGCCGTTCGTCAGCACGTTTCAACCATCCGAGCGTGCGCGAGCCGCGGGCGCGGCCGTCGAGGTTGACATCAGTGCGTTGCGTCCTGGTGAAAAGATGACGGTCGAATGGCGTGGCAAGCCTGTTTGGATCGTGCGTCGCACGCCAGAGCAAGTTGCCGCACTGCCCAAAAACGACGCTTTGCTGGCCGATCCGAACTCCACACGAAAGCGAGACGAGCTGACGCCCGTCTATGCGCGCAACGAGGCGCGGTCGATCAAGCCCGAATTTCTGGTGGCAGTGGGCATTTGCACCCACCTTGGCTGTTCACCATCCGACCGCTTCGCAGCGGGTGCGCAAGCATCGTTGCCCGACTCGTGGAACGGCGGCTTTCTTTGCGCATGCCATGGATCGACATTTGATCTCGCTGGACGCGTTTACAAGAATAAGCCTGCGCCAGACAACCTGATGGTGCCGCCACACATGTACCTGTCAGACAGTCGCCTGATCATTGGCGAAGACAAGAAGGCCTGAAGCCGGTAGTTACTTCAACCCCACGAGCATCCTTAACATGGCCACGTTCAACGAAGCCCCCGCCGGCGCAGGCGCAGGCGAAAAACTTCTCACCTGGGTCGACAATCGCTTCCCGGCATCGAAACTGTACAAAGAGCATTTGTCCGAGTATTACGCGCCGAAGAACTTTAACTTTTGGTATTTCTTCGGCGCATTGGCGATGCTCGTGCTGGTCATGCAGATAGTGACCGGCATATTTCTGACGATGCATTACAAGCCCGATGCTGCGTTGGCATTCGCCTCGGTCGAGTACATCATGCGCGACGTCCCGTGGGGTTGGATGGTTCGCTACATGCACTCGACAGGCGCCAGTGCGTTTTTCATCGTCGTGTATTTGCACATGTTCCGCGGACTGATCTACGGCAGCTACCGCAAGCCACGCGAATTGATCTGGATTTTCGGCTGCGCGATTTTCTTGTGTTTGATGGCAGAAGCTTTCATGGGCTATCTGTTGCCGTGGGGCCAGATGAGCTACTGGGGCGCTCAGGTGATCGTGAATTTGTTCGCCGCCGTGCCGTTGATTGGGCCGGACCTGGCGCTGTTGATCCGTGGCGACTATGTGATTGGTGATGCCACGCTCAATCGATTCTTTGCATTCCACGTCATCGCAGTCCCGTTGGTGCTGCTGGGTTTGGTGGTCGCTCACATCATCGCATTGCACGAGGTGGGTTCGAACAACCCGGATGGTGTGGAAATAAAGGCCATGAAAGACGCGTCCGGCCGGCCGTTGGACGGCATTCCGTTTCACCCGTATTACACGGTGCACGATATTTTGGGCGTGAGCGTCTTTTTGATGGTGTTCACGGCCATCTTGTTCTTCGCACCCGAACTCGGTGGATTCTTTTTGGAGTTCAATAACTTTATTCCCGCCGACCCGCTCAAAACACCATTGCACATTGCGCCGGTTTGGTACTTCACACCGTACTACTCGATGCTTCGGGCGATCACCAGCGAAATGATGTACGCGCTGATCGTTTGCGTGCTGGCGGGCGCGGTGCTGGGCGCGCTCAAGGCCAAGGTCAGCGTGATGATCAAGGGGCTGATCGTTGCAGGTGCGGTCGCATTGGTGGTGTCAATGCTGGCCATCGACGCCAAGTTCTGGGGCGTCGTGGTGATGGGTGGGGCGGTCGTCATCATGTTTTTCCTGCCGTGGTTGGACAACAGCCCGGTCAGGTCGATCCGCTATCGCCCGTCGTGGAACAAATGGCTTTACGGCATTTTTGTAATCAACTTCTTCGTTTTGGGCTACCTCGGTGTATTGCCACCGTCTCCCATCGGAGAACGTGTGTCGCAGGTCGGGACCATGTTCTATTTCGGCTTTTTCCTGCTGATGCCTTGGTGGAGCCGGCTTGGCGAATTCAGTCCCGTGCCCGAGCGCGTGACGTTTGTACCGCACTGAGACGAGCACGAACGCTGAACCATGAAAAAACTGATTGCTTTGCTCTTGCTTACCTTGAGTTTTATGTCGCCCACATGGGCCGCGGGTGGCGGAATCCTTTGGGACAAGTTCCCCCAAGAGAAGGCGACCGATCTGGCCTCTCTGCAAAACGGCGCCAAGATCTTTACCAACTACTGCCTCAACTGCCATGCTGCTTCGTTCATGCGTTACAACCGTCTGCGCGACATCGGATTGACCGAAGATCAGATCAAGAAAAATCTGATGTTCGCCACCGACAAGGTGGGCGAAACCATGAAGGTATCGCTCGACGCCAAACAAGCCAAGGAATGGTTCGGCGTGGTGCCGCCCGACCTCACCTTGGTTGCCAGGTCGCGGTCGGCAGTGGGACAGGGCGAAGGCACCGACTACCTCTACACCTTTTTACGGACCTACTATCGCGACGAGACCAAGCCTACAGGCTGGAACAACCTGGCCTATCCCAATGCAGCCATGCCTCACGTACTTTGGGAGTGGCAAGGGCCCAGGACCGCGAAATTCGTCGAAGAAAAAGATCCTCACAACCCCGCTCAGGTCATTCTCAAATTTAATGGCTTTGAGCAAATCTCGGCTGGCACGATGAGCCTGCGTGAGTACGACGAATCGATTGCTGATTTGGTCGCCTTTCTGCAATGGATGGCTGAACCGGTGCGAGGCCAGCGAGTGCAACTTGGCGTGTGGGTTCTGTTGTTTCTTGGTGTCTTTACCTTGATCGCTTGGCGTCTCAACGCCGCCTATTGGAAAGACATCAAGTAGTTTTAACTTTGCTGTCGGTCCGAAATGGATTCGACGGCCCTGTGCGCAGTGGGATGCCTTTTCCGGCCGCCCACTGCGTTTTGGTTTTCTGACGCTCCCGGGAGACAAACACCATGATGGTGCTTTATTCAGGCACGACCTGTCCTTATTCGCATCGCTGCCGATTCGTTCTGTTCGAAAAAGGCATGGATTTCGAGATTCGGGACGTCGATCTTTTCGCCAAACCCGAAGACATTGCGTTGATGAACCCGTACAACGAGGTTCCTATTTTGGTGGAACGCGACCTCATCCTGTACGAGTCGCACATCATCAACGAATACATCGATGAGCGATTTCCGCATCCGCAGTTGATGCCGGGCGATCCTGTCGCGCGCGCCCGCGTCCGCCTTTTCCTTCTAAACTTTGAAAAAGAACTGTTTGCGCATGTGAACGTCTTGGAGTCCCGCGGCGTCAAAGCCAACGACAAGCAACTGGAAAAGGCTCGTGCGCAGATTCGCGACCGGCTCACCCAATTGGCACCCATCTTTGTCAAGAACAAGTACATGCTGGGCGACGATTTCTCGATGCTCGATGTGGCCATTGCGCCGCTGTTGTGGCGCCTTGACTATTACGGCGTCGATATGTCGAAAAACGCGGTGCCGCTGTTGAAGTACGCGGAGCGCATTTTCTCGAGACCCGCCTACATCGAGGCATTGACGCCGTCGGAAAAGGTGATGCGAAAGTAGGCCTAAGAACTCGCTGAAGGTCACATGAACTCTCCGCCCATCTCACCCGCCACTGCGGGCACGTCGACCCGGCCTTACCTGATCAGGGCGCTGCACGACTGGTGCAACGACAACGGCTTCACACCTTACATCGCAGTGTCTGTTGGTCCACAGGTGCTGGTTCCCATGGAATACGTGAAGAACGGCGAGATCGTGCTGAACGTCGGTTTCGAGGCCACCAGCGCATTGACTCTGGGCAACGAGGTGATCGAGTTCAAGGGTCGATTTGGTGGAGTTTCGCGGGAAATCGTCGTGCCAATCAATCATGTGATTGCTATCTATGCGCGCGAGAACGGTCAGGGCATGGCTTTTCCCGCGCCGTCGAGTGCGCTGGTGGCCACACCAGCTGCGGTGGCGATGGCAGTGGCTCCGGTCGTGCAGGCTGCACCCAAGGGACCGCGTCTAGCCTTGACCGATGCCAGTTCGGGCGTCCGCGAGCGTACGGGCCCCGAGGACCCGCTGCCTACGCCACCCAACGACACGCCGCCCGCCACACGCCCCTCGCTCAAGCGGGTCAAATAGCCGAAGCTCGACTTTATAATCGATCTTCAGCGTGGTTTGGTAAGTGTCTGCAGCGCCGAAGCCGGCTTAGCTCAGTTGGTAGAGCACCCGCCTTGTAAGCGGAAGGTCCCCAGTTCGATCCCGGGAGCCGGCACCACAGATCCCTCAATGCACTTACCCGCCTACACCGCTTGGCACGCAATGGTCTGATCCGAAGCACCTCACGGTGAGCCGCATCGCTTCGCTGATCCGAACCACGGCTTTAAACCCACCATGCTCGACCCCAGGTCTCATCAATGCCGGGGAGCGGTCTTATTCAATCGAAAAACAGGCTGACCATCATGGAAAAGCAAACACTTTCATTTCAGGCAGAGGTCAAGCAGATACTGCACCTCGTCACCCATTCGCTCTACTCGAACAAAGAGATTTTTCTTCGAGAATTGGTGTCAAATGCCTCTGACGCATGCGATAAATTGCGCTTCGAAGCACTGAATCAACCCGAACTGTTCGAAGACACGCCCAACCTGGAAGTTCGCGTCAGCTTCGATGCGTCGGCCAAGTCGATCACGATCCATGACAACGGCATCGGTATGTCGGCAGACGAGGCGATCAGTCACCTCGGCACGATCGCCAAGAGCGGAACGCGTGAATTCGTGGCCGCGCTGGAAGGCGATCAGAAGAAGGACGCCCAACTGATAGGTCAGTTTGGCGTCGGTTTTTACAGTGGCTTTATCGTGGCAGACCGCATCACGGTCGAGTCGCGGCGCGCTGGCCTCAAGCATGAAGAAGGGGTGCGCTGGAGTTCCGAGGGCAGTGGCGATTTCGAAGTTGAACCATTGACGCTGCCAGCGCGCGGGACTCGGGTGACTCTGCATCTGCGTGAAGGCGAGGAAGAATTCCTGAGCGGCTGGAAACTCAGATCGGTGATCGGCAAGTATTCCGACCACATTTCGTTGCCCATCCTGATGCAAAAGGAAGAGTGGGACGCCGAACAGAGCAAGCAGATCACTCGGGACGAGTGGACTCCCGTCAACAAGGCGGCGGCGCTGTGGACGCGCAGCAAGAACGACATCACCAAAGACCAATACGAAGAGTTTTACAAACAGATCAGCTACGACACCGAGGCGCCATTGGCCTACACCCACAACCGCGTGGAGGGTCGCAGCGAGTACACGCAGTTGCTGTACGTGCCCGCCAAAGCACCATTCGACCTGTGGAACCGCGACAAGCGCGGCGGTGTCAAGCTGTACGTCAAGCGCGTTTTCATCATGGACGATGCACAGGCGCTGATGCCGGTGTATTTGCGCTTCGTCAAAGGCGTGGTTGATTCGAGTGATTTGCCGCTGAATGTGTCACGCGAGCTGCTGCAGGAAAGCCGCGCTGTAAAAGCCATTCGTGAAGGCTGCACCAAGCGTGTGCTGGGCATGATTGAAGATTTGGCGAAGAACAACGTGCTGCCTGCCCCGTCGGCTGATGGCGTGACCGATGTTGTGAGCGACGAAGACAAAGCCCTCGTTGGCAAGTTCGACACGTTTT
>ENA-OFCE01000374-OFCE01000374.1-metagenomes-genome-assembly--contig:-NODE-374-length-30337-cov-6.931841_pt1 | contig 30337 bp, 23 predicted proteins | sample MGYA00153388_OFCE01 | MGnify analysis MGYA00153388 | reverse complement strand
AACTTTATATGAATTTACTCCGCATCCAACTGACCCAACTACCGGTCATTTGGATACTACGCAGAAAGTAATGTATAAAGTTCGATACTCGAGAAGGGCCCGCACAAAATCGGAAGTAATATTTCACTCTCCCTTAAATACTGACATCCGGCTGGATTTATAAATCCAGCCGGGGTCTTTCGTTACATAAAGGAGGTTTCAAACAATGTCTATATCAAAAAGAAAACACCTGTCTTTTAAAACACTGGTCTTACTACTCAGCATAATGCTGACTTTCTGCTTCATTATGAACTTCAGTATCCCGAGTGTAAATGCTGCAGCATCCGGCGCACCGGGAACTCCTTTTTTAGGCCATGATAATAACGATAATGACGGCAATTATACCATAACCATGAATATGTGGTGGGGTAACAATGGAACGTCCTGGAAGCTTTATGAGAATGACAACCTGGTATATACCGGCTCTTTATCGGACGGTTCACCCAATGCACAAACTGCTTCCAAAGCATTCAGCAACATGCCGGCAGGTACATATACCTATCGATGTGATCTTATAAATTCCTTTGGCTCAACTTCCAGTGCTGCAATTTCCGTCAATGTAAATACAGGTGGCGGCGTCGTCAACAGCGGAATAAAAATCAGTGGAGTTGATGCGGCAGCAGAAGCGCTGCAGCTAACAGTTCCACAGGGAACTACGGATTACACACTTAGCGTGACGGGAGTTACCAGCCCTAGTTTTACCCTGTCAACCAACAATAGTTCGGTAGCAAACTGTCAAATCATCAATGGGTCTACCCTAAGAATAAACGGCTTGAAAGCAGGACGTGCATCCCTCAAGATTAAAGAGACTACAAGCAATAAGGTACGCTATGTCGGGATACGTGTAAAGACTGCTGACGGCAAACTACCCGGACTTCCCGACTATCTTTCCATAGGCTCAGTAAGTGAAGATTCAGCAGCGGACCTGGACTTTTGGAAGGATTACGGTGCCGGTCTCACAAACAAAAGGATGGATATACGGTACATCTATCTGAACGGTGGTCCGGTAAACGGTTGGAAAACCTGGGGTGACGGTAACGGCGGACGTGCTGTTTCCTATATACGCGAAAGCAAAAAACTGGGTATGATACCGTTCTTCGTGTATTATAACATCCCGGATGGGAGTGAGAGCTACGAGCTCGACAAACAGCACATAGAAAGCGATTCCTATATGCAATCCTATTTCAAGGATCTGAAGTTCGCCCTTGATATAATAAAGCAGGAAGGCGGAGATGAGACCGTCGGTATTGTCCTGGAGCCTGATTTCATAGGTTATATGATGCAAAACTCCGGTAAGCAGCCGAATGGAATATTGGCGAGGACAAGTGCGGCATACTCGGCTGGAGTTCTAAGCGCTTCCAGCGATCCCGTATTTCCCGATACCCTTGAAGGCCTTGTAAAAGCAATAAATTATACCATAAATAAATACGCACCCAATGCATATTTCGGATGGCAGTTCAATCTTTGGGCTTCTCCCGGAATAACAACCGGTATACCGTCAACTGGGTTAATGAGAATCACAGATACCCAGGGGATTACAAACGGACGTTCCGCTCTTGTATCGGAAGCAAAGGAAATATGCAAATATTATATGAATGCCGGTGTTTCAAGCTACGGTGCAGATTTTGTTTCCATTGATAAATATGGCTTGGATGCAGGTATCAGCTCACCTTCCGATCCTTCGAAGTCTACCTGGTTTTGGAACCTCGACCACTGGAACAACTACCTGCTGTTTAATAAGACATTACGTCAGGAATCCCAACTCCCTGTTATCCTATGGCAGATTCCTGTGGGGCATATAAATTCAAGCACAAGTGCAAACCCTTATAATAATGGCACATTCCCCGATTTGAACAATACAAACCAGCATTATGAGGACTCTGCACCCACCTTTTTCCTTGGCGACACATTTACCACATCAGGTGTAAGGTTTAGTTATTTCTCTACAAACCAGGGCAGTGACCCGAAGCTCACAGTCTCGGGCAGCAACATTACCTGGGGTTCCCATGCCAAGGAAGCGGTAGACGCAGGAATCATCTCCATTCTCTTTGGAGCTGGAGTAGGAAACAGTACCGATGGTGTAGGATCCCCTCCAACGGATAGCTATTGGTGGATAACAAAAGCTCAGACATATTTCAATAATCCTGCGCCTCTATCCGGTGGGCAGCCGATAGAAACAGTGGCAACACCTACCTTTAGCCCTGCCGGCGGAACCTATACTACCGCACAGTCAGTAACCCTCTCCTGTGCAACCAGCGGTGCCATCATCCGGTACACCACCAATGGAAGCGATCCGACATCCTCTTCCACTGCCTGTAGCGGTCCCATCACCGTTTCAGCAACGACTATCCTGAAAGCAAAAGCCTTCAAATCAGGCATGGCGGATTCGGGTATCGCCAGTGCTACCTACACGATTTCCTCAACCTCGCAGGTAGCAACACCCACTTTCAGTCCGGCAGGCGGAACCTATAGTACGGCACAGTCGGTAACCATCTCCTCTGCAACCAGTGGAGCCACCATCCGGTATACTACGGACGGAACGACTCCGACTTCCAGTTCCCCTGTTTATTCGGGACCCATCAATGTGGCCTCCACCCAAACCATTAAAGCCTACGCTTCCAAATCGGGAATGACCGATTCGCCCGTGGCAAGCGTTACCTATACCATCAACACGGTTTCACAGGTAGCCACACCTACCTTCAGCCCTGCCGGTGGTACGTACTCAACTGCACAGAGCGTAACCCTCTCCTGTGCAACCAGTGGAGCTACCATCCGGTATACTACCGACGGAAGTACTCCGACTTCCAGCTCTCCTGTTTACTCGGGACCCATCAGTATATCCTCAACCAAAACGGTGAAAGCCTATGCATCCAAATCAGGTATGACCGACTCGGCCATAGCCAGTGCAACTTACACTATAAGCAGCAGCGGTTACCCCGCATGGGCTCCCAACACAGCTTACGCGGTGGGAGACATGGTAACCTACGGCGGACAGACCTACAAGTGCAGACAGGCCCATACCTCTCTGGTAGGTTGGGAACCCCCGATCGTGCCCGCCCTCTGGCAGGCTCAATAACCGGAAAGCACACAGGAATATGGAACTCCTGTGTTAAATCCTTACAGAAAAAGTCTCCTATAGAGTAAAAAAAGATACGGAGGTTAAAAAGTATGAAAGTATACAGAAAAGGTAAATTAACCAAAGCCCTATCCATGATCCTTGGGCTGGCAGTTATTTTCTCGGTTTTAAGTTTTTCCATCCCGGCGAGTGCAGAGCCCTACCCGGCCTGGACAGCCGGAACTACCTATAAGGTAGGAGACATCGTCTCTTACAACGGAAGCAATTACCAATGCATTCAGGGGCATACGGCGCTTGTAGGCTGGGAGCCCCCGATTGTTCCCGCATTATGGAATCTGTACAGCGGCGGCGGCGGAATGGTAGCAACACCTACCTTCAGCCCTGCGGGTGGAACCTATAGTGCAGCACAGTCGGTAAGCATCTCCTGCTCTACCAGCGGTGCCACCATCCGGTACACCACCAACGGAAGCGATCCGACATCGTCTTCCACAGCCTATACCGGTCCCATTACTGTTTCTACTACTACTACGGTAAAGGCAAAAGCCTTCAAGTCAGGTTTGACGGATTCCGGTATCGCCAGTGCTACCTACACCATTTCTTCAACTACACAGGTAGCAACACCTACCTTCAGCCCTGCGGGCGGAACGTACAGTTCGGCACAGTCGGTTAGCATTTCCTGTGCAACCAGTGGTGCTGCCATCCGGTACACCACCAATGGAAGCGACCCGACTTCATCCTCTACGACTTATACAGGTCCAATCACCGTATCCAGCACCACCACCATCAAGGCCAAGGCCTTCAAATCAGGCATGACTGATTCCGCTACCGCAAGTGCTGCCTATACGATATCAACCACGCCTCCTCCGCCAGGCAACAAGCTCCTTGTGGGGTACTGGCACAACTTTAACAATGGTTTAACTCCCGTGATGGAGCTCAGAAATGTTTCCACCAAGTGGGATGTCATCAACGTAGCTTTCGCTGATATTACAGGAGACGGGACCGTATCCTTTACGCCTTTTAACGCAACGGAGGCAGCCTTCACATCAGATGTAGCCTACCTGAAAGGTCTGGGCAAAAAGGTCGTACTATCCCTGGGCGGACAAAACGGTGCCCTAAACTTACCCGACAGTGCCTCCAAAACGAGGTTTACAAATTCACTGATTGCCACCATCGACAAATACGGTTTTAGCGGTGTGGACATAGATATCGAAACCGGTATAGCTCTTGGCGGCGGTGATACGGATTATAGAAACCCCGCAGCTCCTACCATTGTAAACTTGATTGCAGCCCTGAAGGACGTTTGCGCGCGATACGGTTCGGGCTTTACTCTGAGCATGGCACCCGAAATAGCCTATGTTCAGGGCGGCATCACAGCCTACGGCGGACCTTGGGGTGCATACTTGCCTATTATTTACGCACTCAGGGATAAACTGACCTACATTCATGTCCAGCACTATAATTGCGGTGGAAATACAGCCCTGGATGGCAAAACCTATAACCAGGGGACGGCAGATTTCCAGGTAGCTATGGCGGAGATGCTGTTAAAAGGCTTCCCTATTGCCGGAAATTCAAGCAATGTATTCCCTGCATTACGCCAGGATCAGGTAATGATCGGCATTCCGGCGGCTTCCGGTGCAGCTCCCAGCGGCGGCTACATCAATCCGACGGAGATGAAAAAAGCCATGGATTATTTGATTAAGGGAGTGTCCTACGGCGGGACTTACAAGCTCCAGAATCCATCAGGGTATTCCGGATTCAAAGGTCTTATGACTTGGTCCATTAACTGGGATGCGCAAAATAACTATGAGTTTACGAACAATTATCGCCCTTATTTTGATGCATTGAAGTAGTACTATAGAAACTGGTTATAATTAAGCTCGCTACAAATTTGTAGCGGGCTTAATTTTTAGCCTTAACTACCCCACTTACCGTCTTCTGGAGATTTTCTATTGCTTTTGCCGGAATCATCTGCTAAAATACTCCTAATACCAAATCTGGTAGATAAATCAATAGTTCGAGGAGAGATGAGTTGAGATGAGAAAAAGTGAGGTTGTCAAGGTATACCTTGACGAGACAGACATTCCCAAACAGTGGTACAACATTGTTGCAGACATGCCCAACAAGCCCGTCCCCCATTACAGTTCCCAAACAGGAAAAATAGCTACCCCGGATGAACTTCAGGCGATCTTCCCCATGGAATTGATTCTACAGGAAGCTTCTACCGAACGCTGGATTGATATTCCCGGAGAAGTTCGTGAGATGTACAGGCAGTGGAGACCCAGCCCTTTGTATCGGGCAAGAGGATTGGAAAAACACCTGGGAACCCCTGCGAGAATTTATTACAAGTATGAGGGGACCAACGCAACAGGAAGTCATAAGCTGAATACAGCAATTCCCCAAGCCTACTACAATAAAGCGGCGGGCATCCGGCGGCTGGCAACGGAAACCGGGGCAGGCCAATGGGGCAGCGCCCTGAGTATGGCCTGCAACCATTATGGACTCGATTGCAGTGTCTATATGGTAAAAGTAAGTTACCAGCAGAAGCCTTACCGCCGTACCTTCATGCAAACCTTCGGTTCCAATGTGGTGGCCAGTCCCAGCAACCTGACAAACTGCGGGCGGACAATGCTGGAAAAGGACCCGGAATGTACAGGAAGTCTGGGAATCGCCATCAGTGAAGCTGTGGAGGATGCGGCAACCCACAGCGATACCAATTATGCACTGGGAAGTGTATTGAATCATGTCTGCCTGCATCAGACCGTCATCGGACTGGAAGCCAAAAAGCAGTTGGAGATGATTGATGAGTATCCCGATGTGATCTTTGCCTGCTGTGGAGGCGGAAGCAATTTTGCAGGAATTTCCTTTCCCTTCCTGATGGATAAGCTGAAAGGAAGAAATCTTCGGGCCGTTGCAGTAGAACCTACCGCATGTCCTACGCTGACAAAAGGAATTTTTGCCTATGATTATGGGGATACGGTAAAGGTAGGACCCATTACACGGATGTACACATTAGGACACGATTTTGTACCTGCCGGCATCCATGCCGGAGGACTTCGCTACCACGGAGATTCCCCCATCGTAAGCCAACTATACCATGATGGACTCATTGAAGCGGAAGCCTATGGACAAAAAGCTGTGTTTGACGCAGCGGTTACATTTGCCAGAACGGAAGGCACCATACCGGCGCCGGAATCGGCCCATGCCATCCGTGCAGCCATAAACGAGGCTCTTAAAGCAAAAGAAACAGGCGAAGAGAAGGTGATTCTCTTTAACCTCAGCGGACACGGTTACTTTGATATGACATCCTATGAGAACTACTTTGCAGGAAGGCTGGAGGATGTAGAGTATCCCGAAGAAGCCATACAGGCAAGCATGAAGAATCTACCGAAAATCGAATGATTCAACAAAGTTAGGAACAGCAGACGATGTGAAAAGTAGTTTTTATTAAAAAACAGGAGATCGGCAGCTTTTACAGTGCCGATTTCTTTTTGTTTTCCACTCTTCTTACCGCGACAAAGGACGGTTTTCCCTGCCTCAGTTATGTTCTAAAAAATTACATCCCTTATCCCTATCCTCCCCAATCAGCAGATGGGAAGTAGTAGTCATCAAGGTTGAGTATGATAGTACTATATGCTTATTTTCATAGTAATATCGGTCTAAAAACATTAAAACCCTTACATCAAAAGACGAAATAGAAGAAGTAGGATTAAATATTAATGAGTAGATTGGAATCGTTTATGGATGTAAAGTATATTAATTTGTTTTTAGAGGCTTTTTCAACAACACTGGGACAGTTTGGCGTTACAGATATTAAAAGAGGTAATATAAAAAAGAAAAACAATTTCTATGTCGATTTAGATGTATCAACCATTGTAACTTTACGAGGTGGTGTTCAAGGAAATATTGCATTATCCATGTCGCAGGATACAGCTAAAAATCTAGTTTCTTCAATGACAAATGGCATGAATATTTGCTCTTTTGATGATACGGCAAAAAGCGCTATTGGAGAATTAACAAGTATAATTGCAGGGACCGCCTCTACCATGTCCGCATCTTTAGGCATAACATTCAGCATTAGTCACCCGGTAGTATTGCTTGGTTTTTCCAATATAAATTCTCCTGAAACCCTTGCGATTGATTTTGAAACACAGTTAGGTAAAATAGAATTTAATATTGGATTTAATGTGTAATTTTTATTTATATGTTATTCAAGAAGAACTTACTTCAAAAAGTAGGTTCTTTTTATTTGCACAGAGAGTAGTTGATTCTTTTTATACAACATGCTGCAGGTATAATACCTGTAGCTACGCCACTTGTGGTCCTCGCCTTTTTCACCATACCAGCCTTTATAGGATTTATCGCGAATTTATCTTGTGCTACCGGAAGAAAGGGGGGATGTGATTACTCATAAGGCTATAGGAGTATATCATGTAGTTATCCTGATCCTTCATCCTTTTAAGGGTATCCAGGAAGCGAATCCGGCCTTCATCATCCGGGAAGATTTCCTTCCTCTCGTTACCACACAGCATGCTATGATAAATACTACTCGAACTTACCCGTCTTGCATACCTCGGCCTTTTTGTTTCTACAATTTTGCTTATTATACCATAGGCAAAGTAGTGCGACAAGATAGAAACGCCCCCCTGTCGCAAAACCTTGTATGATTCTGTTTGAAATATACTTTTGCACGCTTATAAAGCCTTTCTAGCAGGCCGTTTTTTTAAGAGCGTACTGTACGTATATGATATTAGGAAGAGATAAACTAATGGATATATATGTGGTTTTGTGGGTCAACTTTATATGACAAGTATTTTTTATCCCTGAAACGCTAGGAAATAGTAAGATTTATCTAAAACGTGGGCTTTTCTCTTACTCCTTATTAATTGATAAAAAAATCATTATGAAATATAGCAATTGACATATTTCAACATATTATGGTAATATTATAACAAATATGTAAGTAAATTACAGTTCTATTATACTATTTGTAAAGGGTTATCAACGGTTGATTACTTACGCATCAAAAGAAATATAATAGCGCCTACCCGTTTTAAGTAATAATCCATGCAACTATAGCACAGTTGCAACCCATCATTTACAAATGCATGTAATTTATTGAATCATTTTACAGGCTTATATTATAGAGGAGCATCACTTATCCTCTGTATCATTATAAGAAAACACAAGATAGGAGGTAGACAAGCCATGATATCTATACGGTCGCCGGATAAACTTAAAAAGGCTTTCGCATATCCCCGTATCCTAACCATCACAAAGTCTTATGATTTCGTGGATATTTAAAAGCCTTACATATCAAAAATACACTCAAAATATATTTAAGTCAATAACACAGAAATAGAAAGGGAGGCTATCTCATGAAGTTGAAAAAAAAATTGTTATCAATATTTATTATGCTATGCCTAGTTTTAACGACGATGTTTAGCTTTGCATCCACTGCAAGTGCGGCTACATCGGTTAGTATATCACTTTCGTATTCTTACGAAAGTATACCAGAAACAACTGCTTCGCCAACATGGCAAATTGTTAGTGGCGGTCAAGTTTTATATAAAGTTGCTGTCAAAGCTACGGTATATGGTGGTGGAACAGGAATTATAGGCAAGTATTTAACATTTAACAATCCGAACACTTCTACAGTTCGATATGTAGGTACTAGTGGTTCTATCGACTATAACGGTAATTGTACAGCATATTATGAGGTGCGAGGACTTACTTCGTTTACATGTGCAGCATCAATAAATGATGGCACTTATTCTGGTTCAGGTTCCGCTACAATTACACCTCAAGAAGCTTGCTTTTATGACCCTGACTTTTTTATAACATGTTACTGGACTGATAAGGAAGATGATCACACAGGAGCATATGACACTGTAATGCCGGGAGTTCCTGGCCTTTACAAGAGCGGTTTTGTAAGTGCTGTAAAGATGGAAGGCTCAGGCTATAGCCATTTAGGGCAATATGTAAGATATGTGGGTAATGGAAACTATCAAGTAGGTGCTCCAGTAACTAGTAGTGGTACAACTCCTACTGCGGGTAAAACAATTGCTGTAGATAATTATTATATTCCAAGATATAATTCAGGTTCGGGTTACCTAAGAGGTACAGTGGATGTATATGGAGGTGTTGGTAAAAGACTTGCTGAAGACAGCGGTGGCGGAATAATTGGTTGGCATATTGATGTGTACACTGGATTAGGTTCTGGCACTGCTAGTGGGAATACATATGACAGTACATATCAGTGGGTCTATTATTATGGAAATAACAAATATTAGGAGGATAAAGTATGAGTACCAAAAAATTTTTTATGACGATTACAATTCTTTTTATTTTATTAACAAGCTTAACATCTTTCGTTTTGGCAAACAACGCTAGCAATGGCATCAATGCTCTGAATATTACGAATAACCAAGTTGTATACAAAGGAAAGGTGCTAACTAGTACCCCCGAAATAAAGCAATTTGCTTGCCTTTCACCTGATGGACAGAAAATTGCTTTTGCTTATAAAATGGATTTAACTCAAAAAATATGGGGAAAAATAGGTATTATACAAGTTGACACTGGAAAAATAACTGATATCTTCTTAGATGATAACTATGCAAATGCGTTTATAAACGTTCAATGGGTTAGCGATAAACAGGTTGCTATAACTGGGCATAGAAATCCTAGTCTTAACACTTATGAAGTTTACGATATTAACTCTCTCAAGCTTGCAAATAAGTATTATGGAATAGGATTTACATGGAACAAGTTGAAAACTCATTTATATTATACTATACCTGCACCCCATTTCACTAGCGGCGATAGAGGAAAAAATAAAATTGTCAATGAGTTAGGTGATATATTATATGAATCTGCATCAGACACTATAATTCTTGGGGGTCCTAGTTTTTCTGACACTGAGGGCAAAGTTGCCTTTTTTGAAAGAGAACTGTCTACACATGACACTAGTATTATTGTATCCAGTGTACAAGCCGATAAAAAACTAAATACACTAAAAAGGATCAAGTGGGATGATGCAGTTGGTGACATTATATACAATAGCGATGGGACAATTAATGTAAAATCTAAATTTAAAGACGTAAAATATGATATTGAAAACCAGAAGGTGTTAAAAACTGACTATATCCAAATGGAGAAAAAGTTTAAGCCTGATGCACCAAAATAATATCATTTCATACCATATAGAAGAGGGTCTTTTAGCCCTCTTCTATCATATGTAATAATATGGTATAATATTGTTATTAATGAATAAATCATATTAGGAGATGTATAAAATATGGTTAAATATAGAATAATTATTTTGGCCTTTGCAGTTGGCTTCTTATTTGTTTCATGCTCAAAACAGGCAGAGCACACTAACAACGTTAATACTAATGACAATTCTACCAGTAAAGTAATAGTAGGCACTTCTACGCCTGATATTATGCATCCTAATCTAATCGAAAATGATGGTAAAACTAGAAAATTTGAGCTGATCGATGAACAAAAAATTAGCATTAACAATGAGGGAAAAATTAATGATATAAAGTTATTTTTAAGTAGGGATGAAAGTATGTCTATAATGAGCAGTATAAAGATTAGTATAGATAATGTTGAAGACATATACAATCTGGAGCCATCTATAGGTTTAGACAACATAAAAAAAATTGAGTTTGTAAATATAGGGAATAATCGGAAGGGGATCTTTATAAGTTTATTTGATACTCAAAATGAGAAAACGACATATTGGGGTAAGTATAATTGCATTGTCTTTGGTTTTATAAATGGTAAAATTAAAGTGCTTTTAGATGGATTAAAATTGCCGATTAATAATGAAAATAATTATGTTGTAAATTATCTTGGTAGTAATTTAATTCAATTTAAAGATGTTGCAACAAATTTTTCTGCAAAGTATGAGGTTACTTTAGATGATATTAATAAGGATATTGTAGAAAAAAGATTACAGCATTTAAATGAACTTAAAAGTTCTGATATATCAAGAAATTTTTTGAACTTAAAATTAATAAGTACTCCTTCTGGAACGGACATTATTGAGTGTTCAAAATATATTCCTGGTGTAACTCATAACGGAGTACTAGGAATTATTGAGTATAAATTTCAATTTGAACAGGATAAATACTTACTATCCCAAGAAATACTTAAAAATGGGAATTCACAAGAAGGTATTATAATAAAATCACAAGACTTTACTAAATAAAAAAACATCAAATGCAGTATCCACGCACGCAAACGCGACAGGGAACGTTTCTCCCTGTCGCAGTGATGTGATTCGCCTAGTTATTAAGGTTCAAAACTTAAGTTATGGAAATTTTTTTATTTCTTTCTCCATTACGCTATATAATGCCAATTTGTAATTAATCTTTTCCAAGTACCTATGGAATTGCATCATTTGTTCTTCAACTTTGGTTTTATGATCTAGCATCATCTGCTTGCGTTCTTGAATCGTACAGTCACCTTTCTCATACAATTCTACATATCGTTTGGTATCAACCAATGGCATGCCTGTTGAGCGCAGAGCCATAATAAAATCCATCCACTCTAAATTTTCATCGTCATAAATCCGATTGCCGCTGGCGTCACGCTTTACAAAAGGCAATACACCTTCCTTTTCATAAAAACGCAGTGTGTGCGCTGAAATCCCTGTTTTTATTGTAACTTCCTTAATAGAAAAAGCCATATATCCAACTCCTCATCACAAAAGCATAGTTAGAGTAACTTTATATAAGGTTACTCCATTACGTACATTTTATCAAGGTATTTTTACTGAAACAAATTATTTTCTTTCTAAAATCACACCTCCTGCCGAGGCAGATAAAGTTGCTATCTTTCTTATAACATGCACGCAACATGACTTTATGGGCTGATCTTTACTCAGCAACTCAGGCTATAGGTGCGCCTCTTCCCCACTTGCCCATGCTGGCTATTCACTATGAAAATTTCCTCTTGACTTAGAGTTCACTCGAAGATTTATACTTATAAACGAGAGGGAGCAAATCACACAAAAAGTGTTTTAGTTTAAAGAGCAAATAAAAGTTTAGAAAGGAAGGTGATGGAGAAAAAGCAGCTTGAGCAATGGTACACACAACCGCAGAAGTCCCCCCCTCTCGTTCATCTATTGTTAGGTGAGATGCTTAAAGTTGTTTTGAAAATTACTTATCTTCAAAAAGGGCTTGATGTATGGTTGACAATATGAATGCCTCCCTCGTTCGAGGCTTCGGCAACGCCAAGAGTTATTTATTTTAATATGATGAAGTCATTAACTAAAGTAATTACAACCAATAAAAGGAGAGTTTATTATGTTTAATTTTAATTTTTACAACCCCACACGTATTATATTCGGTAGCGACAGGCTTGGAGAACTTGACCAGCTTGTACCCGCCAACGCTAAGGTATTGGTGACTTATGGCGGTGGAAGCGTCAAAAAATACGGAACCCTGGAAAGGGTAAAGGCTTCGCTGGGAAGCCGAGAGATTTATGAGTTCGGTGGTATAGAGCCCAATCCCCAATATGAAACACTGCTGAAAGCAGTGGAAGTTGTACGTAAAAACAATATTGATTTTTTGCTGGCAGTGGGTGGCGGCTCTGTTATAGATGGAACAAAATTTATTGCGGCTGCAGCGCCCTATGATGAAGAACCTTCCAATCTCCTCAAATTCGGGTTCACTCCGATCAATACTATAAAAACGGCAGTACCCATAGGCACCGTGCTGACTTTACCTGCTACCGGATCGGAAATGAACAGTGGCGGCGTTATCAGTTATGAACATGGGAAGTTCCCATTTTTCAGCGATTTGGTGTTTCCCAAATTTTCAATCCTAGATCCTGCCCTTACCTATACACTACCGCAAGTCCAAGTTGCCAACGGAATCATTGATACCTTTGTGCACACTACAGAACAGTACATTACTTTTCCTGTAGACGGAAGAATACAAGACCGTATGGCAGAGGGCATACTTCAAACCTTAATAGAAATAGGAGAAAAAACAATCGCTGAACCGGAAAACTATGATGCGCGTGCAAATCTGGTCTGGAGCGCAACATTGGCACTGAATGGATTAATCGGGGCAGGTGTTCCGCAAGACTGGTCGGCACATATGATCGGACATGAATTAACCTCATTATTTGGTATCGATCATGGGAAAACATTGGCTATTGTTTACCCGTCAGTATTGAAAGTACGCCGTGAGCAAAAGCGTGCTAAAATACTGCAATATGCTGAACGCGTTTGGCACATAACTGAAGGAGATGAAGATGTCCGTATAGATTTAGCCATTCAGAAAACGCAGGACTTCTTTGAAACCCTCGGTGTAAAAACGCGGCTATCTGACTATGGTATTGGTGCAGACAAAATACCTGCTATTATCGAGCAGTTACATGCTCATGGAATGACGGCACTATCGGAAAGTCACGACATCACATTGGACGAAAGCCGTAAGATTCTGGAGAGTGCACTATAAAAAACTATCCTGAGACATCTGTGAAGGGCTGTCCCAAAAGTAGTTAAAAAGCTACATTTGGGACAGCCTTTTTTCATACCCATACGGGCAAGTTTCGAGAAGAAGTGGTATATGAGATGTAGGCTAACTGCCTTACTTTTTAGATAGCCCGCTCAATTTTTTACAGCTTTTACCCTCACGTATCAATTCCCCAATTCCAGGCAATAATCTACACGGAGTAAAATCCATGCTATAATCAAAGCGAAACCAATTACATAGGATGAGGTGTATTGCAATGAGGATAAATCGAGTCGACAAGTTCAAAAAGAAACGGCGTGTCAAAACACGGAAAATGATCCTGTACGGATTGTTCCTCCCCACTACCCTTATTTTCATGGGGTATCTCATCAGCTCCCTTGTGATACTCCCTACCATGAAAAAGTAGGTTTTGTGGACATTGGTCAATATGCATAAAAAAAACCCGTTTCCGGGAGCAAAACTCATAGAACTATTACATTACATTATTTACATTCCTATTATATAATGATAACAACATAAAAAATTTTATTCCTCCTTTTAAGATTGAAGCCGGCAGCGATGTGCCGGCTTCTTTGTGTTCTCTTTTAATCTACGGTAATAAGGTCCTTGATTTTACTGAATCTGCTTTCCTTTATTCCCGACACCTTCATGATGTCCTGGATGGTTTTAAAGCCTCCGTTCTTCTCCCGGTAGGCCATAATATCCTTTGCAGTTTCCTTCCCCACACCTGGCAATGTTTCCAGCTGACTTTCGGAGGCTGTATTGATATTGACCTTCCCGGGTGCCGCAGTTCCGCCTTGCTCCGATTTCAGTATGGCACCCGCACTGTCGGCGGCGATGGCAACTCCGGGACCTGCCTCTCCTGCGGAAGCCCACTGCTGGTTTACCGAAGCAGGGGCAGTGTTCTTAACCTCCTCGCGGGACTTTATATAAAGCATTACATTTTCCCTTAGTTTATAGACCAGATTGATACTGCCTAGGTCTGCGGACTCTGTTGCCCCACCCGCCAGCTTGATGGCTTCATCAATGATTTGCCCTTTTTTCAGGGTCACAATGCCTGGTGCATTTACACACCCGGTCACGTAAACCTTGATTTCGTCATCAACGGTCTTTTGTGCAGCCGTTGGCTCCGGTGTTGTCTTCTCCTTCGTGGAGTAAAGAACTTCCTTTTTGGACGCTGTGTCTTCTGAAGTCTCAATAATGGTAGCATTTTTCCCAGAGCTGATAACAACGCCGGTGAAACCCAAAGCGATAACGATAAGAGGGATAATGGCGGCGATAATTTCCTTTCGAACATAGACTTCTCTTCCAAAGAGGTTTATAATCATGCAGGTCCTCCAGTAGAAATTTAAGTATATAGAGAATTGTTTATAGGTATACACTATCATATAATGGATTTTGTGGTTTTACAATAGAAATTTTGAAAAAACAGTACATTTTTAGCATTTTTTCTGCTATACTATTATTCGCATGACAAATGAACCGAAGCTGCAAAATCAGCAGTTCGATTCGATAGTATTTACTAAAACGCATATATGAAATGGAATATTACGGGTAATATATACTATACATAGATACGCATACCGTACTAATTAAATTGCGGTATTTCGGGGGAGTTTATGAAAAAAGCTTTTTTACTTACAGCAATTGCATTTTTTTTATCCTTTAGCAGCGTAACCGTTCGTGCGGAAGCACTTGCCATAGATGCCAAAGCCTATATCCTGATCGATGCCAAAACAGGACAGGTTCTTTGTGAACAAAATTCCGATGAGAAGCTTTACCCTGCCAGTACCACCAAAATCATGACTGCCATTCTGGCCATAGAAAAGGGTGATCTGAACCAGATGATGACGGCTAGCCGCTTGGCTGTCTCCCAATACAGCAAGGATATAGATAAGGCAACCGGAGGACATCTGGGAATCGGGGTGAATGGTTCCAATGTCGGACTGGAAGATGGAGAGCAGGTGCGTCTGGAAGACCTGCTTAATGTTTTGATGATTAAATCCGCCAACGATGCGGCCAATATTATTGCAGAGAACCTAGCTCCTACCCGTACTGATTTTATTGAACTGATGAACAAAAGAGCAGTGGAACTGGGCGCTACCAATACCAATTTTACAAACACCTGCGGTCTGGATGTGCAGGACGGTCATCCCAACCATGTGACATCGGCCAGAGATATGGCCAAATTTGCACAACATGCCATGACCCTGCCGATATTTCGGGAAATCGTAAAAAAGACGAAATATACCATGCCGGATACCAACAAGCACCCGGCCTCCTTCTGGCCTGCCGGGTATCTAAGTTCCACCAATAAGCTGATGATGGAAAACCAGTATAAGTCTTCCCTCTACCAGACCATCGGCATTAAAACGGGTTTTACTGCAAAAGCGGGATATAATCTGGTGGCAGCCGGCAGAAATGAAGAGGGTATGGAACTGATCTCGGTAATGATGGGAGTCAACAACGGTGCTCCCAACAGTATTTTTACGCAATCCAAAAAACTGCTGGAATATGGGTTCACGAATTTCTCGCTCCAAAAGGTATCTGAAGCTAATGAAAAGGTAGACACCGTGACTGTACAGGATGCGGAAGGGGACGGGAAACTGGATTTGGTAACCGAAGGTGAATTGAAATGTGTACTGCCTTCGGATAAAACGCAAACAAAGCTTGAGAAAAAGCAGGTTATCAATTCCAATATAACAGCTCCGGTAAAACAAGGGGATGTACTGGGCCACATTGAATATACCAATAATGGTGTATTGGTAGGGCAACTCAATGTAGTGGCTGCCTCCGCCATTGAAAAGAAGGTTGTGGCGCAAACGTCTCAAATTGCAAAAGATGTGCTAAAAAATGGTCTGTTCAGGAAGCTGCTTTACGGTTGTTTAATTTTCCTCGCAGCCCTCACTTTGCTGCGGATCACTCTACGAAGAATTTCGAGGTCTGTCAGGGCCCGCAAGCAGGAAAATTGATTGGCTTTTATATCTCCGCTTATAAGAATTGCAGAATAAAATCATGTATGATGTTGACATACATGATTTTGATTTGTTAAAGGATTTATATACTGATAGAGAAGCTGCTTTAATATATTAATAAAGGAAATCGCTGCTCATTATTTAACATAAATTCCTCATTGGATTTATCAGGAAATGAATGACGGTGTTTTACAAGAAACATAACTTTAGGATATAATGGTTGTAATTGAATGAAATTGCAGAGGAGAGGTAGATAATGTCAAATAAACCCCTTTATAATGCGAAGGTCAGGCAGATCAGAGATTTAAAGGATATGGTCAGCCAGAGTGCTGAACTATTTGGAAACAAGGCTGCCTATCAGGTCAAGCAAAGTAATGGACATTATAAACAGATAACGTTTACAGAATTCAAACAGGATATTGATGCACTCGGCACTGCCCTGATTGATCTGGGTTTAAAGGGCAGCTTTATTGGAGTATTAGGAGAAAACCGGTATGAGTGGTGTGTCTCCTACCTTTCCGTTGTAAATGGAACCGGTGTCGTGGTGCCTTTGGACAAGGAGCTTCCCCTGACGGAGTTGGAAAATCTTCTGGTGCGTTCCAATACGAAGGCTATTTTATTTTCCGGAAAGTATGCAAAGGAAATTAAGGCAATTTCTGCAACTTTGAGCTCGGTCAAGTACTTTATTAATATGGATCTGGAGCAGGATGAAAACAATATGCTTTCCTATAAGAAATTGCTAAAAAGAGGCCAGGACCTGCTCTCCTCCGGTCACAGGTCTTTTGTTGATGCAGAAATCAACCCGGATGTCATGAGTGTATTGATCTTCACCTCCGGAACCACAGATTTGGCCAAAGGGGTTATGCTTTCCCACAAGAACATATGCTCCAACGTGGTGGCTGTTTCTTCCGCCCTTGAAATACACAGCAGCGATTCCGCATTGTCCATACTTCCTTTGCACCACACCTATGAGTGTACTGCGGGCTTTCTGGCAATCGCCTATAACGGTTGTACCTTATCCTTTAACGAAGGCTTAAAGCATATATCTAAAAATTTGAAGGAAACCAGCCCTACCCTATTAATGATGGTTCCTTTAATACTCGAAAGCATCTACAAGAAAATTTGGGATCAGGCCGGTAAGAAAAACGGCGGTAAGCTAAAGCTAAAAGCAGCTCTTACCGTAAGTAATTTCCTTCTCAACACCTTTAATATCGATGTGCGTAAAAAGCTTTTCAAGACAATTCATGACACCATTGGTGGAAAGGTACGTATGATCTTTGCCGGTGCTGCCGCTCTTGACCCAGAAGTTTCAAAAGGCTTGAGAGCCATGGGAATAAATGTTTTGCAGGGATACGGACTTACGGAGTTTTCTCCTATCGTCACGGTGAACCGTAATGAATTCAATAAAAATGATTCCATCGGCCTGCCGCTCCCCGGTGTTAGGGTAAAAATCGTGAATCCCGACAGTGATGGAATCGGTGAAATTGTCGTCAAGGGAGATAGTGTCATGCTGGGGTACTTTGAAAACCAGCTTGCTACGGAGAAGGTAATAAAGGATGGGTGGCTGTACACAGGTGATCTCGGCATTATGGACGAATCGGGATTCTACCGGATCACCGGAAGAAAGAAAAATGTTATTGTAACGAAAAACGGAAAGAACATTTTCCCTGAGGAAGTCGAAACCTATCTCAATAAAAGTGAATTTATACTGGAATCACTGGTTTCCGGAAGCGTGGATGAAAATTCCGGCGAAACCCTGGTAAGCGCTCAGATTGTTCCTGATTTTGATGCTATTAAGCAGAAACTCAAAGTGGACTCCATTCCACCGGAGGAAATTAAAGCCATCATAAGCGCGGAAGTTAAGATGATTAACAAGTACATGCCTCTGTATAAGCACGTACGGCATTTTACGATAAGGGAAGAAGAATTTGCAAAAACTACAACAAAGAAGATAAAAAGACATACGCAAAAAACAGGCTGAGGTTTCAAGGAGTGTATGAATTATAATGAAAAACAAATCCGTTTATGATGTAAGAAGTATAAGAGATTTAAAGGATATGGTGGAACAGAGCAGTACGCTATTCGGTTCAAAGGATGCTTTCCTTTTGAAAAATAAGGATGGCTCCTTCAGGGGTATCACATATTCTGCCTTCAAAGAGGATATTGATGCTTTCGGTACGGCTTTGCTCAGCCTTGGCCTCAAGGATAAATATATCGCTGTAATCGGTGAAAACAGATACGAGTGGGCTGTAACCTATCTGTCTACCGTAAACGGGACCGGGATCATCGTGCCCCTGGATAAGGAATTGCATTTATCGGAAATCGAAAACCTTCTTGCAAGATCCAATGCCAGCGCGGTGGTATTTTCCGGGAAGCAAGCGGAGGATATGAAGAAAATAGCCGCTTCCCTGCCTTCCTTACAATATTTTATCCATATGGACCTTACGGAGAATGAAGGAAATTTTCTCTCCTTTTCAAGCCTGGTCAATGAAGGGAAAAAACGTATTTCCTCCGGTGACAGATCCTTTATCGACGCAAAAATTGATCCTGACGGCATGAATATCCTTTTATTCACTTCCGGTACCACGGACCTGGCCAAGGGAGTCATGCTGAGTCATCGGAATATCTGTTACAATATAACAGCCGTACTTTCAACGGTTCACGTTACCAGCGAGGATTCCTGTCTATCCATTTTGCCCATGCACCACACCTATGAATGCACTTTAGGTTTTCTTGCCATGATCTATGCAGGAGGTACCATCTCCTTTAATGAGGGTCTGAAGTATATTTCAAAGAACCTGAAGGAGTATAAGCCCACGCTGCTGTTTACAGTTCCCCTTCTTCTGGAAAATGTCCATAGGAAAATCTGGGAACAGGCGGCAAAGGAAAAAGCGACTCTACGCAAGCTGAAATTTGCTCTTACCATCAGTAACGTTCTCTTGAAGGCCTTTAAAATCGATGTGCGGCGTGGACTTTTCAAACAAATCCAAGAGAACATGGGAGGTCGAATGCGCCTTATCCTTACCGGTGCCGCAGGAATTGACCCTCAGGTTTCAAGGCATTTTCGTGAATTTGGCATTAAGGTACTGCAGGGGTATGGCCTGACAGAATGTGCTCCCCTTGTCATTGGAAACCGTGATCATAGCTACAAGGACGGTTCCATCGGACTTCCGCTTCCGGGAATGGAAGTCCGCATCGACAATCCGGGCCCTGATGGGGTTGGTGAACTGGTGGTTAAGGGTCCCAATGTCATGTTAGGTTATTTTAAAAATGAGGAAGCAACAGCAGCATGTCTCCACGACGGTTGGCTGCGTACCGGCGACCTTGGCTATATGGACAAGGATGGTTTTTATTTTATTACCGGACGAAGCAAAAACGTAATTGTTACCAAAAACGGTAAGAACATTTTCCCTGAAGAAGTGGAATCCTATATCAACAAGAGTCCTTATGTGCTGGAATCCATGGTCTGGGGGAAATATGACGAAGTATCGGGGGAAACCTTTGTAAATGCCCAGATCGTTCCTAATTTTGACGCCATAAAGGAAAAACTCAAGGTTCCCCATGTATCCATGGACGATATTAAAAACCTGTTGAATGAGGCGGTTAAAATAGCAAATAAAAGTATGCCGCTGTACAAGAGAATTCAGGATTTTACCATCCGCGAAACGGAATTTGTAAAGACTACCACAAAAAAGATCAAGCGTTATATAGAAAACAAAAAATAAGTGCAAAGGGGTATGGCTGTACCACAGCCATACCCCTTCTTATATTTAAATCACAATCTCTTTCCATCTTCCCCGTCGATACCGATGGAGGTACATCAAAGCACGGATAAAATAATCCAGGCACAATGCAATCCACACTCCCATAATCCCCATTCCAAACAGACTGTCCAGCAGCACGGTAATCAGGATTCGAAAGGCCCAAATCCCTACTAAACTGGTGACCATAACATACATAATATCTCCGGCTCCCCGTAAAGCCCCCGAGAATATAACGATCATGGTAAGAAAAGGCTGGGAAAGAGTAAAAATACGAATGGCGGAAACTCCGATAGTCCGAACCTCCGGGTCTGTACTATAGACATTCACAAGGAGGCTTGATAATACAAAAACAGCAAGAGCCAGAACCACAGTGGCAGGCATGCCCATTTTTAGTATATCCCATCCGCACTTCTCCGCCAATTCGGGCTTTTTGGCCCCGAGGCTTTGCCCGATCATGGTCGTTGCTGCAATTCCAAAGCCCCAAATCGGTATAAAACAAATGGAGTTTATGGACATTACGATTTGGTACGATGCAATAGCTGCAGTTCCCATGCCGGAAATCACGATCTGAAGCACCAGGAAGCCCCCCTGCATTACCAATTGTTCAATAGCGGCAGGAAAACCCACATGTAGGATCCGTCCCATCAAGCTAACATCAAATTGTACCTTTTCAAAGAGATTAAGTTGTATCATCCCTTTAGGATTATAAAAGACCAAAATACTGAGAATCCCTCCAACTGCGCGGGAAATTGCAACCGCTACTGCCGCTCCCACAAATCCATAGCCGCCGATTTTATGTGAAAACAAGGTAACGCCAAAGATTAAAATGCCGCTGAGGGCAATATTTATTATATTAACTACAGTAGCAATATACATGGGTGTTTTCGTATCCCCTGCCCCCCGCAGGCTTCCGCTTATGATGACATTTAACAAGGCCAGCGGGAAGGTAATAAGCGTAATGCGAAGGTAGGTATCGGCCATCTCTACCACTTGAAGCTCTGCGCTGCTAAAGAGCAGGCGAATCATGCTGAGGGAAAATATATAGCAAAGAGCACAAACCAAGATGGATACAACGGCACCCAGTATCACAGACTGCCGGATGGCACCCTTGGCCTTATCCATCAGTTTTTCCCCAATCAATCTTGCCACTAAAACAGTGCATCCTGTGGACAATGCCACAAAAAGTGCATTGATAAATCCAACCACCGTATTGATCAATCCTACGGCTGAAACTGCTTCCTTTCCCAAATGCCCTACAAATATTGTTGAAACGACTCCGACAACCATCATTAGCACCTGCTCAGCCACCGATGGCAGTACCAGCTGTATAACACTTTTTTTTATATTCGACTCATCAATAACCACGATTGTCCCCCAAAAGTTTATAGACAGCCGGTGAAGAGATTCTCCTTCACCGGCTGTCTACCTGATTCTACTTATATTTTTCTTATTTCACTACGATATTTACTAGTTTTCCTGGAACAGCAATTACCTTCACAACCGTCTTGCCTTCCAGTAAGGCAGCAACCTTTTCGTCCTTCATGGCAATCTCCTCCGTCTGCTGCTTATCCAGTCCTGAAGACACCATGATCTTTTCTCTCAGCTTCCCATTGAACTGGATTACAATTTCCACCTGGTCTTCTATGGTCTTTGCTTCATCCCATTTCGGCCAAGCCTGCTGATTCACCATACCTTCAAATCCCAATATAGCCCACAGCTCTTCCGATATATGCGGCGCTATAGGATTCAACAGTGTCAGGAAAGTCCTCATTTCAGCCTTGTTTACCCGATCCTGGCTGTTGAAGTCATTCAGCAGGGACATCAATGCCGCAATGGCTGTATTGAATTTCAGGTTTTCACAATCCTGTGTAACTTTCTTGATGGTCCTATGCATTGCAGTTTCAAGCTCTTTTGAGTACTCATTTCCATCCACCAGGTTCCCCTGCAATCTCCATACCCGGTCCAGGAATCTTCTACAGCCCTTAACACCGTTCTGCGACCAGGGTACGCTCTTCTCGAAATCCCCGATAAACATTTCATAAAGGCGAAGCGTGTCTGCTCCGAATTCATTAATGATATCATCCGGGTTTACAACATTCCCTCTGGACTTTGACATCTTTTCACCGTTCTCACCCAGAATCATACCATGGGAGGTTCTTTTCTGGTAAGGCTCCGGTGTTGGTACGATGCCGCAATCATACAGGAATTTATGCCAGAACCTCGAATACAAAAGATGGAGTGTAGTATGCTCCATACCGCCATTGTACCAGTCAACGGGAGTCCAGTAGTCCATATTCTCCTTGCTGGCTAACTCTTTTGTGTTATGGGGATCGATGTAACGCAGGAAATACCAGGAGGAACCCGCCCACTGGGGCATAGTGTCCGTTTCCCGCTCTGCTTTTCCTCCGCACTTCGGACAGGTAGTTTCAACCCAGCTCCGAATATTGGCCAAGGGGGACTCTCCCGTATCTGTGGGCTCGTAACTTTCCACTTCAGGTAACGTCAACGGCAGCTGGTCTTCCGGCACGGGAACCCAACCGCATTCTTCACAGTACACCAAGGGAATCGGTTCACCCCAGTACCTCTGGCGGGAGAATACCCAGTCCCTCAATTTATAATTGACCTTTCTCTGTCCAAGGCCCTTCTCTTCCAGCCAATCGCTGATTTTTTTCTTTGCAGCCGCTACTTCAAGCCCGTTGAGGAAATCGGAGTTTACCATGGTACCATTTTCAATGTCCGCAAAAGCCGCTTCTTCCACATTTCCTCCGGCCACAACCTCAATAATGGGCAGGTTAAACTTCTTTGCAAATTCCCAGTCTCTTGTGTCATGACCCGGAACTGCCATAATGGCACCCGTACCGTAGGACATCAATACATAGTCAGACACCCACACAGGGATTTCCTTGCCGTTCACAGGATTTACAGCCTTAAGACCTTCAATCTGTACACCGGTCTTTTCCTTTGCCATTTCCGTTCTTTCAAAGTCCGATTTCTTGCCAGCAAAAACCCTATATTCCTCAATGGCTTCGAAGTTGGTGATGGTATCCTTTAATTCCTCCAGCATGGGATGTTCCGGAGAGATAACCATGTAAGTAACACCAAACAAGGTATCCGGCCGGGTTGTATACACCCGGAGTGCATTCCCTAGTGTGGTCTTAAAGTCGACCTCCATGCCTTCGGAACGTCCAATCCAGTTTTTCTGCTGAATTTTGACTCTCTCTATGTAATCAACCAAATCCAGGTCATTGATCAGTCTTTCCGCATATTCGGTAATTTTCAGCATCCACTGGTTCTTTACTTTTCTTACTACTTCAGAACCGCAGCGCTCACAAACGCCATTCACCACTTCTTCATTGGCAAGCCCGACTTTACACTCGGTACACCAGTTAATAGCAGTTTCCTTCTTATAGGCCAGCCCTTTTTCAAATAGCTTCAGGAAGATCCACTGGGTCCATTTGTAGTATTCCGGGTCTGTGGTATTAATCTCCCTTGACCAGTCGAAAGAGAGACCTAACGCCTTCAACTGTGACTTAAACCTTGCCACGTTTCTTTCCGTTACCACCTTGGGGTGAATCTTGTTTTTGATGGCATAGTTTTCTGTAGGCAAACCGAAAGCATCCCAGCCAATGGGGTACAGGACATTATATCCTTCCATTCTCCGCTTTCTTGCCACGATATCCAATGCCGTATAGGGTCTTGGATGTCCTACGTGCAGTCCTTGTCCCGATGGGTAGGGAAATTCAATCAGGGCATAGAACTTCGGCTTGGACTTATCCTCCGACGCATAGAAAACCCCTTCCTTTTCCCATATATCCTGCCACTTTTTCTCAATTTCCTTTGGGCTATATTCAACCATCTTCCTATACACTTCCTTATAAAATATTGGGGCAGTGTGACTGCCCGCTCTTTATTTTCTATATGTTACAATACCGTCAGCCCATAACCTTTCCAGGTTGTAGAACTGCCTGTCTTCATCGTGGAAAATGTGCACTATGACTTCACCGAAATCCAATAGAATCCATCTTGCAGTGTCATATCCCTCCTGGTGAAAAGCCGCAACTCCCTGTTCCTTCATTTTAAACTCCAGCTCATCTGCCAAAGCTCTTATATGAGTCGTGGATGTACCGCTGCATATAACAAAGTAATCTGCCAAAATGGATATATCTCCAATATTTACAATCTGAATATCCCTGGCCTTTTTTTCCTCAAGAAATTCAACAATTTTATCCAGCTTATTTTTCGCTTCCAACGTTTTCCGTCCTTTCTCTGTGCCTATAGAAGTGCAATAAATCAATAACATTCCGACGCATACGCATCCCCAAAACCTTCGGCTGTACGCTTCTCGAAATATCGGGTTCAAGTGCATTCCATATAGTATAAAATTATACCATTAAAATATGGCAATTAAAAGTAAGGAAAACAATTTTTTTGCCAAAAGAGCATGCATTGTTTTCCTTACTTTTATAGTATTCTTCTTTCCTGCTTCCCTATTCCTTCTCCTGTTACTGGGCGTAATCATCTCCGATAATAATGGTAACATCATACCTGCTGTTGGGGTCCAACTGGGTACTGACCTTGGAAGCTTTAACCACGCTGCTAACCTTCTGCGCCTCAGGGTTTTCCTTCCGAAGGATGATTTCCGTTCTTACAGCACTGATGGAGGGATCATTTCCTGCACTCACCTCAAACCCTGCGTTCTCCAGCTTCTGACGCACTTTCTCTGCAAGATCCTTCTGACTGGACCGGTTTACTACCTCTACTTTAACCTGCCCCGTTACCAAACTCTTTGGTGGTGCAGTAGGACTGGGGTTTGTAGTAGTACCGGGTGTTGTGGTGCCGCCTGGCGTCGTAGGTGTCCCCGGTGTAGGAGTAGCTCCCGGAGTTGTAGTTCCTCCTGGCGTTGTAGTTGTCCCTGGTTTGGTGGTACCTCCCGGCGTTGCTGTTCCACCCGGAGTCGTATTGGGTGTAGGTGTCGGAACAGGAGTTTGCAGACCGGGGGTGGGAGTTCCCTGGGGAGTCGGAGATGCTGTCGGCTTCGGAGTACTCTTCACCGGATCAGGGCTTCTTTTATAAGTATAGGTGCCATTGGAACCCTCTATTTTTGTTTCTTCATTTTTTTTCGCTTTTACAGGTGTAGGCTGCGGTCCCTGAGCCTGGTTCCCGGAATCCTGAGCCAAAACAGGCCGAGCCAGCAGCCGGCTGTCTTTAACAAAATTTATTCCTATGATGGTTCCCATGGTTAAAACAACAAACGTGCCTAGCACAAAAAATACCAAATTGAAATACAACTTTTTATTCATGATAACCTCCTTACCTTCTTTTAAACCCCTCGCGGTTGTTCATGTTTCTTCCTGTCACGCCTCCCATGCTTCTTAGTACAGCATTTCTGGCCTTTATCGTATCAGGGTGTATATATGCGCCCCGCATCATGACATACTTTATGGTTCGATCCAACGCTAAAATCAACGCCTTGTCAATATTCAAACGGGCCTCTCTTCGAACCTCGTCCACGCCGGGAAAGTTCCTGTTTGGCTCTATATAATCTGCCATAAATACGATCTTGCCCAGCAGGTCCATATTTTCTCCACCGGTGGTATGATAGTAAATGGCATCCAATATATCCTGTTGTGTGACACCATATTCCTCTCCTGCCAAATGATATCCCAAAGGACCGTGCAACAGCTCTGGCTGGGCACGTGTCACATAATCCAGCACAATGCCATATTTCTCACAAAGAGAAAATGCTTCCTCTCCTCGAATTTCCCTGGCACAATCATGCAGAAGTCCCGCTATACCTGCCTTCTCCCTGTCAACACCGTGTCTTTGCGCCAAATCCATGGCGGTATTCATAACGTTCAAGGAGTGTATAAACCTTTTCGGCGACAATACTGTCTCCAGTTTAAACTTCATTTCTTCCCTTGTCATTGCACCTACCCCTGTTTACCAAACTTGTTGTCTACTATTCAGAGTATCCATTCTGCCAGCCCTACAACTGCTATTGTACCTGCTTTTTACAGGAGGCTGTGGAACATCATGAGCGATTCTTTTTTGAGGGCGCTTGTGAGGCTCCCTGTGCGGTGCAACAAAACCAATAAAACCTCTTTTTCACAGTTTCCTGTAAAGTCCCTGGCTGAGGATGCATTCCTCCACACTTTCAGGAACCAGGTATTTAATGGTTTCTCCCCTGGATACTCTTTCCCGGATCCCAGTAGAAGATATTTCTATCTGTGGCATATCCAGCGTATGAACCACCGCTCCATAGTCAGTTTGCAATTTCCTCACGCAGTCTGTAAACCGTTTCTTTTCAAATCCCGGCCTTTGTACTGCTATAAATTCACACAGTCGCAATACCTCTTTACTATTTTTCCAATTTAAAAGATCAAATACAACATCCGCACCGATAATATAATAGAACTCCGTATCCTTCCCATATGCCTGCCGTAATTCTATCAATGTATCTACCGCATATGTATAGCCAACTCTGTCAATTTCAGTGCGCAATGTCTCAAAGTAATCGTTGGATTCTGTTGCCCTGCATACCATATTGTACCGTTGTTCCGCCGGTGTTACATCCAGATTGTTCTTGTGTGGAGGAGTTCCCGTGGGAATAAACAACACCTTATCCAATTTAAATTTTTCCCTTGCAAGTTCAGCCATGATCAGGTGTCCATGGTGAATCGGGTCAAAGGTTCCTCCCGAAATCCCAATCCTGTTTTTCTGCTTCATATTTTATACCTTTATCTGAATTTTAAAGCATCGTAAAAAAATTACCTATTCTTTTACAAGCCTGACGTAAAACAATTTAGATTATACCATATATAATAGCATACTTAAAGACTTAGCTTTTGCATAATTATTGATTTTTAGGCAAAAATTTTACATAATACTCTAAAAAACGCTAAATTTTTTTACATGCAAAAAACAGGAGGTATACGCATGCCTCCTGTTTTTTGCATTACAATCTATTTTATTCCGATATCCCGCCTGTACTGCATACCCTGGAATGAAATCCTTTCAACCCCTTCATAGGCCTTTCTGATAGCCTCCTCCAGTGTTTTCTCCACCGCCGTAACCCCCAGAACACGGCCACCTGCCGTCAGGAAATTACCCTCTTCCTTCCTTGAGCCTGCATGAAATACGGCAATATTTGCATCCCGTTCCGCCTCTGCCAGTCCATAAATCACATGCCCCGTCTCATACTTTCCCGGATATCCCCCGGAAGCCAGTATTACACATACGGCTGCATTATCCTCCCACTGAATTTCCAATTTATCCAGTTGTTCATCCATTACAGCGGTAAAGATGTCCATAAGATCGGTTTTCAGCCGAGGCAGCACCACCTGGGTTTCCGGATCCCCAAACCTTGCATTATATTCCAGGACCTTTATTCCACCGGGTGTAATCATGAGTCCAAAATACAAGACGCCTTTGAAGGTCCTGCCTTCGCTGTTCATTGCCTCAATGGTCGGCTTGAATATTTTCTCCATGCAGAAATCCGCCATTTCCGGCGTATAGATCCTGCTGGGTGAAAATGTTCCCATTCCTCCGGTATTGGGGCCCCGGTCATTGTCAAAAACCCTTTTGTGGTCCTGGGAACTGACCATGGGAACTACGGTTTTTCCATCAGTAAAGGCAAGAATGGAAACTTCCGGTCCTGTTATGAATTCTTCAATGACTACCCGGCTACCGGCCTGACCGAAAATTCGATCATTCATAATACTGGTGACTGCCTCTTTTGCTTCATCAAAATTCTGCGCGATGATTACACCCTTCCCTAGCGCCAGGCCATCTGCCTTGACAACCAGGGGATATTTCTGACCGCGCAGATATTCTACCGCGTCTACACTGTTATCAAAAACTTCATAAGCAGCCGTTGGAATCCCGTATTTTTTCATCAGATCCTTGGAAAATGCTTTGCTGGCTTCGATAACAGCCGCGTTCTTCCTTGGACCGAAAGCCCGGATTCCCGCAGCTTCCATTGCATCTACCATCCCCGCCGCCAAAGGATCATCCGGCGCTACAACCACCAGATCCATCCCATTTGCCACAGCGAAATTTACCATTCCGTCGATATCTACTGCCTTTATGGGTACACACTCTGCCAGGGTGGATATACCCCCGTTGCCAGGTGCACAATATATTTTTTCTACCTGTGGACTTTGGGCGATTTTCCAGACAATCGCATGCTCACGCCCTCCACCGCCGACAACTAAAACTTTCACTGCACTTTACACCCCCGTTAGCTAAATTGAAAATTGAGAATGGGAAATTAATGCTTAAAGTGTCTCATTCCTGTAAATACCATGGCGATTCCATGTTTGTTGCAGGCATCAATGGAATCCTGGTCCCTTATGGAGCCTCCGGGCTGAATGATGGCTTTAATACCAGCCGCCGCCGCTGCCTCCACGCAGTCGGAAAATGGGAAGTATGCATCGGAAGCCATTACCGCGCCCTTCGTCTTTTCTCCTCCATATTCGATGGCAATTTTGGCTGCCATAATCCGGTTGGTCTGTCCGGGGCCTACACCCAGCGTCTGTAGTTCTTTTGCCAGGGCGATTCCATTGGATTTTGTATGTTTAACTACTTTCATAGCAAAAATCAGATCTTCCAATTGTTCTTCCGTCGGTTTTACTTCCGTTACAAACTTCAGCTCTTCCCGATTAAGGAGTTCCGTGTTGTAGTTCTGCACCAGCAATCCTCCGGCTACCTTCTTCATATCGTAGGTACCGGCAGGAATTTTTGAAGCAATGGTTCCTAACTCCAAAACCCGGATGTTCTTTTTCTGTGCAAGTATTTTCAATGCTTCCTCCGTATAGGAAGGGGCAATTACGATTTCAATGAATATTTTGTTGATCTCTTCTGCCGTTCTAGCATCAATTTCCCTGTTGGCAGCTATAATTCCGCCAAAAATGGAAACCGGGTCTGCTTCATAGGTTCTGACGTAAGCTTCGTAGATGTCCTCACCGCTGGCAACGCCACAGGGATTTGCGTGTTTTACCGCCACCACCGTGGGTACGTCGAATTCTTTCAGCAATTCCAAAGCCCCATTGGCATCATTGACATTATTATAGGACAGTTCCTTGCCGTGAAGCTGCTTTGCTGCTGTGATACAGCCTTCATTTGCTCCCACTTCCTTATAGAACACTGCACTTTGGTGCGGATTTTCACCATACCGCATATCCTGAGCTTTCTCAAAGGTTAAGGAAAGAGTCTGCGGGAAGGTCTCCTCCCCGATCTGGTCTCTTAAGTATTTGGCGATCAATGTATCGTAATGGCTGGTATGCTCGAATACTTTATAAGCAAGTTTAAATTTTGTGGGTTTTGAAACCTCACCCTTTTCCTTTAATTCTTCCATTACCTTTCCATAATCTGCGGGATCCACCACAACTGCCACATCCTGGTAGTTCTTCGCAGCCGCACGCAGCATGGTAGGACCTCCGATGTCAATGTTTTCAATGGCTTCTTCCAGTTCCACACCGGGTTTTGCGATGGTCTGCTTGAAGGGGTAGAGATTAATGACTACGATGTCGATAGGCTCTATGCCAAGTTCTTCGATTTGCTTCATGTGTTCCGCGTTGCTTCTTATGGCCAGGAGACCGCCGTGCACCTTCGGATGCAGGGTTTTCACCCTTCCGTCCAGGCATTCAGGGAAGCCTGTGACATCGGAAATGTTGGTAACTTTGACGCCTGCATCAGCCAGTGTCTTTGCAGTGCCTCCGGTGGATAGGATTTCGATGCCCAGGGAGGCAAGCTCCTTTGCCAGGCCGATGACGCCGGTTTTGTCGGATACGCTGATTAAAGCGCGTTTGATCATGATGGTCACACTCCTCTTTTAAACTTTTTTATATAAAATTTAGATCTATCTATTTAATTAGTAACGTGATTAGGGTATGCCTCTGTAGAGGCCAATGTAGCGCCGGGGGAACCATGTTCATTCGGCAGAGTTTCCCCCGGCAACCCCCTCCTTGCCTGGGTCCGGGGATTTAGCTC
>ENA-OFCE01000373-OFCE01000373.1-metagenomes-genome-assembly--contig:-NODE-373-length-30357-cov-6.954953_pt1 | contig 30357 bp, 27 predicted proteins | sample MGYA00153388_OFCE01 | MGnify analysis MGYA00153388 | reverse complement strand
TTCAAAGTTTTCAGATTTTTTTATTTCATCTGTCTACTTTAAAGGGAGCATATCATTTTGAGACAGTCCCTTTTTCTTTCTTTTAATAAAATTGAACAACATAAAATTCTCTCCCTTTTTTGAAAAAAACCTCATTGCTCAAAAAATAAAACAAAAATAAAATATAAATATAAAACACATTGTTCACTTCGAAAAATTTCAGATAAAGCATGAATTTGCCTTTCTAATCTAATCAAGCCTCAGATATCCAATAGAACAGGAGTTGATTAATTATTATGTAGGAATGCCATAAAATAAAGGAAAAATTGAATCGGTTAAGAGTTGGACATTTTTATGTATACGAAGATAGACGGATTTTAGAGAGTACTATGGTTGTGGAGCAGCGGTTTCGTTATGACTCTGTAATGGAAGGATTGATTACAGGTGCCTGCTCGGTTTATTCAAAATATTCAACGATTTAGGAGGTTAACAGTATGCAAAGGGTGGAAAAAAGCATCAGTGAGAACGAGTTGAAAGTTATGAAATGTGTTGCACAGGGGATGTCGAATAAGGAAATTGGACAAACGCTTTATTTATCTGAAAGCAGCATCAAAAAATATATTAACAGCATATTAGGCAAACTCGAAATTCGCGATCGGACACAGTTAGCCATCTATGTCATAAAAAATAATATCGATGGATAAAGTTGGTACTTTAGTTCATATGCACTTTTCATCCCATATCATATAATCGGATTATAGATATTTTGATATAAGTCTACGATCTGGAAAGGAAGGATGAGAGTGGTGAAAAAAAGTATCAGAAACGCAGTGGCAGTGCTTATGGTCTTTGGATTGGCGATAGGGTCCGTGCTGACAATGGCTGCCAGTACAGTAGTGGCGGCAGACCCTATAATTACTGACTTTTCAAAGGCAGGCTACAGGGAGGGGAGTGCTCTTCCGACAAACGGTACGGTAGTGGACCTCACTACTAAAGGTGTAAAAGCCAATGACGGAATCGACGATACTGCGGCCATACAGGCTGCAATTGATGGGTTAAAGGGTGTTTCAACGGCTGATAACAGGTACATACTGCAGTTTCCGGCAGGAGAAATTAATATTTCTGATGAAATCCATGTTGATGTGGACGGGATAATCCTCAAAGGTAAAGGAACAGATCCGGCCAATGGGGGGACAAAAATTGTATTCAAGCCATGGAAAGCGTATAGTGTTATTGACGGCGAGCCGCAAATCGATGGCAAAATGTGGCCGGGATATGCTGCGTTCAGAGTTGGGTCCCGTGTAAAACATACCAATGATCAGACGTATGAGGGGAGTATTAACTTTCATTGGCTGTCAGGGGTTAAAGTAAGGTCTGCTACGCCAAATGAAACAGCAGGCGGTACTAAAGGCAGCAATACCGTATACCTTTCAAGCGTAAGCGGTTTTAGCGCAGGGGACACTGTTGTGGTGCTCGGATGCAATACGGATGACTTCCTAACAGCTACCTATGTCAGCCAGGCGGACTGGCGAAATGAACATATGCGGTCGCAAATGTTCAAGGTGACCGGCGTTAATTCTTCGGCAAAAACGCTAACCCTGGATAAGCCTCTGGAATTTGATTTGCCTTATAGCAATGAGGGTGTAATTGAAGGTACAACATGGTACAGCAAGGTAATGAAAGTAACGGCTGTAAGAGATGTCGGATTCCAGGACTTTTATTTTACTTCGACCCTTGCAGGCACGCCCTATGAAAATCTATGCAATGCAGGAGATTATAATGCGACTGCAAACCCGGGGGGCGTTGGATACCGATACCAGAATGCAGCGCCCGAGTATGCGATTCACGGCATACTGTTTAAATGGGCAGAAAATTGTTGGGCAAAGAATGTAAAGATGTACATGTCTGCATCCCATCCCATTGTAACGGAGTTTGTGCACCACTGTACTTTTGACGGTAATTACCTGGAGGGTGCATGGAACAAGGGAAAAGGAGGACACGGATATTTCAGGCTATCGAAAGCCTCCGATTGCCTGGTTGTAAATAATACTGTAAATAAGGTTCGACATCTGGCTATACAATGGTCGACGAACGGGAGTGTTATAAAGAACAATACGCTGACCTGCGATATAAACTTCCATGGAGGATGGGAAAGAAACAACTGGGTGGAAGGGAATACGTCCAATGTGCCTTACGAACACAGGAGTTGGACTGAAGCAGGGCCTGAAAATGAAACGTGGTGGCCTATATGGTGGGGATCAGGACCTCATGCAGGGGGATGGTCCGGTGCGTCCGGGTTCAACAATGTGCTCTATAACAACGACTTCCGCAAGCAGGCAACGCCGGGAGGGACAATGGATGTGTGGACCCGTTACAGCAATACCAATGTAATCCGTCTCGGCTGGGATGGCTCCTCCTGGAAGCATCTGACTGCAAACGGTTCCATCATCCAGACATGGGCAGGCAATGAAAATATAGATTATTCCGTATCCCCAAATGCAGGTGTGACAGTTGGTTCAAGCGGTACGCCTGCGCCAACCGTAACACCAACACCGACAGCAACTCCAACTGCAACCCCGACACCAACTGTAACCCCGACACCAACTGTAACGCCCACACCGGGGAGTGGTAATCTTAAGGTACAGTATCAGTGTGGTGATCCCACCGCTCCTACGGACAATGCGGTGAAACCCTTCTTGAAGATCGTCAATAATGGTGCATCCGGTGTAGATCTTTCCACATTAAAAATAAGGTATTGGTATACAAAGGACGGGACAGTAAATGAAAACTTTACCGTTGACTATCAGGGTACACTGCCCAGCAAGAGCGTTATCACCGGCAGCTTTGCTGATAGTGCCCGGGGCCACTATTTTGAAGTCGGGTTTACTTCAGGTGCTGGTACGTTGGCAGCGGGTGGTGGAAATACCGGAACAATGAAGCTTAGGGCTAACAAGGCCGACTGGAGCAGTTATAGCGAGACCGATGACTACTCATACGATTCCACAAAGACGGCATTTGCAGATTGGAACAAGGTTACGCTCTATCAAAACGGAGTACTTATCTGGGGTACTGAGCCGTAATACGGTGAAAGGAGTGGTTTTGCGACAACAGACCGCTGTTGTTCGGAATCGGATTCCTGTACCATTTATAAAAAAGTAAAGAAGAGGGGAAGAACATGGTTAAGAGAGTTAAAAAGTCAATAGTATGTATCCTTGTGACAGCACTTTTGGTGTCCATCATGTCAGCAGGACTTGTTATGGGAGCAGGGGAAATTAAGGTACAATACCAGTGTGGTGATCCCACCGCACCTGCGGATAATGCGGTGAAACCATTCTTGAAGATCGTCAATAACGGTTCGTCCAGTGTAGACCTTTCAACGTTAAAAATAAGGTATTGGTATACAAAGGAGGGTACTGCAAGTGAAAACTTTACTGTTGACTATCAGGGCACACTTCCCAGCAAGAGCGTTATTACCGGCAGCTTTGCTGATAGTGCCCGGGGCCACTATTTTGAAGTCGGATTCACTTCAGGTGCCGGCACGTTGGCAGCCGGCGGCGGAAATACCGGAACAATGAAGCTTAGGGCTAACAAGGCTGACTGGAGCAGTTACAGTGAAACGGATGATTACTCCTATGATCCCACAAAGACAGCATTGGCGGATTGGGACAAAGTAACGCTCTATCAGAACGGTGTACTTATCTGGGGTACTGAGCCTGGCGGTTCAACAACAACACCGACACCGGCAGCAACCCCGACACCGGCAGTAACCCCCACACCAACACCCGGTGGCAGTATAATCTACTGTGATACCGTTGCAGAAATCCAGAGTGCTCTTATGAATGCGCAGCCCGGGCAGAGGATCGTTATAAAATCGGGAACGTACCGGTTGGACACTTCAACGCTTGTAGATACCACCAACGGCAGCAGCAGGAATGCCTATTACTATTCTACAGTAAACGGTACATCATCCAAGCGTATAAGCATTGAAAGTGAAACGCCTTCAAACCCGGCAGTATTGTCAGGTCCAAGTACTTCAGGTGGAGCCTATGTGCTGTATATCACCGGAGACTACTGGGATATCAGGAACCTGAAGATTACTAATGGGCAGAAGGGAATTATGATTGACAATGCCAACTATGTCAGTATAACTGGCTGTGAGGTTTACACCATCGGCGATGAGGGTATCCACATAAGGGATGGCAGTTGCAATGCGGTCATCGACGGTTGTAATGTCCATGATACCGGATTGTATCAACCTGGATTCGGTGAAGGAATATACATAGGCTCCGACCGCTCGGTTTGGGATGTAAACGCAAGCTATTATAACAGAATAGTTTTAAACAACACAGTAAAGAACTGTATAATTGGCCCGGGAGTGACTGCCGAACACCTGGATATAAAGGAAGGTACCTTTGGGACCTTGGTTACGAATAATACCCTGTATGGGGCAGGAATAGCCGGAGATAACTATGCAGACAGTTTTATCGATATAAAAGGCAGGACTTGTACAGTTTCCAACAATATCTGTTACAAGCAAGGCAACAGCAGCATAACAAAAGACTTTGCGGAAGTGAACAGAACGAGTACAAGTCCCTGGTGTCCGGAAAACGAAACCTCCGATGGAAAAACAACCAACACTTCCGACGGAAATACCTATTCAGGGAATCAGATCATTCCGTAAAATTTGTAAATGCAGTCAGGAGAGATGGTTCCTGCGGCAGCAATGTATTGCTGCCGCAGGAAGCCCTCCAGGTACCAAGCTCATTGGTGCGCAGTACCTGCTTTAAACACAAACCTGCGTTGAGACCAAAAGCTGAATAAGAATAGGGTGCCTTCTGTGAGCAGCTTAGCAAAAAACAGTGGAATACCGATTTTTTCATAGAAAACGGACATAAGACCGTAATTCAGGATTAAAACCACTCCGGCAAGCGTAAAGTATTTAGGTAAGGATTTCTTTACCTCCGGGCTTCTGCTTCTTGAAAATACAAAGGATCGATTCAGGGTGTAGTTAAAAATTGAGCTGCATGCTCTGGCTCCCACAGTGGAAATAAGCAAGTTTGAGGTAAAATACTGCAGCAGCAGTAGTAATATGAAGTCAAGCAGTGCAGACAGTACAGAGGATGCACTGAATTTTAATATTGGAAGATAGACTCGAATGGAATCAACCAGAGGCCGGAAGTGAGAAGATTTATTTTTGTCATAATAAATAGTATCGATATTCACCTCATGGAACGGATATCCTTCCGTATTTGCTTCCAGCAGCATATTCATTTCGTACTCAAAACGTTCTCCGGGAATACGGCAGAGCCAGTCCAGCATATCGGCGGAATACCCCCGCAGCCCTGTCTGTGTGTCATAGATTTTTGTACCGGTAGAAAAGGAAAATACCATTCGGGTGACAGTATTGCCAAAGCGGCTGCGTAGAGGAACTTTGCCTGTAAAATGTCTGCACCCGAGAATAATGTGGCTCTTATATTCACTAATTTTTCTCGCAATCCGAATAATATCCTCCGGTAGATGCTGCCCGTCACTGTCGGCGCAGATGACACCTTGCATTTCGCCCATTTCCTTTATATAGTTAAATCCTGTTTTCAATGCGCGGCCCTTACCCCGGTTGGTTTTATGTGTTAATACCGTACAACCTTTTTCTTCCGCAGACCGGAAGAGTTCACTGTAGGCGCTCCCGCTGCCATCGTCCACGACAATAATGGTAAAGCTGCCTGTTTTATTTATTTTATCGATTAGCCGCAACAGCCTTGTATCAGGTTCATAGGAAGGAATTAGTATAGTCATTTTAAATCTGCCTCCTTTTTCAAATAATGAGTCATAGTAACTAATCTTTGATATACAGGATATCGCTGATGGCGCGTTCATCTTGTTTTCCAAGCGGATTGTTAACCACCCTGCCCATAAAATACATGGTTGACGAGCCGCCGCCGTCAAGATTGTAGGCTTCAGTACAGCCGAGGTCGGCAAACAAGTCGGCAAACTCGGATAAAGTCATACCTCTGCTGTAATTTTCCATTCGTCCGTCCACTACAACGAAAACAAAATGATTGGCGGAAATCATTCCAATACCGGTGCGTGGATTTGAGCCCTGAATCGACCGGTTTCCAAAATTGGTATCCACCGCTACTTTGCCGAAATCCTCCACCGCCTTGCCGTTTTTAACAAGAATGGGGCCAAAGGACAAGGTGTTTGTAACACCTTTTGCAAGGAGTGAAGAGGAGGAAACTTCCGTTTCATCAAAGGTCTGCATCGTACCATTATTGAATAATGCCATTGCGGTGCGGGTGGGAGTATCTCTGTAGAGTGTTCCGTTGCGAATTAAGACGCCATCGTTGCGGAAACCATAGTAATCCCCGTTTATAGCAAAAATTGCATTGTTATCGGAAGCGATTTTTGAGGTGACTTCAACAATATTGCGTCCGAATGCACCTTTGGCAAAGGCCGAGCGCAGGCTTGCGGAATTGCTGAGTGTAACATCGGCTATAAAGTAGGTGATCTTATCCGTTCCGGAACCGGTTTGTACTTTTTTAATATGGATGGTTGTCGTATCGCTTTTATAGTTCCAATCGTCGGACTCAACGGTACCCGGTGTCTCTGAAACAGTGCTGATGGTTTGGTTATCTGAAACGGTACCTTCTACATGTTCGATTAAATAACGGTCAGCGAGGAGATAGAGCACCGATAAAAGCGCTACGATTAGAACTATGATAGTGTATTTTGTTATTTTTCTCTTTTCTTTTTGCTGATTCATACCCCTTACCCCCAAGGTTGTCATTGTGTCTATTTTTACTTTACAGTACCATCCTTAAAATAACCTTAAATCTGCATAGCTGCAGACATGCAAAAAAGGATGGAAAGGTGTCCATCCTTTTACTTGGCAAATATTTAGCTGAAATGCGCCTGAATGATCAGAGGGGAAAGTGCAAAGGGCTTAAGCTGGAAGCTGTAAAAGAAGACAATACATTAATGGAACAGATGGTCATGGCGTTAAAATTTACGCATGGGATTGCGAGGAGACAGATTGTAAGGTTCCTGGGAATTAACAGGAATGTAGTGCAACGTAGGAAGAAAATCTGAGCCAAAACTGAACCGTCCCTAATTGCTTGCCATGGCCCATTTTCGGAAACGGGCCATTTTCAACAATTTCGAGCTTTTCCATTTGATTCCTAGCTACTTCAATTTTACTTGCACGTATGTGTCAAACTGATCTGTCCTTGTATACGAGGCTTTCTGGGGGGCGTGTGCAACTTTCTCGTAGTATCCCTTGTTTTTTAGCCATTGGTTCAAAGCTTCACGGTGATCCTGAAGTGGAAGGTTGTAAATGCTGTAAGAGTGATTGTCGATACCTTCAACTTGTATTTGCATATGATTTCCCGAAGGTGTACGCAGCATCTCTTCATAGGTTAGCTGGGATACTTCCTTCTGCAGCAGCTCCAGCAGCTCATAAGAATCAGAAGGGGTAAGACGCAGAGCCAGGTCCCTTGGAAAGTGGGTATTTCCTATTTCCATCCATTCGATTTCCTCGGTTTTATAAGCAATAAAAGGATATCGTACGCGTTTGAATTCCATGGACTCGTAAATGGGCTTTAAAAAGGCAGCATATTGTTGGTCGTCTATAGGATACTGGCGGACGACATGCTTGCCGTTTTTCAGCGTATAGATTACATAATGCCGGAGGCCTTTTTTATTGTAAGGTTTTCGGATCAATTGGGTGTGAAGGTCGGTAACGCTTTTTATCGCGTCAGCGCTCTTGAAAAAGTAACTATATTCTTCCTGCCTTCTATTATACTGTATATATTCTGCATCCTTCAGCCTTTTCACAAACCAATCCTGTATATGAAAGCCATAGTAGACTTCTTGAACTTCCTCTGGCTTTGGGACATGCTTTACAAAACCGGCGGTATCCGTTGCAACACCCATAAGCAGCACCGCAATTACAGCACAGAAGGCCATATACCCTTTATATGAATGCCAAACCTTTATGGATCTTTGCATCAGCATTTCCGTTACCCAATATCCCATCAAGGAGCCGAGTACATAGCCAGTCAATATCATTGGAACGGCACCCTCGGAAAACATTGCTGAATAAGCTCCGCAAAGCAACATACTGCAGAGGGTTATGCCGTATTTAAATATGGGACGGATTACTGGAAAGGCAATGATATCGCCGGCGGCTTCCAGCTTCCGGATTCTATAGATTTGTCCGGCAGCGATAAAGAAAAACAGGGTTAGAAGCAAATATCCGATCCAGTATCCTATAGGAAGATTCCAGGAAGAAACATTGCGTTTAAATAGTAGGATGATCGGAAGAGCATCGGTGGGAGTATCATAGCTCGGGCTCTGGCTGTAGCCGTAAAGCAGGTGATAGAGATTATAATCTAAGAGACTGTATATACCAATAGGCAAAAGATGAAGCAGATAGGTAAGTATAAGATGCGCAATAGAACTGCCGGCCAGCATTCCTGCAAATAGTGCAATAGAAAGGAAGAGATAATTAAAAAGCAAAGTAAAGCCTACCCAGTGCGGTATAAGTGCAAAGGAATAGTGAGCTTTAAAATTTCCCAATACGTATGTAGCTATAAGCAGAAGTCCTGTCAGAAGCACAGGGAGCGTGAGCAGCAGAAGCCCCGAGACACTATGGCTTACATAGAGGGTTCTCCGGCTGCAAGGCAGGCTGTGGATTACGGCCGTGGCTTTGCCGACATGCATATACCGGAAAAGCAGTACGGCCAGAAGTACAGGAACCGCACAGATGAGGAGCATCTGAATATTGCCTTCTGCAGTAGTTTCCAGCTTCAGGGAGCCGATAATCGAGGTTCTTCTCATTGCCAGTTCAGTAGTTGTACTCTGCAGCAGGTGGTTAAAGGGCAGCACAAAAAACAGAAGGACTGCATACAGTGCACTCAGCCACCAAAATCGTTTTAGATCACTCAGAATCAAACTTTTATTAAATAAGGATGTTTTGGATATCATACCCTTTTCCTCCCAGTTCATAGATAAAGATTTCCTCCAAAGTCAGCGGAAGGATGTCCAGAATCACGGGATTTGCCTGTTGGGCCGCTGATAGAATGTTTTCCTTGGCCCCTTTCACAATCAACTGCACGATGCTGCCGATTTGTGTCCTGTGAAGGATTTCTGCCCCCACGGGGAAGTCTTCGGGTATTTCGCCTGTAAATCCTACCTGCAGTTTATGAATATCCGATTTCATGGTATCAAGAGCACAATCCAGCAGGATGCTACCCTCATGCAGGATGCCGATATGATCACAGAGTTCCTCCAGTTCGCGCAAGTTATGGGAGGAGACCAGTATGGTGGTGCGCCGTTCGGCTACATCCTGAAGAACAAGATTCCATACTTGCTTGCGCATGACTGGATCCAGTCCGTCCACCGGTTCATCCAAAATCATGACCCGGGGCATGGTGCACATTCCCAGCCAGAAAGCTACCTGCTTCTGCATACCTTTAGAAAGACGGGTGGTCTTTCTCTTACTGTCAATAGGAAAAGCGCTTTTTAGCAATTCAAACCTTTCCCAGTTCCAGGCCGGATAAAGGTTTGAATAGAACTTTGCTGTTTCATCGATACTATACTGTGAGAGGAAATAGAGATCATCCGGAATGTACAGCAGGGAAGATTTGACCCTGGGATTTTCATATACCCGCTCCCCGTTGACGGTGACACTGCCGTCATCCTGTTTGTATATTCCTGCAATATGCTTGATAAGGGTGGTTTTGCCGGCACCGTTCGGTCCAAGCAAACCGTAAACGGAGCCCTCACCCACATGCAGACTCAGATTATCCAGCACCTTGGATTTTTCAAAAGTTTTGCTCAAGTTTTTGACCTCAATCACTGGGTCCGACCTCCTTCTTTTTGTAGATATCATGGATGCAAGCAATCAAATGCTCTTTAGGTACATTTATATACATGAGCTCTGCGGTAAGCTTCTCAAGTTTTCGAAGCAACTCATCCTTTCTGCTTTGGTTTTCTGAATATTCTAATGGGGTTATGAAGCTGCCTTTACCCGGAACGGAATAGATGAAGCCTTCCGATTCTAGGTCTTTATAGGCTTTCTGTATCGTATTGGGGTTGATAGTCAGCGATTGAGCCAGCTCACGTACGGAGGGGATTTTTTCATTCGCATTCAGCACACCATTAATGATTAAGGTTTTCATTTTTTCTTTGATCTGTTCATAGAGGGGCCTGCGATCCTTATAATCCAATTGAAACATAAATACCTCCTAACTGTATTATGAGTATTAATACAGTTCATACAGTCATATAGTATCGTATAAATTTTAGGTTGTCAAGAAGTAATGGAATGGGAGGAGTAGAAAAAATAAAGTGTAGAAAGCATACATTGGGCTTTCTACACTTTTTAAAACTAATTAATACAAGGCAGTTCGACAGTAAAGGTAGTGCTTTCATTTACCACACTTTTCACAGTGATCTTCCCGTCGTGCTGCTCAATGATCGCTTTGGCTATGGCTAAGCCAAGACCATACCCTCCGCTTTTCCTTGCCCGTGACTTATCGGTACGGTAAAACCGGTCGAAGATTTTATCCAAATGCTCTTCCGGAATTCCCTCGCCGGTATTGGTTACAGATAAATGGAGAGTATTATAGTGCCTTTTTAAAGAAATATTTATGGTCCCTTTGCTGTTTGCATATTTTACAGCATTATCCAAGAGAATCATAACGACCTGTTGAATCTGCTCACTATTCCCATGGGTTATCAGGTTCGGTTCAATATCATAGTGTAGAGAAATACTATTTTCAAAAATAACGGCTTCCATGGTTAAAATAATATTTTCAACAGTCTCGCTCATATTAAAATCAGTAAAAATCATCCTTATATCAGAATAGTCGATTTGCGTCAGATATAAAAGGTCATTGGTCAGTTTATTCATTCTTTCCGACTCGGATTTGATATAATAAAGCCATTTCGACTGCGTATTTATCGTATCCTCGCCGTTGGACAAGAGTACGTCAACATTGGTATTGATTACCGTCAGCGGTGTTTTTAGCTCATGAGATGCATCGGCAATAAATTGCTTTTGTTTGTCAAAAGCCTCTTTAATGGGTTTTATGGATCGGTTGGCAAAAAAACTGCTTATAAAAAAGATAAAAATCAGCATCACCAGAGCCACCACTAAAAAGGTATAAATAAGATTCGTAAGAAAGGCCTGCTGCGATGTTATGTCTAAGAAAACGATCTTATAACTGTCGAAGCCGGGTTTTATCATGAACGCCCAATAGGTACCATCCTGTTTGAACTTTCCCATATTTATTTTTTGGGACTGTACAGTATTTTTAGCAGTTTCATAAAACTCCTCATCCATGGAAAATGCAGAGAAGCTATCGACTATATTCCAGTATTTATCCGTTATCAATGTAAAGGATACCGAACGTTCCGGTGGAGGCTGCTTTGTACCAAAGTCAGGCGGCTGCTGGGATATACCCGGATTAGGCCGCGTTGCTTTCGGATTTTCATTCATTTTGCGACCGGATTCCGAGATGCTATGCAGTGCCATATCAATATCCTTACGTGTATTATTATAAGTGATTACATAGATGGATGTAAAAGCAATGAGCATCATGACGGAAATGATGACCAAGTTAAGAATAAGAAATTTGTTTCTAAGTTTTTTAAACATTTAACTTTTTACCTCCAAAACGTACCCTACGCCACGGACCGTGTTTATCGCTACTTCCGAGTTTAAAAATGCAAGCTTCTTCCTTAAAAAGGAGATATAAACTTCGACGTGATTATGCTCAACTTCAGAATCAAATCCCCAAATCTTTTCAATAATTAATTCTTTGGAGGTCACCGTATTTTTACGCGCAATGAGAAATTCCAGCAATTCGCTTTCTTTCAATATAAGTTTTACGTCTTTGCTGCCCTTTGACAACTTAAGGTTTGCAGTGTTCAATTCAATATCGCCAAACTTTAAAGTATTGTCCGGTAAAACTTCTCCTTTACGTCTGGACATGGCTCTTATTCGTGCCAACAACTCCTCTGTGGCAAAAGGTTTTGCCAAATAATCATCGGCACCGCTGTCAAGCCCCATTACTTTATCGGAAATTTCCCCTTTGGCTGTGAGAAGGATCACAGGAGTTGAGATTCCTTCCTTCCGCAGTTTTTTAAGTATGTTGATGCCATCCATTTTCGGCAGCATAATATCCAGCAGTATTAAGTCGTAAATATTGCTTAAGGCGTTATCAAGTCCGGATTCCCCATCATTCACAGCGTCTACGGTATAATTATTTTTCTTTAATATCTGTGTTAAAGCTTCGGCTAAATGAAGTTCGTCTTCTACAATTAATATTCTCATAAGGAACCTCCACTTTTCTTTTCCTTCTTGTATTATATCATAGCAAACCTTTAATTAACCTTAAATGTTAACAGAGTGTGAATTGTTCAGGTGTAGCGAAAATATTACTTCCACTTCTTTGCGGGCCCTTCATGGGGTCCATGCAGGGTGTAGCAAAGTTATAGTGGAAGTTATGTTTTCGCAAATCCTAAATTCATGTAAAGTATTTAAGGTTTGTTTAAGGTTTAATTTGTAGAATGGGATCATGAAAGGGAAAAACAAGACAGTCAGGATCATGAGAACTTCATAGAGGAAGGAGCTTTATAATGGCAATTGAGGTTTTTAACAGACATGAAAACAAGTACTTAATTAACAAAGACACCTACCACAATATTCAGGATACGCTTTTGCAATATATGGAACTGGATGAATACAACAAGACCCATGAATTCTATACCATAAGCAATATTTATTATGATACAAAAGACAATCATTTAATAAGAAATTCCTTATCAAAACCAAAATACAAGGAAAAACTTCGTCTTAGATCCTATGGAGTACCAAAGGAAGACGACAAAGTATATCTGGAAATCAAGAAAAAGGTGTGTGGGTTGGTAAACAAAAGAAGAACAAAGTTAAAACTGAGGGAAGCCTATGATTTTGTTAGTACCGGCGTAAAACCTGAACTCAAGGAATATATGAACCGGCAGGTGCTAAATGAAATTGAATACATTTTAAGGATATATGACCTTGAACCGAAGTTATATCTGGCTTATGACAGGAAAGCAATGTTTAGCAAGGAAAACCGTGATTTGCGGATAACCTTTGACACGAACATAAGAACAAGAAGATACGACCTGGCCCTCGAAAGCGGCGACTACGGAGAGTGTCTACTGGAAAGTGACCAATGGCTCATGGAAGTGAAAGCAGAAAGGAATATACCTCTATGGCTGTCAAAACTGCTTTCAGAGCACAAAATATACAGTACAAGTTTTTCGAAATATGGCAGAGACCACCAAAGAATGTTAGAAAGTAACAGAGAGTTGAAAGGAGAAGTCAACGTATGCTTGAGACAATATTCAACACAACTGCAACTGGCACATCAATGTCTTTAACAAGCGCAGTGCTTACAATTATCATATCCTTTGTTTTAGGGGGACTGATAAGTTTAACCTATATGAAAACCTGCAATAACAGCGGATATTCGCAGAATTTTTCCCTTACGCTGGTTCTTGTTCCTACAGTGATTGCAATTATCATACTTTTAATCGGGAGTAATGTGGCAAGAGCATTTAGCCTGGCAGGTGCCTTTTCCATTATCAAATTCAGAAGCGCACCGGGTGACCCGAAGGATATTTCCTATGTACTTTTTACAATGGCGGCAGGGCTTGCCTGCGGCGTTGGGTTCTATGGATATGCCGTTTTGTTTACAGTTTTTCTCTGCTTGCTTATGTTTATTCTTAATGTGCTTAACTTCGGTGCCAAAAAGACTTCCCAAAAGCTGCTTAAGATCGTGATTCCGGAGGATTTGGACTACGAAGGTGCTTTTGATGAAGTGTTTGCAAAATTTACAACGGGCCATGAGTTGAAAAAAGTTAGAACTACGGACCTGGGAAGTCTTTATGAACTGGTTTATATCGTAACGATGGATAACAAAATAAGTCAAAAGGAATTTTTAGACGCACTTCGTTGTAGAAATGGCAACTTAAATATTACATTATCCATGCGTGCTGATACAGCAGAATATTAATAAAGGGAGGGGTTCATATAGTGAATGCGGTTACAAAGACAAAAAAAATAATAGCGGTTGCGCTTGTTGCTGTAATAATAATGACAATCGCTGTTTTTAGAATATATTCTTCCGGTGAGGCAAGCTCCAGTGGAGTGACTGCAAAGGAATCCTCGGAGGACCTGTCATCAAAAGGAGCTGCAGAAACATCGTCCGTGAAAGCGATGGAGTATGAAAAAATATTTGAGAAGGATCGCATAATTGATATTAAGGTTGAGATTGCGGAAGAAGATTGGAAGAATATCCTTGCCGACCCTCTGGTAGAGGAATATAAAAGTGCAAATGTCACTGTGGATGGTGTAACGGTAAAAAACGTGGGATTTCGAACAAAGGGAAATCTTACTTTACGATCCGTGGCCAATAGCACCTCTGATCGTTACAGTTTCAGGATTAAAATGAATGAATATGAAAAAGGGCAGAACCTTCTGGGACTGGATGAACTAGTAGTTAACAATATGTATTCCGATCCTTCCTATCTGCGTGAATATCTAAGTTATGAAGCCTTGAAGGAAATCGGTGCGGATGTACCGGATACGGTTTTCGCGAATATCTATATTAATGGGGAGTTATACGGGTTCTATTTATGTGTCGAATCCATTGACGACAGCTTTTTGGAAAGAAACTTCGGCGATGACAGCGGGAATCTGTATAAGCAGGAGCAGGGCAGTACACTTCAATATATAGAGGGCAGCAACTATGATAAGAGTGAATTAAAATCAGGTGACGATGAAACAAAAGCAGGTCTTAAAAATTTCATTAAGGTTCTGAATGATATGCCACAGGGACAAAAAGGAAATATTGAAAGTGTGCTGGATGTAGATAGTGCATTACGATACATTGCAGCCAATACTGTTCTGGGTAACTATGACAGCTACAGTGGAAACCTGGTACAAAACTATTATTTATATGAGCAAAAGGGCAAAGTTACTGTTCTACCCTGGGATTATAATATGTCCCTGGCAGGATTTGGAGGAGGAAATAGTGCTGCAACCATCCCCATCGATGAGCCTGTATCGGGAGTGAATATAAAAAACCTTCCCCTTATCAATAACCTTTTGGCCGTTGATGAGTATAAGGCAAAATACCATGAATATGTAAAAGACCTGCTGGGGTATCTGGAGAAGTTTGAGAACAGAGTAACAGAGGTTTCTACCCTTATAAGGCCTTATGTACGAGCAGACCCTTCGAAGTTCTATACAATGGAACAGTTTGAGGCAAGTATAAAATATTCTGAAACAAATATAAAACCTTCTGACCCCAATATGGATACCGCAACGGGTGCTTCAAGAAATGCAAATGAGAGCCAGGGACAGATACCTCAGAATATGCCGGGAGGTTTTCCAAATGACAATCGGCAAGCACCACCCCAAGGGGATATGGGTAATATGAGAGGTGGACCGAGTGGTGGTCTGGGTGGCAATATGGCTGGCGGACCTAATGGTGGCATGGGAGGTAATATGAAAGGCGGCCCCAATGGTGGGGGAATGATGGGTAACTCAATTTCTATTATAAACTATGTAAGGGGCCGAGTGGAAAATATTAAAAAGCAGTTGGCCGGAGAACTTCCTACTACAGGAAATACAACGATGAACGATACAAGAGGAGGGAATAGAAATATCAAGTAAAAGTAAATAGGTATTATTTCAATAAAAAGGATAGGCAAACCACAAGACAGTGAGTTTGCCTATCCTTTTTTATTGAGATAACAGAGACTCCGGGGAGTTTATACATTGATTTGCAGTAAAGAAGCGCCAGGGTTGTTAAGAATATCTTAAGTTATTTTTTATCTTTTCTTAAGCCTTTATTTATTGATTCGTAAAGCTTTTATTGCATAATAAGCACATTGATATATAAAGGGGAGATTATTTCATGGAAAAGTATCGCTTATATATTGTGCTGACGAGAACCAAAACGGTCCTGTCAAGGCTGATTCATCAGTTTACAAAGGATGAGTACACCCATGTGGCCTTATCCTTTGATGAAGAACTGGAGACGATGTACAGCTTCGGAAGAAAATATACCTTTAACCCGTTTATCGGAGGGTTCAAAAAGGAAGAAATCGATAAAGGCTTATATAAATTCTATCATGTAGTACCCTGCAGAATCGTTGAGATTGAGGTTTCCAGGAAGCAATACGAGAAGGCCAGGCAGTTGATCGATAACTTCATATCCAAAGGTGACTTTTATAAATATAATTATAAAGGACTGTTGTACTGCGCACTCAATAAAGCCGTTTGTGATGAGAAACGGTTTTTGTGCTCCGAATTTGTATACCACGTATTAAAAGAGAGCGGCATCGTGGATTTTAAAATATCCAGAAATCTTGTAAGACCCCAAAGTTTCTTAAGTCTTGAAGGAAGAAACATCTACCAGGGAAATCTAAAGGAAGTAAAATACCGTAAGAACAGTTGTGTCTCGAACGGTATACAGAGGGGAGCGTAGAGTGCTATTTATGAATAAGAGTAAAAATATACTGATGTATGTTCTCCTGCTGCTGACCATTATCGGAGGAGCCGCAGGGCTGGTCCTTTATGCAAAATCAAGCGGTATTTTGGAGAGTATGACTTCTGTAGAAGCCTTTCAAAGCTACATTAACGGATTTGGCGCCAAGGCCCGGATGGTTTATTTCGTTATTCAATTCATGTCTGTCATTATTGCACCCATACCCAGTAATATAAGTACCGCAGCGGGTGGAAGCATCTTCGGTATGTGGGAGGCGTTTTTTATCAGTACTTTTGCTATCCTGTCCGGCTCCATCCTGGTATTCCTATTGGCCAGAAAGTTTGGAAAGCCTTTTACGGAAAGGTTTGTCAGTCCCGAGGTGACAAATAAGTATGAGAAGCTGATGCTGTCCAAGAGCTTTGAGATGCTGTTGATGCTGCTATTTCTATTACCGTTTTTCCCGGATGATGTCATTTGCTTTTTGGCAGGGCTGGGTGTAATAAAATGGGGCAGATTTTTTATTATCATGGTGCTGACACGGCCCTGGGGAATTTTAACTGCTTCAGCGGTAGGGTCTTCCAATCTAATAATTCCGTGGTGGGGATGGACAATCATTGCCTTATTGGTTGCTCTCATACTAAAATACCGTGATAAAATAGAGGAGAAGCTCATGAAAGTTATAGCTGCCTTACCGTCCATTCTGTCGAATGTGCAGAAGTAGGAAAAGCCTTGCGAAACAACAGGGTGAAGTATGTGAACGCAAGAAAAATTTTAACTGTTCCGGAAAAAATAAAGGAAACCGCAAAGGAATGGCGAATAAGTTATTAAATATTCAAGGTACAAGAGCTGTTTTGCAGCCAGAAGTGACAAATAAACAATCGATATGTGGAGGAAATAGGAAATATGAAGTTGTTTTTTATATCGGATATACATGGCTCCTTGCATTATACAAGGAAAGCGCTGGAGGCATTTAAAGAGGAAAAGGCGGATTATATCGTGATTTTAGGAGATGAATTGTACCACGGTGCAAGAAATCCGCTGCCTTTGGAATACAATCCCAAGGAAGTGGCGGAATTGCTGAATGAATATGCAGACTGCATCATAGCCGTTCGAGGAAATTGCGATAGCGAAGTGGACGAAATGGTTCTTGATTTTCCCATGATGGCAGCGCATTCCACGATTCTGTATAACGGCAGGCGCCTGTTCTTGACCCATGGGCACATTTATAATGGCAATAATCTGCCAAAGCTGCGTGAAGGGGATGTCCTGTTTTATGGACATACCCATGTACCCAAAATAGAGAAAAAGGAAAATGTATATATCATAAATCCGGGCTCTATTACACTTCCAAAAGAAAACACACCTAATTCCTATGGCGTATTGGAAGGTGATATTTTCATAATAAAGGACTTCGAGGGGAATGTATATAAACAGATTGATTTGGCTAAGGGAGAGTGAAAATAATATTTCTTCCGTAATTTTCACTAGTCCTTATAGCATTATGCAACGTACAATGAAAAAGAGAGGTTGACCCATAATGCCCGAGTGTTTCATTCGACCCATGAAGGCCGCGGAATTGAAGGATTTCTATAAACATATTGAACAGGATTTTCTGCCGGAGGAACATGCGCCCTATGCTGTGTTATACCAGCAGCTTCAAAGCGGTATTCAGGAGGGACTGGTTTTCCGCAGAGGCGCACAAGACCTGGCCTATTCCATATGTGCGGCAGGCCATGCCAACGGTTATATCCTCATCAGCCTACTGGCCGTATATGAGGAATACCGGGGGAAGGGCATCGGGTCCGCATTCATGGGAGCGCTGCATGAAATGTATAGACATAAGCAGGGCATCCTTGTGGAAGTGGAGAAGCCGGAGCTTTCACAAACACCGGAGGAACAGCACTCCCGCAGGCGTCGAATTGAATTTTACGAAAAAGCAGGATTTCATCTGATCAAGGGGATAGAATACTCCATTTGGGATGTTCCGATGCACCTGATGGCATTACCGCTCATGGCTTCCAGGCAAACGGTGAGTGAAGGCATCGGACAAGTTATGTATGAAATTTATCTGGCACTGATGGGAAAGCACTTTATTCATAAGATGCGGTTTCAAAAAGTAAGCGGTACTGTGGATCAACAGCCATGGAATGAAGTGAATGATATAAAGGAGTAGGTGGATAGGTGAACATTCAAATTTATGGGGTTAAAAAATGCTTTGATACACAAAAAGCCGAGCGATATTTTAAAGAACGGAAGATCAAGTACCAGTATATTGATTTGCTCAAATACGGATTAAGCAAACGCGAACTGGAAAGTGTCAAAGCAGCCGTTGGTTTATCTAATTTAATCAATAGTGAAATAAAGGAGTACACTGCGCTAAACCTTCAATATATTCGAAGTGAAAGCATGCGGGAAGAGATTCTTTTAAAGAATCCCAAACTCTATAAATCACCCATTGTACGAAATGGAAAGCAGGCTACAGTAGGATATCAGGCGGAAGTTTGGAAGAGTTGGGAATAAAACGCAACCTGAGCCAGCGGCTTTTACCAGACATTTCAAGGTTAGCACCGTATATATAGTATAGAGTTGCTTCTTTAGGAGATGATTGGAATGAGATATACAAGAACGCCATTTATATTCTGGCCCTTTGTTGCGGTCTGGAATCTGGTTGAGCTTATTTTGAAAATGACAGGGCGGCTGGTTGCAGCCATCCTTGGATTTGTATTGATGCTTATCGGTGTATTGCTATGCGTGACCGTTGTGGGTGCTATCGTAGGAGTTCCTTTAGCTGCCTTTGGCTTTACCATGATGATTCGAGGATTCTTTTAATTGCTTGAATTTTTTGCGTAGGGGGTAAAGGAATGGTATTTTTCTATATAATTATAATTATTCTGGCAGTATTGCAGGTGATTTTCCCCAGGGAAGCCTTTATGTTCGGAAAACGGTGGCAATTTAAGGAAGGGGCAGAGCCTAGTGATATTTCCGTCTTTATGACAAGGCTGTCTGGTATTGTTATTATAGTGGTTATATTGTTTTTAATGTTTTCTACGCGGTAAGGCGATAGAATTTTCGCCATGTTACAGGATTAGGATTGTTGCAAATAAAAAAGAAACTGGATTTCCAGTTTCTTTTTTATTTTTAGGAAATATTGGATTTATATGAAACTTTTTCTTTAAATTTACGTCTTTATATATATTGTCCAAAAATAGGAAGGAGTGATGCTTGTGAAAAAAATACTGCTTGCATGGGTCCTGGTGATGACCCTCTTGATTCCGCAGGCAGCTATGGGGGCTGAAGAGCTTGAAGAACAACAGGTAAAGCAGATGGTAGGAACATATTTTGACTTACGGTACAGTATACTTTCAAAACTGGTGTATAATCCACAAATAAGGGAACTGATGGATCCGGACATGCTTGCGGCGAGAGAAGCTGTAAATGAGGCGGATGTACTGGATACCATCCTGCGGGTTAGAAAATCTCAAATGAATGACCTACGGTTTGATAAGTACAAAATGGATCTGGTTTATGACAAGGTAGAAGTTTTAGATGACAAAGCTTGGATCACTCTTCATGAAAACTACGAACTCTACTTTAATTGTGCTCCTACCGTTAAAAACAGTGCTTCCGTACAGCACATCATCAGTGCTAGAAAAGTGGACGGAAAATGGCGTATTGTAAAGGATGACTATGAAGATACCGAAGGTATCAAAAAAAGACTCGTTAATTATTTTTTCAGTAAACCCATTTCCCTGGAGGAAGCAAAGATCCTGGTTATTTCCGAGTCAGAGGGGCAAATCGCCGGGCGCCTCGGCAGGCTGAAGGAAATTGCTGAAGGGCTGAAGAACCAGAATACTGTTGTGCTCTATACAGGCAAACCCATTGCCTATGCCGGAGGGGCTGCCGTTCGAATCGACAGTAACAGTAACGTGGCTCCAACGGTGGTGGAGGGAAGAACACTCATTCCGGCGCGATTTATTGCCGAAAGCCTGGGTGCTCAGGTTGAATGGAACGAAAGTAAAGCAACGGCTGTTATTCGCGATGGAAAACACAAAATTGAAATTACAATGGGAGAAAAATATCTGCTGGCAGATGAAAGGAAGATCCCTCTGGATGTGCCGGCAATGACCCTGAATGATCGGATCATGCTGCCTTTGCGGGCTGTGACTGATGCTTTCGGGAAAAAAGTCTTCTGGGATGACAGAGGTCTTATCATTCTTAGCGATGGCGAAATTGATAAAGACCAGTATGGTACGGTCATTGACCAGTTGGCAAATTTCTATCAGATTCTATTCACCAAAGTGGATTTTCCACGGATCGACGGCTCCACCGCTACATATCCTTTGACCATCGAGATGGGAAAAGAATTGCTGGGATTGGACGATGTGGGTGCCAAGGGCTTTCTAACGCACAATACCACGCATAATGCCTATGTGAACCTTATCAATGGAGAGGCGGATATTATTTTTGTTACCCAGCCTTCCCCGGAGGAACTGGAGCTTGCAGCAAAGGAAGGGGTGGAACTGGAAGTTGTCCCGATATGCCGGGAAGGTTTTGTTTTCCTGGTTAACCAGAACAATCCGGTGAAGAATCTGACTGCAAAGCAGGTACGGGAGATCTATCAGGGAAAAATCACCAACTGGAAGACTGTGGGGGGAGAGGATAATGAAATTATTCCCTACCAGCGGGAGGCGAATTCCGGAAGTCAGACCCTCATGGAAAATACGGTGATGAAGGGGTTGAAGCTGGCGGCGCCACCAAAGGAGACAATTGTATACGGTATGGGTGAGTTGATTGACAGGGTCGCGGATTACTCCAATGCGAAAAATGCACTGGGTTACTCGGTATACTATTTCGCTACCCGCATGTATCAAAACCGCTCTATCAAGCTTCTCTCCATTGACGGTGTTGCTCCTACCAAGCAAACCATTCAAAATGAAAGTTATCCATTCACGGTGGGGTACTACGCTGTGCTGCGAAAAGGGGATACCCAGGATGAAAACGCCCGCAAATTGCTTAGGTGGCTGCTAAGTGCGGAAGGGCAGAAGATCGTGGACAGGGCCGGATTGGTTCCGGTTAAATAGTAAGTGATGATTGTGAATAAAGGAGGTTCAATGATGAAGAAAACTCTGGGAATAATTCTATCCTTTACAGTAGCCATGAATATGGCCTGCACCTCCGTATGGGCGGATGACAGTTCGAATGCATCACTTCCGGCGAAGGGGAAAAATGTTGAGGCTGGAAGTGAAGATGCCGTACAGAAACAAAAGAGTCTGGATCAGATCATAAAACTGGTCAGGACAAAGCTGAAAATACCCGCTGAGTATACCGAGTTTTCCAGTAATGTTAGCAGTTATGGCAAAACAGCTTCCTGGTCTCTTCAATGGACCAGCCATGACAAAGGAACTTCACGAAATGGAGGAAGCTTGCAGGTAGGGGTGGATGAAAGGGGAAATATCACCAGCTATAACCATTATAAATATAACAGAAACAGTGAATACCGCAAGAGATTGCCGGCGATTCCACAGGAACAGGCACTGGAAGCGGCTAAAAAATTCATATATTACATATCGCCTGAAATGATAGACCAGATTGCTTTGGACGAGGGAAGTTACGAGCATAAGGTCGATTATGAAGGGAACTACCAGTTTACATTTTATAGAAAATACAAGGGGATTCCTTTTTATGAAAACAGCATCTCACTGACAGTGAGTGGTGGCAGTGGAGAAGTTACAAATTATTTGCGTACCTGGCTGGAGGATGCACAATTCCCGGAGGCGGGCAAGGTGTTGAACCTTGAAGAAGCAAAAAAAGCATTTCAGAATAAAATCGGGATTGCATTAAAGTATCGGCGGACCTATGGGGATGAAAAGGTCAAAACATATCTGGAGTATTCACCGGTGAGTGCCAACCAGGGTTTCGCAATTGATGCCATAACAGGCGAAAAGGTTCTCGACCGCGGTGGATATGGGATATCCTACGAAATGAGCTATAAATATACGATGTATAAGCGGGAAGTTGATGCGTATTCCGACAGAACACAGCTTACGGAACAGGAGATGGACGAAATCACCCGTATGGAAAGCCTGATGCCTATTCAGGAGTTGGAGAAGCAGGTAAAAGGGATGACTGAACTGGGATTATCGGAGGAGTATACGTTAAACCGCTACTCCATTAATAAAAATGGCAGTACCGGTAGTTATGTTGCCAGAATGGATTTCTCAAAACCTATGTCGGAAAAAGAGCTGGGGGGAGAAATCCCACCGGAAAAAATCAAGGTAATGATGGCGGCAGGGGATCTGGTACAGAGAGTGAATGTAACTCTGAATGCAAAAACCGGAGAACTGCTATCACTAAACTCCTATGGAATGTTTAATGGCAGCAGTACAACAAATATCATGGAAAGAAAAGAGCTGCAAAAGATCGCAGAAGGATTTTTAACCCGGTCTAAAGCCTCGAGGTTTTCGCAGCTTGCATTACAGGAAACACCCGAAAACCCCCAGTTGATCGGAGAAAAATATGGCTACTACAAATCAAATAATGGAGTTACCTTTGTTTATACTCGAAATGTAAATGGACTTCCCTTTGAGGATAATTGGGTTGTAATGAATTTCGATGCTTCCTCCGGAGCACTCAACTATTACAATGAAGCCTGGGATGATGTGGAGTTTGTGCCCGTGGAGGGGGTCATAGGTTATGAACGCGCATACAATGAGCTTTTTACCAAAGCAGGATTGCAGCTAAAGTACATCACAAGTGCAGGTTCCACCAGAGAGGCCAGACAAGTTTCTAAAGATGCATCAGAGACGCGAGGGATCAAACTGGTATATGCGTTGGATAATAAAAAGCCTGCCTGTATTGAAGCTATGAGTGGTGAATTGATTGGCACCCTGAATGCAGAACCTTTCAAGGAAAAGAATTCCCTGTTGTTTGATGATATCCATAAGCATCCTGTCAAAGAGCAAATAAAGGCATTGGCAGAGATCGGGGTCCTTCCGCTTGAAAAAAATTTCCGGCCGGATGATCTCATTCTCCAAAAGGAATTTCTGCTAATGATATCAAAGATTCGGGGAAGTTATCCCACAGAGGTCACATCGGGTTCCTTTGGCCAAAAGGAATGGGATGCCTTATACAGGATGCTGATCAATGATGGACTCCTGGAAGAGGAAGAACGGAATCCGGATGATGTGGTGACCAGGGAAGAGGCGGTAAAATACCTGCTGCGATCTATCGGGTACAAGAAGTTTGCAGAACTGGAAGGGCTTTTTGATTGCTCATTTACGGATAAAAATGCCATAGACCCCAAGTTGATTGGATATGTGGCAATTGCCAGGTCCATGGGCATCGTTACCGGAACCAGCGGCTATTTCCAGCCGAAAAAGGAAATCACAAGAGCCGATGCTGTTGTAATGCTGTATAACTACCTGAAACAGTGATACAACTGCATAAGAAATATGTTCCTGGATGAAGGACTAATCCCCGGCACAGACAGAGTGCCGGGGATTTGAGTCTATAACTGCTTTTATTTTCCTCCTGTGAAATGGAATAGGAAAAATTTAATAAAATTATGTAAAATTATAGCAGGTTGTGATATAATATGAGCCAATCAAGCTTATTCAAAGCTAGTACATAGAAGTCATACATAGGGTGGGGTGCCTGATGTTCAACAAAAATCGATGGATACATGTGCTTTTGAATGCGGTAACTATTATTTCCGTTACACTGATCGTAGGTTCATTGATATACTACTTTTCCTCCCAGTCCTTGATAAGCAACCTGAAGGATTCTCTGGTAGAAATTGCTTCCCAGGGAGCACGAAGTGTCGAAAAGGATATTGAAGCCCATTTAAATATCATTGAAACTGTTGCTTCCATGGATATAATCAAAGATCCTGCCGTGCCATGGGAAGATAAGCGGAGAATACTTCAGTCGGAAGTGGACAGAAATAAGATTAAGAGAATGAGCATCGCTAATGTAAGTGGAATTTCGCAGACGAATGAAGGAACCCAGACGTACGTCGGAGACAGGAAGTATTTTATAAAAGCGTTAACAGGTCAGAAAAATGCATCGGATCCCGTCATAAGCAGAATCGATAATGAATTATCTATAACTTTTTCCGTTCCCATTATTTTTAAGAATAACATCGTGGGTGTCCTTTATGCTACCTATAATATAGAAGATCTATGCAAAATTGCAGAAGAAGTTAAATTTGGAAACAGCGGCACCGCCTTCATAACGAATAGCTCTGAGGAACTCATCGCCTTTGAGGATCGGGAATTACTGTATGCCACCTACACAAAGCAGCAATGGATCGAGAGCGATCCTGACTTCCAATCGATTAAGGAGCTGCAAAAACAGATTACTTTTACTAAAAGCGGTATTGGAGAATATACTTATGGAGCAGAAAGACGTTTTGCAGCGTATGCACCCATTAAAGGAACGGATTGGTTTCTTGTGGTTTCTGCTCCTAAAAGCCATATTTTCAGGAATGTATATCAATTTCTCATCTTTGCCATGTGTGTTGTTTTGCTTATGGTAGTGGTTTTTGTGGTTATGAGGGTCCATATGGAGTACCTGAGAAGAACTCTCGGGAGGGAAAGGATAAAATACAGGACAGCGATTAATACCTCTAAACTATTGGTGATTGCAATTGACCCCAAGGGGGCCATTCTGGATATAAACAGGCATGCACGGATAAGAACGGGACTGAGAGTCAGTGAAGTCATAGGGAAAAAAAACATCTTCGATCTTGTTCCGGAGAACAGCAGGGATATAGCTCAGCAGATATTGTGCAGCATAAAAGACGGTGAAGTAATGAATGGATTCGAAATGCCTCTTATGAATAAAGACGGAGTGCCCTGCCATATCCTTTGGAATGTGAGTGTTATAAAGGATAAAGAGGATGACGGTATTCAGATCGAAATCCTTGGAATCGACATGACGGACCGGGTCGAGTATGAAAAAAAGATACTGGCTACCCATGATGAACTGACGGCACTTTATGAAGAACTGACGGCATCGGAAGAAGAGTTGAAGCAGCAGTTCGGTGAACTTGCCGGTAACCAGGATCAATTGCGAAGAAGCGAAGAAAGGTACAGCTTTGTTATTGAGGCTTCGGATATGGGGATATGGGATTATGATCTGCTTACAGGACAGCGGGTGTACTCTCCCCGATGGTATGAAATCTTCGGGATGGATCCGAAAAAGCCCGGAATGAATGAGAGCGAGTGGAATTGGTATGAGCATGTTCATCCGGATGATTCCGAAAAGGTCAGGCACATTATTGAAGAGCATCTTGAAAATAAGACCGGATATTATGAATGTGAATGCAGGGTGAAAATAGCCAACGGGAAGTATAAATGGATAAAAGCCGTTGGAAGGACTTTGTGGGATTTGGACGGGAACCCCGTTCGAATGGCCGGGTCCCACACGGATATAACGGAGGAAAAGGAATATGAGAACCGAATTCAGCGGTTAGCGTACTACGACGGTCTGACAGGACTACCAAACCGTGTTCAGTTGGAAGAAAAGGCGAGTGCACTCATACGGGAAGGAAAGTGCAGAGCTGCGCTATTCTTTATTGATATTGATAATTTTAAATACGTCAACGATTCCTTCGGGCACTCCTTCGGCGACAGTCTGATTATTGAAATGAGCAACCGGATCACTTCCATCACAGCGGCAGAGAGTCTGGTTGCCAGGCTTGGTGGAGATGAAATGACTGTTCTGATGGTGGATGTAAGGAATGTGGAGCAAGTAAAAAAGTTTGCCAATGAACTTGTAAATATATTAAACATAAACTGCAGTACACAAGGGGTAACGCTCAATGTGTCCGCCAGCATCGGGATTGCCATGTTTCCCGAAGATGGGGAAAGCTTTGAGGAACTGCTGAAGAATGCGGATACAGCCATGTATAGAGCCAAGGAGTCGGGAAAGCGGCATTACAGATTTTACAACAAGGAAATGAACAAGGCAATCTATGATAGGATCATGATGGAAAGCAACCTGCGAAGGGCTATCAATGATAACGAGTTTGTTTTATACTATCAGCCTCAGTATGATGTAAAGGAAGGGACAATTCATGGGTTTGAAGCTCTCCTGCGATGGAATGATCCTGTAAATGGATTCATTTCCCCATTGAGATTCGTACCCTTGGCAGAAGAAACCGAGTTGATCATTCCTATCGGGAAATGGGTACTGAAATCAGCCTGCGAATTTATCGTGCGAATGCATAGAAACGGGTTTGAGGGATTGGCAATCTCGGTAAACGTCTCGGTTATCCAACTGCTGCAGGATGATTTTGTGGACAATGTTCTGGAAATCCTGTATGAAACCGGCATGGATCCGGAATATTTGGAGCTTGAAATAACAGAGAGCATACTCATGGAATGCATAGAATCCAACCTGGAGAAAATAGAGAGGCTGAGAAAGGAAAGGATACGGGTTGCGCTGGACGATTTTGGCACAGGATATTCCTCCTTGACATACCTTAAACAGCTTCCTATCACTACTCTGAAAATTGAAAGAGCTTTTGTGCATAATATGGTGAAGTGCAAGGAAGATCGTGATATCACGGGTGCTATTATTACCCTGGCACACTTGCTGGGAGTTGGTGTTGTGGCGGAAGGAGTGGAGACCTGGGATCAGCTGGCCTGCCTGGAGGAACTGCATTGTGATATGATACAGGGGTACCTTGCCAGCACCCCTTTACCGGAAGCGGAAATCATCGGGTCCATGGAGACTCTTCGAAGATTGTGGGCATGAGGGAAGCGACGAATAACAGGAAAGGTTTGATACGTTGAAGATTGGTGCTGGCTATGAAGTGCAAATTATCGGGATGACACAGGACGGCTGTGGAATCTGCTTTGTTGATGGGGTCAAGGTTTTCGTCATGGGTGCCGTACTGGGGGAAAAGGTACAGGTGCAGATCACGAAAATCTGTGAGGAATACGCTGCGGCAAGAATCATTTCGATGGTGACTGCGGGCGTTCAAAGAGTAGAGCCTTTCTGCAGCCATTTTGGAGAGTGCGGAGGATGTGCATTTCAGAATATAGCTTACAAGGATCAGTTAAAGATAAAAACAGAGATGGTGCGGGAAGCCCTGGTGCGGATTGCAGAGCTTGATGATCATAAAGTGGAGAACACCATTGGCATGGAATTACCTCTTCGGTATAGGAATAAGGCCCTTTATCCTATTGGAGAGACTGCCTCCACAACGGCGATCGGATTTTACAGAACCCGGTCGAATCAGGTGGTAGACATCGTGGAATGCGGTATTCAACAGGAAACAGGCAATAAAGTAAAGGACGTAGTTAAGAAACATATCAAAAGCCACGGACTCCCGATCTACCATAAAGAGCGTGGACAAGGACTGGTGCGGCACCTGGTAACCCGTACTAGTCGGAAAACGGGAGAGGTAATGGTGGTGCTGGTTATCAATGGGGATATACTTCCAGCGGCGGAACAGTTTGTTGCCGCCTTGGTACAGACTATTCCGCAAGTGAAAAGCATATACATAAACATAAATAAGGATGCAGGAAATCATGTGATGGGGTTCGAAAATCAGCTGATATACGGACAGCCTGCCATTACCGACACCATCGGCAAGTTCCTGTTTGACATTTCACCCCTTTCCTTTTTTCAGGTGAATCCTATCCAGACGGAAGTGGTATATGATAAAGTGGTCGAATATGCCGGGTTAACGGGACGAGAAACTGTGCTGGACCTTTACTGCGGGATCGGAACCATATCCCTGTATCTGGCGGAGAAGGCCCGGAGAGTGATAGGGGTGGAGGCCGTAGAAGAGGCTATAGAGGATGCTGTAAGGAATGCGAAGCGAAATGGGGTAGAAAATGTCGAGTTTATAAGCGGTAGGGTGGAACAAAGGATGGAGCAGGTTTTAGCGCAGGCGGGAAAGGTGGATGTTGTGGTAATTGACCCGCCAAGAAAAGGATGTAAGATATCGGTTTTAAATGCAGTTTCCCGGCTGAATCCGGACCGGATCGTGTATGTTTCCTGTAACCCCACGACCCTGGCCAGAGATGTGAAGCTGCTGATGGAGAAGGGGTTCAGCCTGGAGACTGTACAGCCGATAGATATGTTTCCACATACAGCACACGTTGAAACTTGCGTTATGCTATGTCGAACCGATTCCTAGAAATCCTTGATTTTACGCACTTTTATAATATATTTTTTCTTCAATTTTTATCTGCCTTTTATTATTTTGGTTAAAGAATAGGGAAGTTCTAATGGGAAAATACTATGATTAAAATAGTATATGGCGGGTGAGAACATGTCTTTAGACCATAGTATTTGTATATACAGTGAAATAGGAAAATTAAAGTCAGTTCTTCTTCATTGTCCGGGAGAAGAAGTAGAAAATATCGTTCCTCCTTATTTAAGAAGACTATTATTTGATGAAATTGTATATCTAGAACAGGCTAAAAAAGAACATGATCAATTTGCAAATATATTAAGAAGTGAAGGAGTAGAAGTAGTTTACCTTACGGATTTAATGGCTGATGTTTTAGAAGATAGTAATATAAGAGAAGAATTTTTAAAAGAATTTATGGAAGAAGGCAAAGCTATTACAAAAGGGCTTCAAGAAGCCATAATGGAGCTTTTAAGTGACTACTCTCCAAAAGAACTTGTAAATAAGTGCATTGCAGGAATTAGAACGGAAGAACTTGATAATATCAAGCCTAAGTCATTAGGAGATATGGTTAATAATCCATATCCTTTCTATCTTGATCCTATTCCTAATATGTATTTTCAAAGAGATCCTTTTGCATCTATTGGAAGAGGAATTTCCTTAAATGTCATGGCTAATGAAACACGAAACAGGGAAACCATATTTGCAAAATATATATTTAACTATCACCCTAGATTTAAAAATACCCCTAGATGGTATAATAGAGATGAAACCCATACTATTGAGGGAGGAGATATTTTAGTTCTCTCAAATAAAGTTATAGCCATAGGAATTAGTGATAGAACCGATTCAACGGCTATTGAGAGGGTTGCAGTCAATCTTTTTAAATCAGAAGAAGAATTTGAGACAGTTTTGGCTTTTGATATTCCAAAGGCTAGGGCTTATATGCATCTTGATACAATATTTACTATGGTTGATTATGACCAATTTACCATATATCCAGGGATAGAAGTGCCTCTAGATGTATACAGCATTACAAAAGGAAAAGACAATTGCCTTAATATTAGGAAAGAGCATAAAGACTTATCTACCATACTAAAAGAACATTTACATCTATCAGAAGTTAATCTAATAAGATGCGGTGATGGAGATAGGATTGCCGCTAGTAGAGAGCAATGGAGTGATGGAAGCAATACTCTAGCCCTATCCCCTGGGAAAGTTATTTGTTATAATCGCAATTACATAACCAATGAAGCCCTAAGAAGAAATGGAATCAAAGTTCTAGAATTTGATTCCTATGAATTATCTAGAGGCAGGGGAGGCCCTAGATGTATGAGCATGCCTTTAATTAGAGAAATTTTAAAATGAGCGGGTGTATTTTCATAAACGAAGATACCCATTTTTTTATGCCCTTTTTGGGGTTCAAATTTAAATTGATGGAGGAATCAAAATGGCAGATTTCAAGTTCTACTTCATGTGGGAATTAGGGATTGAAGTTGAGAACAATGTTCGTCGATTCCTGCTTTGACGGCGATAATGAGGCATCTTTTTTTACCTAACTTAACAAAAACGCTAGACCATAAGGCCAAGTTAGCTTATGGTTTTTTTATACCCTACAAGATCGGACACTATATAGTTTAGGTTTTAAAATATCTATTAAAATGTAAAGATTAGTAAATATAC
>ENA-OFCE01000372-OFCE01000372.1-metagenomes-genome-assembly--contig:-NODE-372-length-30387-cov-4.607477_pt1 | contig 30387 bp, 30 predicted proteins | sample MGYA00153388_OFCE01 | MGnify analysis MGYA00153388 | reverse complement strand
CGCACATCTTCCAACAGGTTGAATCGCTTTACCACCACATAAAATAATTCCACCTTCCTGTTTAGCCAGCTCGATACATGCCAGTACTTTTTCGTATTGCACTTTAGATACAATTGCTCCTTGTCTCGAGCTTTCCTCCAGCGGATCTCCCAATTTTAATTGTTTAACCTCCGCTACAAAAGCCGTTTTAAACTTCTCATAGATCTCTTTTTCTATTAAAATCCTCGATCCACATAAACATATTTGCCCTTGATTTTGAAAAGAAGATCGTACCGTTGTAGCAATCATTTTATCAAAATCACAATCAGCAAAAATTACATTAGGATTTTTACCACCCAGTTCCAAGGATAACTTTTTGAATAATGGCGCAGCAGTGGCAGCAACTTTTCTACCTGTAACCGTACCACCAGTAAAAGAAATTGCTTTTATTTCAGGATGAGCAGATAATGCTTCTCCCACCGATCCACCTAGACCATGTACCATATTCAACACCCCAGCAGGTATTCCAGCTTCTTCCGCTAATTCGCATAATACAAATGCAGTCATAGGAGTAATTTCTGATGGCTTCGCTATCACGCAATTTCCAGTTGCCAAAGCAGGAGCAATTTTCCATGTGATTAAATACAATGGCAAATTCCACGGCGAAATGCAGCCAATTATTCCAACGGGTTGGCGCAAAGTATAGTTTAAAAATCTATTAGCTACGCCTGATGATTCATGAGTAAATGTTTGAGCAGCAGCTGCAAAAAATCTAAAATTACTTATAGCTCTAGGAATATCAGTTTCTCTGGCCAGCCAAAGCGGTTTTCCATTGTCAATACATTCTGCTAAAGCCAGTTTTTCTAAATCACGTTCCATCAAATCAGCTAACTTATTTAACAGTTTTGATCTATTTTCAACTGGCATCCCAGCCCAATCGGCAAATGCTTTTTTTGATGCTCTCACTGCTAAATCTACATCTGCAGCAGCTGAATCTGGCAAAGTAGAATATACTTTTCCTACAGACGGATCAACATTATCAAGCAGTTTACCTGAAATAGCTTCTTGAAACTCACCTCCTATATAATTTAATATTTTTTGCATGTATTTTTCCTAAACAAATTAAAAAGCCATCGTTCTTCCACCATCTACTGCAATGCTTTGCCCGGTAATGTAAGCAGCTGCCGGAGTTGCTAAAAATGCAATTAACGCAGCAATTTCTTGCGGATCACCAAATCTGCCAGCAGGTATTTCAGCCAACATTTCAGAAGATATCTCTTCCGTTTCCAGAGATCTTTTTTCTGCTTTATTCTCAATTATGTTATGCAATCTGCTAGTTGCCGTTGCTCCTGGCAATACGTTATTCACAGTTATTCCAGATTTAGCAACTTCATACGACATAGTTTTAGCCCACGATGCAACTGCTCCGCGTATGGTGTTCGACACGCCCAAACCATACAATGGCTGTTTTACCGAAGTAGAAACAACATTAATTATTCGCCCAAAAGCTGCACGCATCATTCCTGGCAAAACAGCCTGAGCCAATATGTGATTGCAAATTAAATGTTGTGCAAATGCCTTTTCAAATTCTTCAACTTTAGCATCAGCAATCGTCCCGCCCGGAGGACCACCCGTATTATTTATTAAAATATGAACCGGGTTTTTCTTTACAAACTCAGTAATTTTTTGCTTTACGTCCTGAGTATCATCAAAATCAGCTCGCAAATACGAATGCTTTTGTTGATAAGGCATAGCAAGTATTTTTACTGTATCGTTTAACGTCATTTCATTTCTTGCCATCAAAATCACGTTTGCACCAAGCAAGGCCAATTCTATGGCTGCCGCTTTGCCAATTCCCTGTGTACTGCCACATACTAGTGCATTTTTTCCTTCCAGATTTGTATTCATGTATTTTTTTAAAAAAGTGAAGGTAATATTTTGTTTAATAAACTCATTTTAGCTGTTGTTTGATTTATTTTAATTTTAACAATGATTAACTGAAAATTTATTTAAAAGGTAATAGTTTACAAATTATGTGGGGCTTACCCCCAATTAAAAAAAATTTGGGGTCGGGCTATTCGCTATATCTTTTTTTATTTAATTGTTTTTTAAAGGATAAAAAAAGGATGTCGCTACTATCCCTAAGCCTTCTACCTCCGAAGTTTTTCCATGCTAAACAATTCGTATTTCAACAAATAACACTTAAATAAACCAACAACTTTTATAATCTTAATTCATTGAATTGTTTAATTTCGATTTTTAAAAATCCTAGATTTTCTTTAAATAACAACCATGGCAATAACTAAAGCATTTAATTTCAAAAAGTGGATAGATGAAAACCGTCATTTATTGAAACCACCTGTAGGTAATCGTTGCGTGTACACCGAGGCTGAAGACTTTATTGTAATGGTGGTCGGTGGACCAAATGCCAGAAAAGATTATCATTACAACGAAACAGAAGAATTTTATTTTCAGTTGGAGGGTGATATTGTTGTAAAAATTATGGAAGATGGCAAGCCGGTAGATATTTCCATTAAAGAAGGAGAAATATTTTTGCTTCCTGCCAGAACTCCACATTCTCCACAACGTCCGGCAAATACTATAGGTTTAGTAATGGAAGTAGTTAGAAAAGGAGAGAAGGATGGATTTAAATGGTTTTGTGAAAACTGCGGTAATTTACTTCACGAAGATTTTTTGGAAGTAACCGATATTGTAAATCAGTTACCACCAGTTATGAATGCTTTTTATACCTCAGACGAACATAGAACGTGCAAAAACTGCGGTGCTGTAATGGAAGCACCAATCAGAAAATAATCAAAAATTTATACCCCCTTCCTATTTCCTGATTTTACTATTTTTACATGAAAATCGATATTCACACGCATATTATGCCCGAAAAGATGCCAGATTGGGCAGCAAAATTTGGGTATGGAGGCTTTATTCATTTAAAACATCATAAGCCCTGTTGTGCAAAAATGATGGTTGGCGATAAATTTTTTAGAGAAATTGAAGACAATTGTTGGGATGATAAAGTGCGTTTGAATGATTGTAATTCGTTTGGAGTTCATGTTCAAGTTCTTTCAACCATTCCAGTATTATTTAATTATTGGGCAAAGCCAGCAGATTGTTTGCAAATCAGTCAGTTTTTAAATGATCATATTGCAGAAATAGTAAGTAGAAACCCAACACGTTTTCAAGGTTTAGGAACTATACCCATGCAAGATACTGATTTAGCGATTTTAGAATTGCGAAGATGTATGCAAGAGTTGGGTTTAAGAGGAGTTCAAATTGGGTCACATGTAAATGATAAAAACTTAAATCACAAAGATTTTTTTCCTTTTTATGAAGAAGCGGAAAAATCAGGTGCTGCTATTTTTGTACATCCTTGGGATATGATGGCAAAAGAAAAAATGGCGGAATATTGGCTTCCTTGGCTAGTAGGAATGCCAGCAGAATCATCTTTAGCAATTTGTTCGATGATATTTGGAGGTGTTTTCGAAAAATTCCCGAAACTAAGAGTAGCTTTTGCACATGGTGGCGGTTCATTTCCAGCAACAATTGGTAGAATTGAACATGGCTTTAATGTTCGCCCAGATTTAGTTGCTGTTGATAATAAAACTAATCCACGAAACTATTTAGGCCGTTTTTATATTGATTCTTTAGTTCACGATCCTGCCATGATGGAATATTTGATCCAAGTAATTGGAGCTGATTCGATTGCTATGGGTTCAGATTATCCTTTTCCATTAGGCGAACATCACCCAGGTAAATTGATAGAAACCATGAATATTGATAAGAAAGTAAAAGATAGAATATTACACGGATCAGCTTTAGAATGGCTTGGAATGGAAAAGAATTTTTTTAACCAGTAATGAATAAAGAAGAAAATAAACGGTTTGCTTTAGAATCAGATCAAAACGATTTGTTGGCTAATTTCAGAAATCAATATCATATACCCTTACATAATCTAAAACCATGTATTTATTTATGTGGAAATTCTTTGGGTTTACAACCAAAAACGGTTCGTGAACATATAGAAAAAGAACTACTGCATTGGGAAAAATATGGAGTAGAAGGACATTTCATGGGTGATGATCCTTGGGTTTCTTATCACGAAAGTTTTTCGCCTTTACTTGCTCCATTAATTGGAGCTAAGGAAATAGAAGTAGTAGCAATGAACCAGTTGACGATTAATTTGCATTTAATGATGGTTTCGTTTTACAGACCTACTACAAAAAAATACAAAATTCTGATGGAGGCATCTGCTTTCCCTTCAGATCAATATGCAGTGGAAAGTCAAGTAAAGTTTCATGGTTTTGATGAAAACGCAATAATTGAAGTAAAACCAAATAATGGAGTTTTAATTAGCACAGAAAGTATTTGTAACAGTATTTTAGAAAATAAAGATGAGTTAGCTTTAGTCTTATTAAGCGGCGTTAATTATTACACTGGGCAAGTTTTCGAGATAGAAACTATTGCAAAAATTTGTAAAGAACATGATATTTTAATCGGTGTAGATTTAGCTCATGCTATTGGAAATATACCCATGCAATTGCATAATTGGGATATAGATTTTGCAACGTGGTGCTCCTATAAATATTTAAATTCTGGCCCAGGAGGTGTAAGTGGAATATTTATTCACGAAAAATATGCTCAAGATAAAACATTACCACGCTTTGCAGGTTGGTGGGGACATGATGCTGCTTCCAGATTTAAAATGCAAAAAGGTTTTATTCCACAAGCAGGCGCAGAAGGATGGCAATTGAGTAATGCTCCGGTGCTTTCAATGGCTGCTCATAAGGCAGCATTAATTTTATTTCAACAAGCAGGATTAAAAAATTTGAGAGCAAAAAGTTTGGCACTTACAGACTTTTGTATTCAATTACTTAACGAAATAAATGAAGAGAAAAAAGAAGTTTTGTTTCAGATTATTACGCCATTAAATAAAAATGAAAGAGGATCGCAACTCTCTATTGTTGCCATGCATAATGGAAGGAAAATATTTGAAGAACTATCAAAAAGAGGTGTAATTTGCGATTGGCGCGAACCAGATGTAATTAGAATTGCTCCAGTTCCGATGTATAATACTTTTGAAGACGTATATAATTTTATTAATATTTTAAAAGAAATAATTGAATGAGTACCAAAAATATAACCGTTGCAGGAGCAGGATTAGTAGGATCATTATTGTCTATTTTTTTAGCAAGAAGAGGATACAAAGTCAATGTTTTTGAACGAAGACCAGATTTACGATCCATAGAAGTTGCACCAGGCAGGTCAATAAACTTAGCCATGAGTGAGCGAGGCTGGACGGCACTAAAAAAAGTAGATTTAGAGGATGAAATTCGTGGAGTTGGTATTGCAATGCCAGGAAGAATGATACACTTAGAAAATGGAGAAAAAGTTTATCAGCCTTATGGAAAAGATGGGGAGGCAATATTTTCTGTTTCCAGAAATGGATTGAACCGAAAATTGCTGGAAATCGCCTCCAGAGAACCGAATATTACTTTTCATTTCAATCAAAAATGTATAGATGTTGATCTAAAAAATGCAGCATTACATGTTGAAAATAATGTAACGAATCAAAGAAACACGATAGAAGCAGATTTACTTTTCGGTACGGATGGTGCTTTTTCCATGGTACGGCAAGCCATGCAAAAAACTGATTTGTTTAATTATTCTCAAAATTTCTTAGAACATGGTTATAAAGAATTATCTATTCCGGCGGCGGCAGATGGAAGCGCACAATTAGATTTAAATGCTTTACATATTTGGCCGAGAAATAGTTATATGATGATAGCATTACCAAATACTGATAATACTTTTACCTGTACGCTTTTTATTCCTTTTAAAGGTGAAATTTCTTTTGAGAAATTAACTACTACCGAAGAATGGGATCAGTTTATCAAAACAGCTTTCCCATCGGCATATTCTTTAATTCCAGATTTGGCTATGCAAACAGAACAAAACCCAGTTTCATCTTTAGTTACCATTCAATGTAGTCCATGGAATTTTGGCAATAAGGTTTGTTTGCTGGGCGATGCTTCTCATGCAATTGTACCTTTCTTTGGTCAAGGTATGAATTCAGGCTTTGAAGATTGCACTTTGCTGGATTCGTTTATAGAGAATTCAGATAAAGATATTTCGGATTTAATGGAATTATTTAGTCAGAATAGAATTCCAGATGCCAATGCGATTGCAGCTATGGCCTATGAAAACTTCATTGAAATGCGTGATAAGGTTGCAGATCCACAGTTTTTGCTTCGCAAAAAAATCGAAAAGTGGATAGCAGAAACTTATCCAGAAAATTATTTACCCAAATATTCAATGGTTAGTTTTTCTAATGTTCCATATCGGGAAGCGTTGGAAGCAGGCAAAAAACAAGATAAATTGTTTGAACAACTTCTTTCGATTCCAAATATTGAAAATGATTTTCAGGTTGGAGAAAGTAAAATGGTAATAGAGGAGTTTTTAGGGATAATTTAATTATTGCTTTTAATTTCGAATTTTAAAAGCGACTATTTATTAACTCAATAAATAAGATTCGTTAAAATATTGGTTTCTAAACCATAATTCAAATGCTGGATCAACAAATTCAAATATTCCATTTTCTTGATTAATCATATCATTATTTGTAAGAATTATTTTGTTTTTGCTTACATTATTTGGAGTTCCGAGAAAATATTTTTGCATAATTGTGGAACTAGTAAATTGAGTTTCTCCTTTTAAAACTGCTTTTAATAAATTTAGTTGGGTTAGGCTGATAGTTTCAATTTCCTTTTGGTAAAAAGGAGAATTTGCATTTAAGAGTTCGGTTAATGCTGTATTTATTTCTTTTTGAGTTACATTTTTATCAGTTAGATTCCAGACATAATGAGCAAATTGTTGTACATACCAAGGATGATTTTTCATTAATTTGGGTATTAATCGAGAATAATTCTCATTAATTTGTTTACCAGTTCTTATAAATCCGTTTGTTATAAAAGGTATCCATTTATTTGTTTCTATTTTTTGGAGTAATATGGTGTCTCCAAAGCGATAAAATGGCTTAGAGGGATTATTAAATATGTTTGTCATCATGTGTCGTTTGCTTCCAAAAAAACAATAAGTAGCAGATTTATGCCTTTGCCAATATGATCTTAATTCTTTTTCAAAATTATCGTACTGATTAAATGAAGCAAGATTTTGAAATTCATCTAGGCAAATTATAAATTTAATTCCTTTTTTTTCGGCTATAGCTTCTGGCAAATTCAAAATTTCATCCCTGTTTCTTTTTAAATCGTTCCAATTAAAACTTAAACTAAAATCTACTTCAGGATTTACACCAATACTGAGTTTAGGAATTAATCTTGAAAAGAATTCCTTACCGCTACTCATCCATTCCTCCCATTTATTGGATGATGCTTTAATTACGTTTTTTGCAAAAGATTCTAAAAATTCTTCTTCACTGTTCACAGAATAGAGATCAATTAAAACAATTTTATTTAATTTTTCCTCTTTTTCAATTTCTTTAATTACTTTCTCGACTAAAGAAGATTTTCCCCATCTTCTTGGTGAAATTATAGTCGTGTTTATTCCATTCAATAAGTTTCCCTTCAACTGTGCTATTTCATTTTCCCTATTGGTAAATGTTTGATCACTTACTATACCACCGTAATTAAAAGGAGAATCTTTCATTTTTTTTATAAAATAGTATTTTACTAAAAGGTATATTACCAATAGGTATAATACTTAAAGGTATAAAAATTAAAATTCATTTTGAATTAAACTTTGTGAATTTTCTATATAATTAATTAGAAAGAATTCAGTAAATCCCCTTCCACCATTCTGCGAAAACTTGATTTGTATCATTTAAATTAACAATTTCTCCAATGATTGGAGTCATAAGTTTTAATTTTTGTTCTTTATTTAGTTCAGAAATTTTAGTTAATGGTTCATCCCAAGAATGATTTCCTAATGCAAATTTTGAAGAATGAACAGGAAATAATCGCTTTGCTTTTAAATCTTTGGAAGCTTGTAAAACTTGCTCGGGCATCATATGAATATATTTCCAGCTTTTATCATATTGTCCATTTTCTAAAATAGCCACATCAAAATAACCAAATTTTTCACCTGCTTTTTCAAAGTGTGAATCATAACCACTATCACCACCAATAAATATTTTATGATTTGGAGTTAATAAAGCAAAAGATGTCCATAAAGCTTTATTTCTTGACAAACCTCTACCAGAAAAATGTCGAGCAGGAACGGTGTGAACAACAAATCCTGAATCTAATATTAATTCTTCATTCCAATCTTTTTCGTGTATTAATAAGGTATCAAAACCCCATTTTTCAAAATGTTCACCTGTACCTAAACCAGTAATTATTTTCATAATTTTTGGTTTTAGTTCTAAAAGTGTTTCATAATCAGTATGATCCCAATGATCATGCGAAATAAATAAATAATCAATTTCTGGTATATCTTCTGAAGTGTACCTATCAGTTCCATTAAATGCTTTGATAGAGGTAGAAAGGGGAGGGGCATGTCCGCTAAAAACTGGATCTACTAAAATCTTTTTTCCATCTATTTGCATAAAATAAGAGGAATGCCCAAACCAAATCAGAATATCTTGAGAAGGATCAAGAGTTAACAGATTAGTTTTTACAGATGGGATATTTGACAATGGTCTTAATTTCTTTTTATCGGAAAAGAAAAATTCTTTCATAAGTTTCGTATACGAAACTCCTTCGGTAAGTGCTGGAGTATTACTCAAATTTTGAAAGCTCCCATCTCTATAATTTGGTGATTTTTTAATTCTTTCCAAGCGATTTCCCGAAGGTAGATTTCCAAACTTTTGTTGTTGCATAAAAAGTGCAATTGCAATTACAACAATCACGATTAAAGCGAAAAATACGATCATTATTTTTTAAAAAGTTTAACATGATATTTTTATTTCATTTGACTCAATAGTAACTTATCGAATATTCTGTCCGAAAGTATTCGACGTAGAAAAAGTATAATTTTAGCTCCTTCGCCAGCTACATAGCGTGTTTTAGGTTTTTCTGCTGCTACAGCTTTAGCAATAATTTCTGCAATTACAATTGGTTTTGAACCTCTTTCATCTGCATTTTCAAACATTTTAACATGTTTTTGAACTAAATTTTTATAAGCAGTATTACCAGAAATTTTCATCATATTATCTCTTGCAATTTTATTCCATTCGGTAAGTATTGCACCTGGTTGAATAATTATAACATCTATTCCAAATTGCTTTAATTCCATACGCAGACTATCACTCAATCCTTCAACAGCGTATTTAGTTGCGTGATACCAGGCACCATGTGGCTCACCAAATTTACTACCCATGGATGAAACGTTGATTATTTTTCCTGAATTTTGTTTTCTCATCTGTGGTAAAACTAATTGAGTAAGTCTGGCTAAACCAAAAATATTTACTTCAAACTGATACTTAGCCTCTGAAATTGGCACATCTTCCAATGCACCATAAGAACCATAGCCAGCATTATTTATTAAAACATCAATCTTCTGTTCCTTAGCTAATATCTCATTAACACCCTTAATCATAGACTCATCATCGGTAACATCCATTTCCAATAATTTTACACCTAACTCTTTTAAGTCTTGCATTTTTTCTAATCTTCTGGCCGCTCCATACACAATGCATCCATTTTTTAGTAAAAGTTTGGCGGTTTCTTTTCCAATACCAGCTGAGGCTCCTGTTATTAATACTACTTTTTTCATATTATATTTTTGATTGATTAATCACTCTATTTTATTATTGTTTAAACTTAAGCACTTATTCAAATATATTAGGTTATCATATCCCAAAGCAATTCAAACGTGTCATTGATTAATTGATGCTGTTTTGCTTTTGGGAATTCATTTAAAATCAAATATTGATTAAGCCCATAAGTATGGCTACTCATCAAGGTTAGTAAATAATCAACTGGCAAAGGTTTAATTATTTTATCTGTAATTCCTTTGCGCAATAAATCGTAGATCCATTTTTTATTTTTCTCTGTTTCCTCTTCAGAAATCATTGAAATATAAGGAGATAATCTAAACAGCTCCATGTATTTGAATTCTGACTTATGATCAAGTGAAAAATATAAAGTAGCCAAATACTGACCTTTCATTGTTTCTTTCAAGCTGTTTTCAAGTTTAGAATTTTGCATTACATAAGCAGCCATTTGCATTTTAACCTCACTATATAATGCAACAATCAACTCCTCTTTGGTTGCGAAATAATGAAAAAGTGTACCATTTGCTACTCCTGCTTTCTGTGCTATTTTACTGGTTGGCGTACCATGAAATCCAAACTCAACAAATAGGTATAATGCAGCAGCTAAAATTTTTTCTCTTTTTTCCATTCATATAAACTGACTAATCAGTCGACAAATGTATAAATATTATTAAATAAAAAAAATCATTTTAAAGTTTTAGCTAAGAATTGTTGATCTCAACAATAACCTAGATTGAAATGCGAATATAATTTTCAGTTAAACATATCAATTTTAGCTTCGTACCTTCGCCACGACATGATTCAGGATGTAAAAAAAATCAAGGCTGCATTAAAGGGCAATAATACCGATTTGGTTAAATTGCTTGATGAATACCATTCATCGGAGTTAGCTTTAATATTAGGTCAATTATCGCAAGAGGCAAGAGAACAAATAATTAATTTGTTGCCAGTAGAAACTGCTTCAGAAATTATTTCTGAAATGGAACTTGAATCACATCCAGAACGTTTATTCGAAAACCTGAATGAACAATTGGTAAATGATATCATAGAAGAACTTGATATTGACGATGCTACCGATATAATTGCACAACTTTCGGATGAAAAGCGTGAAAAAATACTTAAAGGAATTTCGATTGAGGATGCAACAAGCATCCGGAAATTATTAAGTTATCCAGCCGATAGTGCTGGCGGAATCATGAATAGTGAAATGATTCGACTGCATTATAGCTTAACTAAAAAGGAAGCAATTGAAGAAATTATTCGCCAGTCTGAGGAAATGGAAGAATTTTATACCATTTATGTGGTTGATAACTCAAACAGGCTACTCGGTTCGGTTTCTCTTAAAAATATTATAAAAGCAAAGCAAAATTCGGTTTTAGAAAACCTAATGGAGACTAATTTGATTACCGTTTCGCCTGAAACCGACCAAGAAGAGGTTGCAAGTTTGCTTTCTCAATATAATTTAACGGGTATTCCGGTAATTGATAAAAATGAAATTTTAATTGGACGCGTAACATTTGATGATATTATTGATGTAATGCAGGAAGAAACTACAGAAGATATTTTGAAAATTGCTGGAGTTTCGGACACTGAAGAATTAACAGGAAATTGGAAAGAAGCGGTTAAAAGCAGACTACCCTGGCTGATAGTAAATTTAGGAACTGCATTTTTAGCAGGTTTTGTGGTATTAAGTTTTTCCTCTACCATTAAAAGTTTAACTATTCTTGCTGCTTTTATGCCAATAGTTGCCGGGCTCGGTGGGAATGCTGGAACTCAAGCATTAGCTGTTACTATCCGACGTATTTCACTTTCTTCTTTACCAGATGCTACTTTTTTTAATACCGTTTTAAAAGAGTTTTTAGTTGGATTATTTAATGGTGTGGTAGTTGGAATTATTGCTTGTGTGGTCGCCATTATTACTCATCAAACTTTATTATTTGGTTTAGTAGTATTTATGGCTATGACCGGTAATTTAATTATTGCAGGAATTGCTGGTGCATCAGTCCCAATAATTCTCGTAAAACTTGGTTTTGATCCTGCTGTGGCATCATCTATATTTATTACAACATTTACAGATACTTTAGGTTTTACATTGTTATTAGGTATTGGGTCATGGTTGTTATTATAATTGCTTATAATTTTTTAATTTCTTTTACCTGTTTTTATGTTAATTTTTTAAAAATAATATTCAATTGCCCGATTTTTCAAAACGAAGTACGCTACTAGAATTAATGGATGAAACAGGTGTGGCAAAGCACGAAATTCATCAAGCTTTACACGAATTAGAAAATGTAAATACACTTTTAGGGGGTTATTCAGTTATTTTAAATGCATTGAATACTATCAATTTGCCAGATCGTGAAATCATAATTATGGATATGGGTTGTGGTGGAGGAGATATGTTGCGGGCAATTGCAAAATGGGCAAATAAAAAAGGAAAGAAAGTGAAATTAATAGGAGTAGACCGAAATCCTGAAATGACGCTTTTTGCTTTCGAAAAATCTAAATTATTTAATAATATAAGTTTTGTAACAGCCGATGTTTTTGATGAAAATTTAAAAAATTTCAAGCCTGATATTGTGATGAATAGTTTATTTTGCCATCATTTTGATAAAGATGAATTGATAAAACTGGTGAAAAGAATGTATGAATTAGCAAAACTTTCGGTGATAATAAATGATTTGCATCGCCACTGGTTTGCTTATTATTCCATTAAATGGATTACTCAAATGGTATCTAAAAGTTATTTAGTGAAATATGATGCGCCACTTTCTGTTGCTCGCTCTTTAACAAAAAATGAATGGCAAGAAATTTTTGAGGCAAACTTTTTGAATCAAACTATTATTAAGTGGATGTGGGCATGGCGCTGGCAAATAATTATCCACAAATAATATGAATGATTGAACATTACGCAAAAGAAATAAACCACCACATGCATGCAGAAATTGCTATTGTTGGTGGAGGCTTAGGTGGTTTGATAAGTGCTATAAAGTTGGCTGAGGCAGGCTTTTCTGTCAAATTATTTGAGAAAAAAGAATATCCTTTTCATAAAGTCTGTGGCGAATATGTGAGCAATGAAGTATTAGAATTTCTTATAAAATTAGGATTCAATCCTCATCTACACGGAGCTTCTACCATTACCAAACTCAGAATATCTTCTCCTTCCGGAAAAAACTTTTACAGTAATTTAGATTCTGGTGGATTTGGAATAAGTCGCTATTGTATGGATGCAGAATTAGTAAAACTAGCTCGGCAAAATGGGGTAGAGGTATTTGAAAAAACTAAAATACAATCAATTGAAAAACAACAGGAAGGTTTTAAGTTAAAAACTGGAGATGATATTGAAATTTCCGCTAATTTGGTTATTGGAAGTTGGGGAAAGCGAGATGCACTAGATAAAAAACTGGAGAGAGATTTTATCGATAAAAAAACAGGTTTTCTTGGAGTTAAGTATCATATAAAAACTGATTATCCAATAGACGAAGTTGGATTAGATAATTTCGAAAATGGATATTGTGGAATTGTAAAAATTGAATCTGATTTATATAATTTATGTTATTTATATAAAAAAGATAAAGTAAAATCTTTTACGAATTTAACAGAACTAAACGCTGAAATTTTATTTAAAAATTCTGTAATAAAACAGATTTTTCAAAATTCTGATTTTATGCATAAGCAGCCAGAAGTAATTAACCAGATTTCTTTTGCTAATAAACAATCAGTAGTAAATAATATTTTGCTCTGTGGTGATAGTGCTGGATTAATAACTCCATTATGCGGAAACGGTATGGCAATGGCAATTTCTGGAGCAAACTTGCTTGCAGAATCAATTATTGCTACTGCAAAACCGAATAATTTCCCATTAAACAAAAAACAGCAAGAAGAACTTTATACAACCTATCAGCAAAACTGGAATAAATTATTTAGCACCCGATTATTTTGGGGAAGAAAAATTCAATCTGTTTTTGGAAATCCATTTATTACTAATTCTGTTTTAAATGGCGTTCATAAAATTCCAGTAGTACAAAAATGGTTAGTAGCACAAACTCATGGAAAACCAATTATTTAATTTCCATCAATCATACTAAATGCAATAGCTTTTTCAGAAAAAAGAATTTTTGTTTTTCGCCAGGTTGCTAAAAAGAATTCAGAATTTCGATAATTTTCTAAACTGCTTTCATTTTCCCATTTGCTATAGGTAAAATAAACAAATTCATTTTCCGGATCTTTCATTAATTGAACACTCATACAGCCATCAAATTTAATAATTTCTGGATATGCTTGATTAAATAATATTTTAAAATCAGAAATATATTCTTTTTTAAATTCCATTTTTACAATTCTAATTAGCATTTTATATAAATGGATTTTTAAATTTTATAATTATTTAATTTAATCTGTTGTGCGGTTTAATTATTTTTTATTTTAGTTTTTTTATTTTTTAATTCATTGAAAAGCAATGTGTTTGAAATTTTTTGGGGCTTACCCTGAAAAACGGGTCGGGCTATTCGCTATATCTTTTTTTATTTAATTGTTTTTTAAAGGAAAAAAAGGATGTCGCTACTATCCCTAAGCCTTCTTCTTCCGATCTTACATTCTAATATATTGATTTAAACTGCACAACGATTTAATTTAACAAAATTTAAATTTTTATCATTAATAAAACTCTACTCGAACCACATCACCTAATTGAAATCCTAACAAAGTACTTGCTTTACCTTTATTTATTGCTATTTCTAAATGCGAACTGATTCCAAATAAACATAATTTTTCTCCTTCATCAACTTCATTGTAATCATAACTTAATACAGAAATGGTTTCATTTCTACGGAAATAAACCGAAAAATTTCGTTGCCCTTTTATCCTGAAAAAAAGCTCGCGAGAAATATTGGTTATTACATTACAAAACGAATCGATATAAACTACCGTGCCGCGAATTAAATCTGCTTGAATGATCGGTTGAATTAATGCTTTATGATTTACCTCTTCAATCAAAACACCAATATCTTCTGGATTGCCGCCAGCAGAAAGATGTACGGCGGCATCTACAAACACATCGAAAAATGGAAAATGTGTTTGTGATGGATTCCCTTGAATGGTAATTTGCCATACTTTTTCAGGAATCTCATCAAATAATAAGGAAAAAATACCATTGTCGGGCGCTATAAAATATTGATCGTTGTATTGGGTAAGTAGAAATATAGGATTGTTGGTATAGCCAGTATCAACGCTAATTAAATGAATGGTTTCTGCCGGATAATGTGGGTAAACATTTTTTACAACAAAAGACGCTTGTGCAATGTTAAAGGATGTAATTTGATGAGTTAGATCAACCAAGTTTGCATTCGGAATTTTGCTATATAATGCACCTTTTACAATAGGCAAATAGAAGTCTTTTATTCCGAGATCGGATGTTAAAGTTATTATTGCCATTCGTGTATAAATATCTATTTTTGAAAGCAACTTTTAGGCTTTTCTGATTGCAAATATTACATATTTAACTAAATTATTAGAAATGATTTTAAACCTTCTTACATTTTGAGCGAAGTTATAATACCAATTGATTCAGTAAACCCTGCTACTTTGTGGGGATCGAATAATGAAAACTTCGAAATTGTTAAAAAAAATTTTCCAAAATTAAAAATAGTAGCTCGGGGAAATGAGCTAAAAGTGATTGGGGAAGAAAAAGAAATACAAATTTTCCAGGCGCGTTTTTCGATTTTAATGCAAAAAATGGAAACGGAAAATATGCTTACTGCAAGAGATGTTGAAAGTGTTTTTGGTAAAAACGGGTCTGCAGAAATAACCGAAGAAGATAAAATTCAAACATTATCAGGTGGTAGCGATCAGGCAATAGTTTTTGGCCCGAACGGAATCGTTGTAAAAGCCCGAACGGCAAACCAACGTAGAATGGTGCAAAGCACTGCTACCAATGATATTATTTTTGCTGTAGGCCCAGCTGGAACGGGTAAAACCTACACAGCAGTTGCTTTAGCTGTGAGAGCATTGAGAAACAAAGAAATAAAAAGGATTATTTTAACTCGTCCGGCAGTGGAGGCTGGTGAGAACCTTGGTTTTTTGCCAGGTGATATGAAGGAAAAAATTGATCCTTATTTACGCCCGCTGTATGATGCTTTGGACGATATGATTCCTGCTGATAAGTTGAAAACATATTTGGAAAACCGTACCATAGAAATTGCACCATTGGCATTTATGCGAGGCCGAACACTTGATCATGCTTTTGTAATTTTAGATGAAGCTCAAAACGCAACCGAATTACAATTAAAAATGTTTTTATCGAGAATGGGACCATCAGCCAAGTTTTTCGTTACTGGAGATATTACCCAAATAGATTTACCTAAAAAAACAATGTCAGGTTTGTTTACTGCTTTACGGATTCTACAAGATATCAAAGGAATTGAAATTATTTATTTGACTGGTGATGATGTGGTAAGGCATAAATTAGTACGAAAAATATTGGAAGCGTACGGAGATATTCAAAGCTAGAGGCATAATGCAGGAAAAAACAATAAGCGAAACTACATTCAGTTTTCCGGGGCAAACCGGATTTTACAAAGGTAAAGTGCGAGATGTGTACGAAATTGAAGGATCGCAACTTTTGATGATTGCATCGGATCGGATATCTGCATTTGATGTAGTGTTGCCAAAAGCAATTCCATACAAAGGGCAGGTTTTGAACCAGTTGGCATCTTTATTTTTATCCTTAACGAAAGATATTGTACCTAATTGGGTTATTTCGGTTCCGGATGAAAACGTAACAATGGGCAAAAGACTTGAGCCATTTAAAGTAGAAATGGTGATTCGAGGATACTTGGCTGGGCATGCTTGGCGCGAGTATAAAAGCGGTAAAAGGGAGGTTTGCGGAGTTAAACTTCCAGATGGTTTAATCGAAAATGACAAATTGCCTCATCCCATAATTACTCCAACCACCAAAGCATCAGAAGGGCATGATTTAGATATTAGTGCTTCAACTATTATTAAACAAAATATTGTTTCCTCTACTGATTATCAGCAATTAGAAAACTATACGCAGCTGCTTTTTGAACGAGGAACTGAAATTGCTGCTGCAAGAGGATTATTATTGGTTGATACAAAATATGAGTTTGGTAAAGATTCAACTGGAACTATTTACTTAATTGATGAAATTCATACTCCCGATTCTTCGCGATATTTTTATGCTTCAACCTATCATGAATTGCAAAAAGCAGGAGCAGAGCAAAAGCAATTATCAAAAGAATTTGTTCGTAAATGGTTGATTGATAATAATTTTCAAGGTTTGGATGGGCAAGTTGTACCTGAGATGACAGATGAAATTGTAAACAATATATCAAACCGCTATATTGAATTATATGAACAAATAAGCGGTAAAGAATTTATAAAAGCCAACACAGAATCTGTTCTTACGAGAATAGAAAAAAATTGTCTGGCAGCATTGAATGGCAATTGATTTTAAAATATAACGATTATTCGACTATATTTATCCAATTAAAAAACACTCTCTATGAAATTTTCAATTGATAAGCATGAAAAATATGTTTTATTTAAACTAAACGAATCAAAATTAGATTCAATAACTTCTCCTGCTCTTAAATCTGAGTTGATTATGATAAATGCAAATGGTATCAGAAATATCATCTTGCAATTAAGTGATGTAAAATTATGTGATTCTAAAGGTTTAAGTGCATTGTTAGTCGCCAACAGACTTTGTACTAATTCTGATGGAATATTTGTTTTGACTGGCTTGCAACCTACCGTTGAAAAAGTTCTTCAAATTTCTCACCTGGAAGATGTATTTAATATTGTTAATTCCGTTTCTGAGGCAATCGATTTAATTTTTATGGAAGAAATTGAAAAAGATTTGAAACGAGAATTGGATAATTGAAGTATACGCTTTCAACTAATCTAATACCGCGTAATGTTTGAATTGACAATTCTTGGAAGTAGTTCTGCAACCCCAGCGTATAATCGCAACCCTAGCTCACAAGTACTCAATTTAAATGAGCATTACTATTTAATTGATTGTGGTGAAGCTACTCAAAATCAATTAAATAGGTATAAAATAAAAACCGTTCGAATCGACTATATTTTTATCAGTCATTTGCATGGAGATCATTATTTAGGCTTGGTAGGTTTACTTTCTTCCATGCATTTGAAAGGAAGAACCGAAGCCATTACGATTTTTGGTCCGCCTCAACTTTTAGAAATAATAGAAATTCAACTTAAATATTCGGAAACACAACTTCGTTATCCATTTGTTTTTATTCCTATTAATGCAAAAAAAGAAGAAGTAATTTTAGTGAATGATGAAGTTTCGGTTCGAACTGTAATTATGAATCATCGCATTGCCTGTACTGGTTTTGTGTTTACAGAAGTTAAAAAGAAACGAAAATTACGGCAGGATAAAATATTGGAATACAATATTCCGGTTGCACAAATGAATGCCATAAAAGAAGGAGCAAATTTTGAAATGGAAGATGGCAAATTTGTTTTTAATGCAGATATCACCATTGATTCTCCTGAACCACGTTCGTATGCCTATTTTTCGGATACGATTTTCAGTCCCGAAAATGCGAGAAGTATAAAAGGAGTTGATATTTTATATCATGAAGCTACTTTTATGCATGATTTATTAGATCGCGCAAAAGAAACATTTCATACAACCTCATTACAAGCTGGCGAATTTGCCAAACTTGCGGGAGTGAAAATGTTGATTGTTGGTCATTTTTCTGCTCGCTACAAAGAATTAGAACCTTTGCTTCAAGAATGTCGATCGGTGTTTGAAAACAGTTTTTTAGCTTCCGAAGGAACTAAATTTTCTATTTAATTTGGCGGAGTTGCTGGTGGAGTTTTTATTTTATCTTTTCTGCCAAAAACCGAAAAACTCAAATATCTACCCGGGCTTCTTTTCATATCAATAAATAATTGATCAAGATTTGCAGCACTAGCATTTAGATTATTATATAACTTTTTATCATTCACTAATAAACCCATAGAACCTTCTCCATTGTTTATTTTATTGGTAATAGCACTAAATTCCGACAATGTTTTATTTGCGTTTTCTAAGGTTTCTACCAGATTTGCCTTCGCAACCTGATCGGTAATGTTTTCTACATTTGCCAAAATTGTGGTGATCTTTTCATTATTTTTTTCCAGATTGGTGGTAATGGAAGTCACATTTGCAATCATCGTTTTCAACCGTGCAGATTCAGAAGCCATCAACTGATTCAAACTTGCTGAAGTTGCTTCAAAGTTGCTTGCAGTTTTAGAAAGACTAGCCATACTGTTATCCAAATTCGTACGAAACTTTGGACTTAAGATATTATTTACTGCCATGGTAATCGAATCAAGAGTTACCATTACTTTAGTTGATTGATCAATTAATGGATTGATTATTTCAGTTAAAGAGGGTTCTAATTTACTTATCATCGTATCACCTTCATTCAGAAACTGAGTACTATTTCCCAAGGTAATCGTCATCACTTTTCCACCTATTAAACTTGAACTGCTAATGGTTGCTAGTGTATTCGCGGGAAATTCAATGCTTTCGTTAATGCTTAGTTTAACTTTAATTCTGCCATCTTTTTGCAAATCCAAATCACTTACTTTGCCAATCTGATAGCCATTTAGCAATACAGCATTAGATTTTTCAAGCCCTTCTATTTTTGAATAAAATGCATAATAATCATCTGAGGAAGAAAAAACATCGTTTCCTTTCAAAAAATTATAACCAATAATAAGTATGGTTATGGAGAAAGCGGTAAGTACTCCTATTTTGGTTTCGTTTGAAATTTTCAATTGTTTATGTATTAAATTAGTTTATTTCAACATCCGATTTATATTCTTTTACTGCAGAATAAATAGTTTCGGCAATATCAGTTTGCCCTTTTTCCGATCCTAAAATTTTTTCATCATTCAGGTTGGTCAAAAATCCGGTTTCGATTAATATTGCTGGCATATTGGTTTTGTAAAGTACCAAAAAACCTGCCTGTTTTATCCCACGACTAAATCGTTCCATTTTTGTTTTAAAAGCAGTTTCGACTTTTGAAGCCAAATACAAACTTTTATCAATGTTTACATTTTGATAGAGTGAAAAAGTAATATATGCTTCGGCAGAATTTGGATCAAAACCATCATAGTTTTCCTTATAATCTTCTTCTAATAAAATTACAGAGTTTTCTCTTTTTGCTACCGCTAAATTAGCTTCAGAGACATGCAAACCCATTACCCAGGATTCAGTTCCATAAGCAGTTTTTGCTTTGCTGGCATTGCAATGTATCGATATAAAAAGATCAGCATGTGCTTTGTTGGCTATTTCGGCTCGTTCTATTAATGGAATAAAAACATCCGTTTTTCGAGTGTAAACTACTTTTACATCTGGAAAACTTTCTTCAATTAAATTTCCAAGTTTGAGTGCTACACTTAAAGCAACTATTTTTTCTCTATTGCTCGCACCAAAACAACCTGGATCATGACCTCCATGACCGGCATCAATTACAATAGTTTTTACTTTATATTTCGGAATGGTATTTCCTATTTTAAATGCTGAAGTAAGTATGATTACACAGCAAAAGAATGAGCTTATGATTAGTCTATTCACAGATTGATATTATTTTTACCTTTGAGATCGTTATTCGGGTAATATTCCACAAAAATAGCATTCATTATCAAATTTGAAATCCTTTAAATTTCTTTTTACTGTTTGCTTTTTTATCTCCTTAACGTATGTTAAACCAAGTTTAGCGTATAGTTTCTCAAATTTAAGCGATACCATACTGTTAGCCGACAGCACAATTAAAGCAGATTCTTTAATTGCTGATAGCGTTATTGATCTTAAAAATCAGTCTGCATTAAAATCAAAAGTAACGTATAGCGCCATTGATTCGATCCGATATGATATAACCGGAAAAATGGTTTATTTATACAATGGAGGCATTGTATCGTATGAGGACATTGAATTAAAGGCAGATTATATTGTTATAAACCAAGAAACCTTAACCATTTATGCCGAAGGAGTTGCCGATAGTAGTGGAACCATTAAAGGCAAACCTGATTTTAAACAAGGCGAAGAATCATTTAAAGCAGATAAAGTAGCATACAATTTCAAAACGAAAAAAGGGAAAATTGAAAATGCAGTTACCAGCCAAGGAAATGAAGGGTATTTGCGAGGTTCGCAAATAAAGAAAAACGAGAAAGATGAAATTTTTACCAAAAATGGAATTTACACTACCTGCGAATTAGATCATCCACATTTTGGAATTGTTATCGCACGATCAAAAACTACCAAAAAACGCATCATTAGCGGACCAGCCTTTTTGCAAATAGAAGATGTTCCATTGCCATTAGCCATTCCATTTGGTTTTTTTCCAAAAAGAAATACCCGTGCTTCGGGCATTCTTATGCCAACCATAGGAGAGGACAGAGCTTTGGGTTTTTTCTTTCAAAATGGAGGCTATTATTTGGGTATTAGTGACAATTTAGATTTATCCTTAAAAGGTAGTATTTTTACAAAAGGTAGTTATCGTTTGAATGCAGAAACAAGGTATTTAACCCGCTATAAATATAGTGGCAATGTAAATATTGGATACAGCGAGCGTAAAATAGGAGAGCCTGAGACCAGTAGTTTTGAGTTAACAAAAGATTATTTTATTCGATGGAATCATACTCAAGATGCAGCCTTAAATCCAGGTGTAACCTTTAGTGCCAATGTGAATTTGCAAAGCAATACGAACTTAAGAAACAATTCATATAACGTTACAGATCAAGTTACTAATTCGGTCTTCTCATCCATCAATTTCAATAAAGTTTGGACTGGAACACCTTTTAATTTTAATTCATCCTTAAGGCATGACCAGAATGTAAGAACAGGGGTAGTTAATTTAGATTTACCAACGTTTAGTTTCAGTATGGCAAGTATTCGCCCGTTTGATTCTAAAAATAGAACAGGGCAACAAACCTGGTGGCAAAAAATCAACGTGAGTTACCAATTAAGCGGATCTAATAAAGTAACTACTGGCGATTCTATTTTACTTCAACGGGAAACCTTAGATAATTTTACTACAGGTTTTACCCATCGAATTCCGATAGGTACTTCCATTCAAATTTTAAAGCATTTCACCCTTAGTCCTAGTTTTAACTATAATGAATATTTATATTTTCAATCATCTTACAAATATTTTAATGGCGATAGGATTATAACTGATACTGCTGAAGGTGTATTAAACGGAAGGGATTATAGTTTTGGAACTTCGTTGCAAACCATCATTTTTGGTCAGGCGAATGTCAATAAATTTGGTATTAAAGCTATCAGACATGTGCTTACACCAAGTTTTGGTTTCAGTTATCGGCCAGATTTTGGAGAAGAAAGATTTGGATATTATGAATCCATTAGAAGAGATCAATCAACAATTAACCCTACACGATATTCTAAATTTGAAGCAGGAGCTTTTGGAGGACCTCAACAAGGCAGATCGCAATCTTTAAGTATTAGTCTGGAGAATAATATGGAAATGAAGGTGAGAAACAAGAATGATACGATAACTGGGACTTCTAAAATCAAGTTATTAGAAAGTTTAAATTTTAATGCAGGGTATAATTTCGCAGCCGATTCTTTTCAATTAAGCACTATTCAGGTTTCAGGTAGAACTACTTTGTTTAATAAAGTGGGAATAAATTTTGGCGCTAATTACGATCCATACGCCAGAGAAGAACGATTAGTTGGTACAATTCCAACAAAATTTAGAGTACAAAAATTTGAATTAACGGAAAATAAACGTTTAGCCAGATTAACAACCGCCAATTTAAACTTAAGTACCAGTTTGAACGGATCTGGAAAAACCAGAACTTCTGCCATTACTGATCCGGCGAGATTAAATAGCATTAATAATATTCAGCCATCCTACGTAGATTTTAGCATTCCCTGGAACCTTTCATTAGGTTATTTTCTGCAATACACTGCCGATTCGGAAGATAAATTTTCGCAAACCGTCAACATTAGCGGAGATATAAACCTGACCAAAAAATGGAAACTAAGCGCCACCAGCGGTTATGATTTAAAAACAAATCAAATAACACCCACCAACCTCAACATCAACCGTGATTTGCATTGCTGGGATTTAGCCATTCGCTGGACTCCTTTTGGAGTTTATCAAAGTTATGGAGTTACGCTACGAGTAAAAGCGCAAATTCTTCAGGATTTAAAATTGACAAGACAAAAAGAGTTTTATCAGGATTAAAAGGTGCTGGGTTATTTTGCGGAAGCTGAAATCGCATAAGTTCCACCATATCGCCCTGCTTTTGCGGTTAAACCAATAGCTCCAGTCTGTTCTATCCATTGTTTAGCGGAAAGGACAAAATTGTTGCTCCCGGCCGCATTTTTAATTGTAGCGAATTCGGTATAATTAAAATCGGGATTATACAAGGCTTCCCATTCACCCAAATATTAAATAGTGCATCTCCAATTGTCTATTTAAAACATGGTGTTTATTAAGAATATTATGCTTCTATAATATTTGGTCAACAAGCTGTTGACTAATTGAATTTTCATAAAAAAGCTAAAAACTTTTACAGTATTTCAAATTATTAATAGAACCCTTTTTTTTTAGAAAGCACATCTTGCAAATCGTTTGGTAACAGTTCAATTAATTTGCTACCCAAAACATTTTCTTAGTAATCATTTTGCCCAAATCCCAATAAAACTGAATGAGTGCTTAGTTGACCTCAATAGAAGTTTTTATTCGGGTCGAACGGCTTCTTCCTTTCAATTTGATCAGCTATTTTTTATAGGTTGTGTCGATCAAATTCATTCAAAATTCAAGTTTACAATAGTGGAAAATACTTTCGATAAACTTATTTGTTTATATTTAGAAATGGGAATCAATGATTTAAAAAGTGGTACATAGCTTCTACTTCATTTTCTTGATTTCTGTCAATACGCCAAACTTGAATGCCATTTGGAACTCCCTCAAGTCCATAAGTCATAGATAAGTTAGCTATAAACTTTTCTGCTGGTGAAATTATTGGTGAACTCCAAGTTATTGTTTGACTTCCGGTTCTTTTCTCTATGAGGTAATATTCAGAATGTTCCCAAAAGCCACCTTCAACAATATAAAATCCAATTTTGTCAAATTGGCCAACGTAATTGTATTGCCTAAATCTGAATTGTCTGTATTTAATAAAGTGTCTGTGAATCTTACAAAAGGTCTCCATTTTTCAACTACTGGCAATTTAATTTCTCCATTTACTTTTTTAAAAGTTGTTGTGTCGTAAAGGGACTTATCTATGAATAACTTTTTTGCTTTATTATAGTCTTCTGCAGTTGCTTTTGTGATGGAAAAAGTCTGCAAACTGTCATTGGATGTTATCTGGTTTTCAATAGAAACATTGTCTATCGATTTCGATTTTTGTCCGCAGGCAGCAAATAAAAAGATCAATAAAATTGTTAGTTGCTGTATCATTTTAAAATAAGTCATCACTATCAAATATGCAAAAGATTCGCAGTAGTTTTTAAATTTTCAATGTTGTTTTGGTTAAAGAAATCCTAAATTTAATCACTTATCCTCAGTGTTTTAGAACCCGATGATATTTTATTTCACAAAGTAAACTTTCTCGATTTACAGGAATAAAAAGATAAAGCCAAATGCTAATAAGGTTACTTTTTGAGTAGCATAACTTAATTTAAAATTTTAACGGCACGGTATTTTCTATTGTCTATAAAATTATAAAAATGAAAAAAAGTATTATATTCCTATTGTTTAGCTCATTATTGATAACTAGCTTTATATCTTGCAAAAAATCAGATAGTGATGGTGTTGCTGAAGTAGCCAATCTTGAAATAAGAATGACGGATGCACCTTCGGCGCTAGAAGAAGTAAATATCGATATACAAACTGTAAGGGTAAAGTATAGAGATGATGTAAATGACAGTACATTAAATTGGGTTACTCTTAATACAAAAGCCGGTATTTACAATTTATTATTATTACAAAATGGAGTAGATACTTTGCTGGCAAACGGGTTAATACCTCAGAGACAAATAAAAGAGATCAGGTTAATACTTGGACCAAATAGCACCGTAAAAGACAATGGCACTATTTATCCACTTACTGTTCCAAGTGGTTCAGAGTCTGGCCTGAAAATAAAATTCAGTAAAAAATTAGATCAACCTTTAAATATATTGCTAATTGATTTTGATGCAGCCATGTCTGTTAGCCAAAATGGAGCTGGCAAGTATATGTTGAAACCTGTGATTCGAATTAAATAATATATAGTGTTAATTTAAAAGCTGTTCTTTAAGAACAGCTTTTTTTTTGCGTTGAATTTTCTTATCTCCATTTTCTTATTGCTTGATTTATTTATTCAAAATTTTCTTAGGGTTTGTGTTTTGAAAAATCTTTTTGCGGCGGCGTTTCAGGCTTAGACCTCGAAGTTTTGACCTTTTTGCAACAAAATTGAACCTTTTTGCTTGGCGTTCCAAGGTTAGACCCCGAAGTTCCGACTTATTTGCATCAAACTCCGACCTTTTTGCTAGGCGTTACAGGGTTAGACCCCGAAGTTTTGACGTTTTTGAATCAAACTTCGACCTATTTACTCGGCGTTCCGGGGTTAGAGCCCGAAGTTTCGACCTTTTTGCATTAAACTCCGACCTTTTTGCAATGATTTATAAAAAATCCTCTTGTTCGAATTGTCAATTTATATGATTTCAGTGTTAGAACATTAGTATTGATTTTTCTTAAAATTTTCTGCCTGTTCAAAAATCTCAACATATACTTCGTCTATTTCCACTGGTGGATACTTAAACTCATCTAGCAATAAAATCAAACCAACTTTTAATGCTGATTTAATGTCGTCACGTTTGTTCCAATCAGGAAATTTGGCTTGGCCATCAACCAAGTCTTTCACGGCTTTTGCCAATTCAATCATTTTGTCGTCAGGATATTTGAAGTCGTATTTTATGCAAAGTTCTTTAAGAATATCGTAAAATGCTTTTTCTTCAAAGTCAATTCCTAATGCATCACCTGCTGAAAATTCTTTGTGAACTTCCCAAATCAAATCTGTCAAGGCACTTGCCATTTCCTCATAAACTTCACTTCTTAAAACGTCGTTTTCGTCACGTTGGTTATAACGTTCAACCAGTGCTTGCATTTTTTTTGAAAAGTCAATTCCTTTTACACGGTTTACTTTTCTAATCTAACTAATCACTTTTGCCAATAACTGTTGCAGCAATTTGATTTTAATGTTTGGCATTTTAATTTTATCAATCTTAGCTAAATAATCTTAATCAAAAATGTCTTGTTCGGTTTCTTCTTCGTTCCCAAGTTTGAAAATTTCTTCTACACCGTCACTATGCAATGCTTCTTTTATCATTTCCCTAACCTTCGCATTCATTTGTGCTGTGTCGGGTGCATTGCCTTTGGTTAGTTTAAAGACAATGGAGCGAACCGCTAAATAGAAATGGGTGTAATCTCTTTCTGTTTGTTTTATTTGTTCACTACCTACACAAATATCATAAGCGGCTTTTAGTCGCTTAACTAAGCCCATAAATCGGGTTTCAAAATCTTTAGTTTTTTGAACAAATTCAGCAGCTAAATTCAAGGTATTTAATTGCTCAATGGTTGTGCCTTTGAAATATTTTGTATTGTCGAACGTGTGAAACAGTTTAGCCAAAAGGTCTAAATGATTTTTTACTATGATGATGGATTCGGCAATGTCTTCAAAATTATCTTTGTCGCCTTCGCTGTATTGCTTTAAAGCCAAATTCATTTGCGTTTTGATGCCAATATAATCCACTACCAAACCTTTATTCTTACCTTCAAACTTGCGGTTTACTCTTGAAATGGTTTGAATTAAATTGTGTCGCTGAATTGGTTTATCAATGTAGATGCTATCCAAAAACGGCACATCAAAACCTGTGAGCCACATATCAACTACAATGGCGATTTTGAAATTCGATTTTTCGTTTTTGAATTGTCTATCTAATTCTTTCCGATGCTCTTTTGTACCAAGCAAATTATACATCTCTTTTATATCATCTTGCCCTCTGGTGGCGATAAGTTTAAGGCGTTCAATTGGCTTTAGTTCCCGTTTGTCTTTTTCAGTAAGTTCACTGTTTTCTTCAGCGTTTTTTATTTCATTCCATTCAGGACGTAACTCAATAATATTTTTATATAACTCATAAGCTATTTCGCGTGTACTACATACAAACATTGCTTTGCCTTTTACGGTAGCGCCCTCAGAAACCCTTTTACTGTAATGGTTTACAAAATCTTCGGCAACAACTTTTAATCTTTTAGGGTCACCTAAAATGGCATACATGCTAGCAGTTTGTGTTTTACTTTGTTCTATTTGATACTCATTGGTTCCAGCATTAGATGCATCATCGTAGTATTTTTCAATTTTTTCTAACTCTCCGTTTTTCAAAGCAACTTTAGCAGCTCTGCCTTCATACACAATCCGCACGGTGATTTCATCTTTCACTGATTCCGTCATTGTATAAGCATCAACCACTTTTCCAAATACATCAAGCGTTGCATCTATTGGCGTTCCTGTAAAACCAACAAATGTTGCATTGGGCAAGGAATCGTGCAAGTATTTGGCGAAGCCATACGTTTTTGTAACGCCTTTTTCGGTAACTTTTACTTTTTGGTCAAGGTTTACTTGACTTCGGTGTGCTTCGTCAGAGATGCAAATTATATTGGTTCTTTCAGTTAAAAGCTCTGTATCTTCTGTAAACTTATGAATGGTGGTTAAGAAAACGCCTCCGCTTTGTCTGCCTTGAATTAATTCTCTCAGGTTGGCTCTGCTCTCTACACTTACCACTGTATTGTCGCCAATAAAATTTTTAGCATTGGTAAACTGCCCCGAAAGTTGGTCGTCTAAATCGGTGCGGTCGGTTATTAAAACAATGGTCGGACTTTCAAAATATTCGCTTTTCATCAATAACCTTGTCAGATAAAGCATAGTAAAACTCTTTCCGCAACCAGTGGCACCAAAGTATGTTCCGCCTTTTCCGTTTCCTTCGGGCTTTTGGGCTAATTTGATATTGTCATACAAGGCTCTTGCAGCATAGTATTGCGGATAGCGACAAACAATTTTTTCGTTCTTCTTTGAGCTATCAGGAATGTAAATGAAGTTGCGAATAATATCACGCAAACGGTTTTTATGAAACATTCCCTGTATGAGTGTAAACATACTGTCGATGCCATCCACATCTTTTGCCAAACCTGCTACTCTACGCCAGCCACAGAAAAACTCATAAGGAGCGAAGAACGAACCCGATTTGTTATTTACGCCATCACTGATTACGCAAAAGGCATTGTATTTAAATAGTTCGGGAATGTCTCTGCGGTAACGAACCGTTAATTGCTTGAAAGCATCATAAATGGTGGCTTCTTCACGAATGGCACTTTTAAATTCAAATACCATCAAAGGCAAACCATTGATATAAACAATGCCATCAGGAATGCGTTTTTCTGTTCCGAAAATTTCTAACTGATTAACGAATTTGTAAATATTATTGTCTTAACCATATTCAACTTCGGGTTCAGCAGCAATAGTCAAAACTTCATCTTCTTTCGGCACTCTATGATTATTTAGACCTGAATAATCAATTAACTGAATGTAAATGTCTTTTTGGCTGCGGTCTTCTCTTTTGAGAATAAAACCGTCTGAAAGCATTTTCAAAAATGTTTTGTTGCTTTCGTAAAGGTCAGATGCAGAAAGAGATTTGAGTTGAAGAATTATAGATTTGATTTCGTTTACGGTAATACCCTGACCAGCGTATTGTGTTAAAAGAAATGTTTTGTAAATCTTCTTCAATCAACACTTCGTCTGGCTTACGAGTTATCGTAATGCCCAAATGATGGGGAAATCCTTCTTGCCCCAACAACTCGGTAAATGCCCTTTCTAATTTTTCTTCGGTAAACTTCATTTATAATGGTTAATGATAAATGGTTAATTATTAATGTTGGATTTGGTTGTTTTGATGATGGTGGTGATAAGTTTGATAATTTCAACTGCATCATTGTTTATGCTTTCAAATTGTTCTGTGGTCAAATAATCGGTTTCTTTCAATAGTTCAAGCCAATAAATCGTCTCGTTTATTTCCTTTTGGGCTATACCCATTTTGTGTTTGAAGTCATTCTTTGTTTCAGCGTGCTCGGCTTCTCTTACCATTGCCCCAACACTTGTCCCACTTCTCAATAACTGTTTTGATAAAACATATTCTTTCTTTTCGCTACATAAAAATTGATAGAGTTTGACAACCCTCACTGCAAAAGCAAAACTTTTTAATTTAACAATATTTTCTTTCATTTCATTAACCATTAATAATTAACCCTTAACAATTTTCTTAATGTCTTCCTCAATCTCTTTCAGACTCTGTTCTTTCTCAATTGCTTTTTGTGCAATTCTATATTTTTCAAATTCTTCTCCCGATTTTTTTAAGGCTTTTTCGTGACTTATTTTGCCTGCGTGGGTTAGTAGTTCTCTGCCGTTCAATTGCAGGATAGAATCTAATCTGTTAACCCAATCTGCCATATACATTGGAGTTCTTTGCTGTGCCATTGTTTCGGCAAATGCTAAATATTGTTCTACCAATAAACCAAGCAGTTTTATTTCTTCTTCTTTCAGATAGTTTTTTGCAATACCGACATCCGTTTTTTTAACAGATAAGGTATTTTTTTTATCTAATGATTGCATACCCAACAAGGGCAAACTGGCATCTACTCTGCGATACACCAATTCGGCTGCGGTTTGCTCATTAATAGCCCAAAGCAATTTATTTTGTACTACCTTAAAAAACTCTATGGTTTTTTCATCTTTTGGTTCGTAATCTATGCTGGTTGTGTAAATGTCTTTTATTTTCTGATAGAAGAACCGTTCCGAAAGCCGTATTTCACGAATGCGTTCCTGCAACTCGTTGAAATAGTTCATTGAAGTGCCGGACTTAAAGCGGTCGTCATTAAGGGTAAAACCCTTGATAATATATTCTTTTAAACGCTGTGTAGCCCAAATGCGAAACTGTGTGCCCTGTGGCGATTTTACTCTGTAACCCACCGAAATAATAACATCAAGGTTGTAATGGTCTATTTCACGGTCTACTTCTCTACTACCTTCTAATCGAACTTGTCGGAATTTCCGACAAGTTCGATTTTGCTCCAATTCGCCTTCTTCAAAAACATTTGCAATATGTTCGGCTACGGTGCTACGACCTTTGCCAAACAGCTTTGCCATTTGGTCTTGGGTAAGCCAAACGGTTTCTTCCTCTAACCGCACATCTATTTTAATGTTACCGTCTGGGTTTTGATATATGATTATTTCGCTGTTCATTCTGTAAAAAATTTATCATCATTCCATTTTGCCGGATTATTTATGATATAATCCGAAATGGTTTGATATGATTTTTCGTTGCGGATGATGTGTTCGTGGTAATTGCGTTGCCATAATTTCCCCATCGTTTTATTTTTTGATTTAAAAATATCCAAACAACCATTTGTCACCAATGATTTGTATGCGCCCACAATGTCCGATACCGTAGGGGCAACCCTTGCGGTTGCCCTAATATCCGAATCAATTTGGGCAATCCCATCAATTTGGGCATCCGTATTATTTTGGGCAGGGGTATTATTTTGGGCATCCGTATTATT
>ENA-OFCE01000371-OFCE01000371.1-metagenomes-genome-assembly--contig:-NODE-371-length-30534-cov-3.710227_pt1 | contig 30534 bp, 24 predicted proteins | sample MGYA00153388_OFCE01 | MGnify analysis MGYA00153388 | reverse complement strand
AAAAGGCGCGATTGCTGTTGGCAACCGCGCTGCGGTGAGGCAGCTCAAATTGAATGTCCGTTGTTTTCGCCCATTCTCGTAATTCATTAATACAAGAAATTCGCGGCAGTTGACCCGGAGGAAATGCGATGGCTGATCTCAAGTTTCTGGCGAGCGAATGGCCGACCATCAGCCGTCGGCTCGACGAGGCTCTGTCGCTCAGCGCGGACAACCGCGCAACATGGCTCGAAGCGCTGGCCGAGTCGGAGTCGGTGAAATCGAAGCTGCGTCGCCTGCTTGCTGATGCTGATGGCGCGCTCGATATAGAGACCGCTGACTATCTGTCGGCTCCACCCCAGCTGACCCTCAATCTTGGCCCCGACGCAATGCCCGACGAGCATTCGTCAGGCGTCGCACACGTCGGTTTGCTGATCGGTCCGTACCGCCTGATTCACGAGCTGGGCGTCGGCGGCATGGGCTCGGTATGGCTGGCGGCGCGTGCCGACGGCGGCCTCAAGCGCGAGGTAGCGCTGAAGCTGCCGCGCGTCAGCTGGTCGCAAGGGCTGGCCGAGCGCATGCGGCGCGAACGCGACATTCTGGCGAGCCTCAATCATCCGAATATTGCGCAGATTTACGACGCGGGTTTGGATGCCCAAGGGCGACCCTACCTCGCCCTGGAATACGTCGAGGGCGAGCCCATTGACGTGTATTGCAAACAACGCGCGCTGGGTGTCAACGAGCGTTTGCGCCTGCTGTTGCAAGTGGCGCGTGCCGTCGCCCATGCTCATGCACGGCTGGTGGTGCATCGCGATTTGAAACCCGCCAATATTCTGGTGGCCGCAGAGGGTCAAGTGCGCCTGCTCGATTTCGGCATTGCCAAACTGATGCGAGGCGAGTTGACGCAAGAGACGCAACTCACACAGCTCGCAGGCCGCGCGCTGACGCTCGACTACGCGAGCCCCGAGCAGATTAGAGGCGACGCGATTGGCACGGCTAGTGACGTTTACAGTCTGGGTGTCGTCGCCTACGAGTTGCTCGCCGAAGCTAAGCCGTATCAGCTGAAGCGCCAGAGTGCAGCGGCGCTTGAAGAAGCCATTGCGCTGGTGGATGTGCGGCTAGCGAGCGTGGCCACTGCAAACGCTAATTCGCGGCGACTCTTGAAAGGCGATCTCGACGCCATTCTCAACAAAGCGCTAAAGAAAGATGTCACGGAGCGCTACCCCACGGTGGACGCATTCGCTCAAGATGTCGAACGGCACCTCGCACATCTGCCGGTGCAGGCGCTGCCCGACGCGCTTGCCTACCGAGCTCGAAAGTTCATTCAGCGCAACAAGCTCGCATTGGCAGCGGCAACGGCGGTCAGCGTGTCGCTGATCGCGGGCTTAACGGTGGCCCTGTGGCAAGCGGGTGTCGCCGCTGCGCACGCTGACCGCGCGGAGCGGGTGAAGAATTTTGCGCTGTCGATTTTTGCTGATGCAGACACTGATTCAGGCGCCCACGCCGCCACCACGGCAACTGATCTTCTCAAGGCCGCGCGACAACGGGTGGCTGCTGAACTCGGCGGCCGACCCGATGTTGCTGTAGAGCTGATGACCGCTGTCGGCTACGGTTTGATTGGGCAAGGACAAACCAAAGATGCCGCCGCGCTGTTGCAGGAGACCGTTGATTTGTCAGCGCGCGAGTTGGGGGCAGACAGTTCACTCACCGCCGTCGCTCAATCGGTCTATGGCGAGGTGTTGCTCAGTATGGGCCGCAACAAAGAAGCTATCGACACGCTACGACCCAGTGCCGCGTTCGCACGCCGCAGTGGCGACACACACACACTTTCGGCGAGCCTTCGCGCGCTAAGTGCGGCGTACCTTGCCGAAGGGCAGATTGACGTGGCGATTGCGTCGGCGCGCGAATCCGTTACCGCGCTTTTGTTTGCCTCACGAAGCGGTAAGCCGCCGGGAAAGCGCGAAGCATCAGACGCGTATTGGTCGCTCGCCTACGCGCTGCAGTTTGCGAACCGTCCGGGCGCGGCGGATGCTGCGCGCAGATCGCTTGCAATTGCGCGCGAACTTGCAGGCCAAAAAGTGACGCAATCCATCCTGAACAGGCGCGCGATGCTGGCGGAAACGCTGGTGTCAGAGGGACAACTTGCAGAGGGACTTCGTGAGCTCGACACCTTAATTCCCGCCACCATTGAACTGCTCGGACCGGGTCACCCCGATGTGGCTTCAACCGCGCGGCGAGTCGGTGGCACCAAACTGGACGCGGGAGACGTGGCGGGCTCGATTGTCGCGCTCAAGCGCGCTGTTGAGATCAATGACTCCCAGAGCGGTGTCGATACGCCGTTTAACCGCGGCATGTATCGGTTTCATTTGGCACGTAGCTATGCGGCGGCGAGACAGCCGACGCAGGCTCTGCTAGTGCTCAACGAGGCCGTGACTCTGCTCAACGCAGGCGTTGGCCCGGAGAGCGCAATGACGCTGCGTGCCACGTCCATGCGCGCTTGGCAGCTCGCAGAGGCGGGGCGCTTTACGGAAGCGGAGAGCGAATTCAAGACGCTGCAATCAGCCAAATGGGTGGGCCCCCAACTGGGGTCGTATCAGGGGCATATGGCTGCGTTCAAGAGCCTTCAGGGCCACAACGAAGCAGCGAGAAGCTTGGCCGAATCGTCTGCAGCGACGATGACCAAAATTCCTAAAAAAAGCGTGCAAGCTAGGTACTGGTCGCTCCTCGGCACCATGCGCTTGGAAGCAGGCGACGCCCGCGCGGCGCTGGCACCGTTACAGCAGGCAGTGGCGCTGTTCATCGAAGCAGAGCTGGGCGTTTCGCCGGATCATGCACAGGCTTTGGTAGCGCTGGGTCGCGCGCAACTGCTAACGGGCGACGTCACTGCTGCGGCTCGAGCGCTAGCGTCGGCTGATCGCGCGTGGCAAGCTTTTGATTCGAAGAATCGTTATGCCGGTTTGGCCAAAATTTACCTGGCCCAAGCGCTTGGGACACAGCGCGACGCGATCGCTGCCGCTGAAGCGTTGCGTAGCGCTGAGGCGATTTTGGTCACCGGCGCCTTCGCCGCAGATCGGATGCTGCTGCAGGCGACGCGACAACAGTTAGGCCACGTTTCAAGCAAGTAGCACGTATCAGCTTTACGCGCTTACCCAATATATACGGGGGCGACAGGCGTTTTTAGCTAATAATCAACAGTGATCGAATATCGCCTATTGCCCTTATACAGTGTGCGATACGCCAAAAAGATGACAGCCATACGAACGCCCCATCGTGGTTTCGGGTCGTGGGCGGTTTTCACGCATGAACATTGCATTGTCATCACCGCGCGACTGGCTTAACGGTCACAAACAATTCAGGCTCAACGCTCACGCCGTTCAAGTAGACCGACCAATGCAGGTGCGGGCCGCTGGCGCGGCCGGTGGCACCCGAGCGCGCGACGGCTTGGCCTTTGCTCACGTGGTCGCCGACTTTGGCGGTGTGTTCGCTTAAGTGGCAGAACAAGCGCAAGAGCCCTTGGCCGTGATCGATGAACATCGTTTTGCCGCAGAAATAATAGTCGCCGATATCAAGCACCACGCCGTCGCCAGGGGCGAGCAGTGGGGTGCCGGTGCCTATCTCCACGTCGAGACGCGAAAACTATCGAACCGCTTCCTGCAACGACTTCATTTTCAGCACTTTGAGCAATGCTTCGCGCGAGGCGGGGCACGAGGCTGTTGCCACCATATCAATGTCGGCGGACACCCGTTGCAACGCGACTGCATTGGCGTCGAATGCCGACGCGATTGACATCACGAGCTGCGTCTGCGTGCCGATGGCAGACAACTGGGGTGCCTGCGGAGCAAGCTCATTGAGCACTTTGCACAGCTTTACTGGCATGTCGTCAAACGTTGGTTTTGCTGATGCACTCGATTTCGAATTCGAAGCAGGTTCGTTACTTCCGCCGCGCGACGTGTCGTCGGTTTGCTTTGAGCAAGCAGCCAATATGAGTGCAACCACGCACACAGTGACTAGTGAAGCGGCATGCACGAACTCAGATCGAATTTGATTATTCACAATTGATTTCCCTTGACTGATTACCGACCCGCGCTTAGCGCACCTTGCACCGTTAGCGTTCCTGTGAAATCGCTGTCCGTTTCATTGCGAAACGGAGGTAGTCTGATCGAAATCGGTTCGTTTCCGTCGGTCTGTGGACTCATCAGAATGGAGCCAAATAATCTGGCGTTCGCACCCGTAAGGCTTAAGGTGCAACTGGCTGAGCCGAATTTGGCGGCAAAGGTCGAGCGACCCGATGCGAACGTGCCATCGCATGATCCCCGGAATGATCCCAACTGGTTTCTCGAACTTTTCTCGATCAACGCAAATTGCGCACTGTCGTCACGTTCTGCGCTCGCGATTTGCAGGAAAAACTTACCCTTTTCGAGAAACGCGCTGTTGTCACCCACGAACGTGAATCGCCATTGGGTTGATCCGAGAATTGCCACAGGTGCTTGCTTACCGAACGCCTTCAGGTCGTTGTCCAGTTGTGCGAGCGTGCCGCGACCGATCACGTTATCGAGCTGCTTGCCGGTACGAATAATGCCGTTGCGGGCCTTGTAAATCAGTATCGCGTTAATCATTGGCTGGTCAAAAGCGTTGGTTCGTGAACCCACGATAAGTGGCATGCCGGGGTTTTTCGGTTGCACGCGATTCAGGCCCAGCTTTATCGCCTCAATCGCTTCGCTAGGCGCGCTAAACGGTCGGATGTTGGCGCCATCGTTTCTTAAGCATTGCGTCAGTCTCGCTTGCGCTTCTCTGTTGGTGCTGCGGAAATGTGTCGATTCAAGGTTGCTTTTGGTGTCGATATTCATCTTGGCTCCTGTGAAAGAGGTGTGTTGTCGTTCATGGCGGGAGTAACCCCGCCAGATAGTTTTCAATCTGCGAAAACGACGTGCGCGTTGCGCCGACGCCGACGGCCCCCGCAACGAGCGCTGGGCCGCGAACGTTCAGCAAGTAACGCGAGATCAGCAGGCCGTCGGTGAGTGCGTCGACTTGGCCGTTGCCGTCAATGTCGAGCTTCGGTTTCAGGTCGTCGAGGTATGCCGTAATTGCGGCTGCCGTGTTACGTGTCGCGTCGCCAGAGACCACATTGCCGCTGACCAGCGTCGCGCCGCTCATTCCATTCATGTAGCGCAAGATCAGCAGGCCGTCGTTTGCTGCGGTGGCTAGCGAAACCGGCGCGTTACCTTCGACGTCTAGATTGAACGGCCCTTTGCTGGTCAGCGCGAACGTGACGGAAACGTTGGCTACGGCGGCCAATGTTTTCGTGCAGGTTGAGGTGCCTGTGCATCCGTTGCCGAGCCAACCGGTGAAGGTTGATGCTGCGCTGGTTGGCGTTGCGGTTAGCGTTACTGCGGTGCCAGCGGGAAACGTGGTGTTGCAAGTTGCGCCGCAATTTATCCCAGCGGGTGATGAGGTGACCGTGCCCGTGCCGGAGCCGTTCGTGACGACTGTGAGCGCGACGGGCAATGCTGCGGTCACGCATTGCGAAAACTCAGAGGTACTTCCGCCCGAGTCCGTGGCGGTGGCGGTCACCTCCGATTGCCCGGCGGGCAATGCGGGGAACGTTGCATTAAAGCTTGCGTTGCCGCCGCTGTCGGTGGTGACAGACTGGGTACCGATGAAGGTTCTTCCCTCGCCGTAACCTGACGCGTCGCATGCGGCGTTCGCAAAAAATTCGAGACGATAAGTCGCGCTGGAGGCGCTGTTCAATGTGCCCAACACGTTGCCAGAGGACGTGGCTGAGGTGATTACAGGAAAGTTTTGCTGGCCGTTGACGCCGAAGTCGCCGTCGCCGTTGTCGTTCGGTGTGACACCAAACGTATTTTCGCCGCCCGGTGAAGACAGATTGATACCAAGTTGCGCATTCGAAAATATCAAATTGCCGAGGATCGAATGGCCGTTGCCGATTTGATTGCTAAGCAGCACGCCGTAGCCCGTGTTGAATGCGATGACGTTGCCTGCTCCTGACGCCGTGCCGCCAATTTGCGTGCCGGAGACCGCCGTGTTGCCCGTCACAACGATGCCTGGCACGCTAAACGCGCTCGGAACGAATCCAGTGGGCGCGCTGGTGCCGGACACGCCGGTACCGATCCGGTTGCCCTGCACCACGATGTCGCGACTCGCAATCTGCACATTGGCAATCGTTGCGCTCGCTGCGATGACGTTGCCTGCGCCCGGCGCACTGCCACCGATGACCGCACCACGACTGCTGGTGAAAACGCCGTAGAACGTGTTGCCGAGTGCGGTGCCGCCGGTCACGTCCACGCCAATGTAGTTGCCAGAAATCGTATTGTTACTGCTGGCGCCGATGATGGAAGACTCGTCATAGATGCCCGACGTGTTGCCAGAAATCACGTTGCGCGCGGCGGCCGTAGTGCCGCCGATGACCGTGTTTTTTCCACCGGACTGCACGAATGCAATCGCGAGCTCGTTGGCGATGGCGGCTGTGCCCGCCGCATTGGTGCCGATCAAATTGCCCAGAATTTGCGTGCCCAAAATCGGCGTGCTGGGCGATGAAATAAGGATGCCAGTGTTGTTGCCGGATATCAGATTTCGCGCAGCAGGTGTGGTGCCGCCGATCACATTGTTCTGGGAATTGGTCACCACCGAAACACCGTTTTGACCATCAACAAAACCTGCGCTGCCAGCGGCGTTGGTGCCGATAAGGTTGCCTTCAACGACGTGGCCTCCTGTGCCACCCAGCGCTATGCCAATGCGTCGGTTGAGTGTCAGGCCACGCACCACGCTGCCACTCAAGCCCAACACGAGGTTGGTGCCCACGGTCCCCAGTGCGCTGATTTCCACTCGCAACGACGCGTTAGTGCCGAGGTTGGGCGGATTGGTGTTCGCCGTTGCTCCAGGCTGCGTGTAGCCATCAATCACCACAACTTTTGTAACGAGCGGAAGTCCACTCAGCAATGAAATTGTGCAGACGCCGGTGGCGGGCGCGCAGTTGCCGTCCGACGCGGGAATGTTGAAGGCGATGGTGTGCGGGCCCGGGGTCGGGACGGCATTGATGGCAATAATCGCTGCCCGAAAACTGCCACCCAAGGCGTCACTGCTGTTGTTGACCGTGAAGGTGGCAGCGTGCGTTGCAGCGCCAACAATCAAGCCGAGAAGTGTGCTGGCAAGGGCGAGTCGGTGCTGCATTGATGGGTTCCGTGGTGGCTAAACCGTGGGCGGCGCTATTGCCGCAAACAACAGTAATTCGTGTGGCCCGACCCAGCCGTTACTTGTGCTGAACGCGTTCAACTGCGTTTCCATATCGTGCCATGCACTACGCTTTGCCGCGTCCGACAGCAGCGCAAGTATCTGCATGATCGGTGAGCCTGCGCTGCGTACGAAATCGATGTAGTGTCGGCTGGTAGGCAGGCGAAATGGCGCTGCCACAGCCTGCACGTTGACGCCGACAAAGCCAGCATCATCCAGCAATTGCGCCAGCAGCCCCGACTTGCCGAGACTCATCAGCGTGCCCGGTGCGAAGGGTGACGACGGCTCCGGTGTCAATCCCGCATGTTTAATCGCGGTGCGCATCATGATCGTGAGGCAGGGGTTGTTTTGTGGGCCTGAGAATACGAGCGCGCTGAGGCGTCCGGCGGCTTTAAGTGCGGCACGAGCGCCCTTTAACGCAGAGAGGGGTTCTTCGCAAAACATCAATCCCAGCCGACACACCGCGGCATCAAAATTGGCACCGTCAAGGCCAAGTGATTGCGCATCGGCTACCCGCGTCTCAACCTGTGAAAAGCCTTCAGCGTGCGCGTTATGCTGCGCCAGCTCAAGGATGCGCGTTGAAATGTCGGTGGCGAGCACGTAGCCGTTTTCACCGACTCGGCGCGCGATGTCGAGTGTTTGGTCGCCTGCACCGGCAGCGATGTCGAGCACGCGCGAACCCTCTTTTATGTGCGCCGCGTCGAGCATCAGCTGTGTTGCGTCACGCAGCCACTCGCGGATGATGCGCGTGTGATCGTTCCAGCCCGCAGCGGCGCTGTCCCAAGGATGCGTTGCCGTCTGGCGTTCGGTTAGCGCAATCATTCTGCGCGAATCCCGGTGCTGCGGATGATCGGCTGCCAGTAGCGTTGCTCGGCTGCGATGCGCGTCGCCAATGTCGCTGGTGTGCTTGATACGGCTGCCATGCCTGACTCCGAAAACGCCGCAATCAATTCGGGTCTTGCGATGGCGGTACGCAACGCTTGTGAAGTCGTCTCAATGATTGCCGACGGCACGCTTGCAGGCATGAAAAAGGCAAACCACTCACGCACTACGAGGTCGCGAAATCCTTGCTCAACTAGCGATGGAACGTCAGGGAAATAGGGCGTGCGTTGCGACCCTGACGTTGCCAGCACACGAATCTTGCCTGCAGCTTTATGCTGGCGCAGCAAGCCTTCTGGCAACACCAACACTGCAATCTGCCCGCCGAGCAAATCCACCATCGCAGGTGGCCCGCCCGCATAAACCACGTGCTGCCATGGCACGTCGGCCTCGCGAAATAGCATCGCCTCCAGCAAGTGTGGCAGGGTGCCGGTGCCGGGCGAACCGGCGTTAGCGAGTTTTGGGTTGGCGCGCATCCAGTCGACCAACTCGCGGATGCTGGTCACGCTGGCCGGCACTGCCGGGCCAACCGCCAGCCCCAGCGTCACCTCGCCTGCGAGTGACACCGGTTGCAGGTCGAGCACCGGATCGTAGGCGAGCTTGGCGTACAGGTACGGATACACGGTGGCCACCGCGCCCTGTGCGAGGAGCACGGTTGAGCCATCGGCCGGGGCGGCTTTGAGCGCGTTCACCGCGATCTGCCCCGCCGCGCCGGGGCGGTTTTCGACAAACGTCGCGCGTCCGCTGCTGGCGCTGAACTGCTCGGCAATGCGCCGCGCGACGATGTCGGGAATGCTGCCCGCTGGGCCGGAGCAGAGCACGCGCAGCGGCGGGCTTGATGCCTGCGCACCGACCGATTTAATGACGCTTGCGCTGAGCAGCGTCGCAGTCGCGGCGCAACCGAAGTGGAGGAAATCGCGTCGGGAGGTTTGATGAGTATTCATGAAGTCTTTCTGCAAGTGGAGGGAGTGGTGTGGATGTTTGCAGAACCACCCCGCCTGTGGGAAGATGCGTGATGCAGCAAGTCGATGCTTGTTGTGCATCACTCGGGGTGCTCTGACAAGTTACTTGTCTCAGAGCGGCCCACTTTTTTGTCGTTCCCGCGAAGGCGGGAACCTAGACCGAGAGTCTCGCAGAGCCAGTCGCTACCGGCGTTGGGGAGATTCGGTCTGGATGCCCGCCTTCGCGGGCACGACAGCGATGTAGGGTGCGTTACCAATTGAAGAGGGGTGTTGTGTGCGCCTGCAAAGAATCGAACAATTCATTAGCGTCGTCGACGTGGGCAGCATTCGCGGTGCAGCGCGGCAGCTCGGGATGTCGCAGCCTGCGCTGTCACGCGCCTTGCAGCAGCTTGAAGAAGAACTCGGCGTGCAACTGATGAATCGCAGCGGGCGCGGTGTGTCGCTGACTGCGGCGGGCAGCGCTTTTCTTGCGCGGGCGCGCGTGGCTGAGGCGGAGCTGCGCAAAGCCGCCGATGAAGCGCGCAGCACGGTGGACGATGGCAGCGGACTGCTGGCGCTAGGTTTGTCGCCGGTGGGGGCGAGCCTGTTGCTGCCGGAGTTGTTCATCACGCTGCGGCAGACGCGGCCGAAAGCGCGCATTCGTATTCTCGAAACCACGCCCAGTGCGCTGTTGCCACTGGTGCGCGACGAAGTGATGGATCTCGCGGTGACGCAGCGCACGCGCATTAACCTCGACGCGGGCCTCGACTATCGACCACTCGCCGAAATCAACATGCGCATTGCAGTACGACGAGGGCATCCGTTGCTAGCGTTGCCTAAAGTTCACTTGACCGATCTGGTCGACGCATCCTGGCTTTACATGACGGCGCACGACAGCTCCGACGATATCGTCAGCCGCTCGTTCATCGGTGCGGGATTGCCGGTGCCGCTGCCAGCCGTGCATTGCGGCTCGTACTTCATTGCGCTCGATTTGATCGCTGCAACCGACATGGTGGGCGTGTTGCCCCCCGCCTTATTGCGCACCTGTATGCAGTCGGGGCAGCTTGACGAACTGGTGTTGGCGGAACCGCTGTTGCCGATTCATTTGGGGCTCTACACCCGCGCGGGATCACCGGCAACGGCGTCAGCCAAATCCGCCGCCGACACAATCGTCGCGATTTCTCATCGCATTGCGTTGACCGGTGAATTGCGCAGTACGAAACCGCTGGTGGCCTGAACTATTTTTTGATGTTCACAAACAGTTCGGGCTCGACGCTCACGCCGTTCAAATAAACCGACCAGTGCAGGTGCGGGCCGCTGGCGCGCCCCGTCGCACCGGAGCGAGCGACGGCTTGACCTTTGCGCACGCTGTCGCCGACCTTGGTATTGTGTTCGCTGAGATGGCAGAAGAGGCTCAAGAGACCATTGCCATGGTCGATGAACATCGTTTTTCCGCAGAAATAATAGTCGCCGATATCGAGGACGATGCCGTCGCCCGTTGAAAGCACGGGTGTGCCGGTACCTATCGCTACGTCGAGACCGGCGTGCGGCGCGCGAGGTTTTCCGTTTAGGACTCGTGAACCGCCGAAGCGGCCTGAGAGGCGTCCAATAGCGGGTAGCGTGAATGCAGCATCGGTCGTGATGGTGTCGCGCCAATGAGAGCGCACGGTTTTCAAGTGTGCTGATTCGGCCTCGATCCGCGCCATCACCTCGGGCGGTGGGTCGACCATCGCGTTGTCTTTTAACGTCACGTGCTGTATCGGATAGCGCTTGTCTTTCACCGCAAACGCGACGAGTTGGGTCTCGCCGTTGCGGTTAACGCTGACTGAGTGTTCGCCGGGAACTGTAGACAACGGCAAGCCTACGACGGCAATCCATGACGCACCGCGTTTCGCCGTCCAGACGTTTGCGCCGTCGCGCGCTACAACGGGCTTCGGTTCGTCGGCGCGCGCAACGGTGACTAGCGCGACGCCACCAGGAACGCGTGATTCGCGCGGCAGCCCGTCGGCAGAACTTGCGGCCACTGTCCTTGAAGCTGCCATCGTAAGCACGCAGCTAATCAGCGCGATGGCGCAGCGACCCATCCGCGTGGCCAACGTCTGCTCCGCGTTTGTCATCAACGCAACAAACGCAACTCAGTGTCCGTGCGGCGCGGGTCCGTCAAGCACGTACTTGGTGCCGCAATAGGGGCACGCCGCTTCGCCCGTTGTCGCAACGTCCAGATAGACCTTGGGGTGCGTTGACCATTGCGTCATTTTTGGATTGGGGCAGAAGACCACACCCGGGCCTTGCAGGTCGGATGACCGGACGTGTACCGGGTCTTTGGCAGTGACGTGGACGGCGTCATTTGAGGTGGTCATGATGGTGGAAGGGTGCGGTTTAATATTTGTGGATTGTAGGAGCCGCATTGGCCGCGATCCCAACATTGCATGTTGAACGGTTTTCGCGGTCAGGGCCGCTCCTACCTTTGGTCAGGCGACCAACGTCAACCAATGCGCATATTTCGGATTGCGTCCATTGACGATGTCGAAGAATGCCGTCTGAATTTTCTCGGTGATGGGTCCGCGTGAACCCGCGCCGATTTGGATGCGATCATATTCGCGAATTGGAGTGACTTCTGCTGCTGTTCCAGTGAAAAAAAGCTCGTCGGCGATGTAGAGTTCATCGCGCGTTAAGCGCTTTTCTTTGATCGTCAATCCCAGATCAGCCGCGATGTGAAACACGGTGTTTCGGGTGATGCCGTTTAACGCACCCGCCGACAAATCTGGGGTGTAAATCACACCGTCTTTCACCACGAATACGTTCTCGCCTGCGCCCTCGGAGATGAAGCCGGCCGGGTCGAGCAACATCGCTTCGTCGTAGCCTTCGTCGGTCACTTCCATGTTGGCCAAAATCGAGTTGGTGTAGTTCGATACCGCCTTGGCCTGAGTCATGGTGATGTTCACATGATGGCGCGTGTAGCTCGACGTTTTCACGCGAATGCCGCGCTTCAAACCTTCGTCGCCCAAGTACGCACCCCACGTCCAGGCTGCCACCATAAGATGAATGGTGTTGCCGCGCGCATTGATCGCCAGCTTCTCGGAGCCGATCCAAGTGAGCGGGCGCAAGTAGCCGGATTCAAGCTTGTTTTCGCGCACCACGGCGCGCTGCGCCTCCATCACCACGTCAAGGTCAAATGGGATGTTCATGCGCAAAATTTTCGCACTGTTGAATAAGCGCTGCGTGTGTTCCCGCAAGCGAAAAATCGCCGTGCCTTTGTCGGTTTTGTAAGCGCGAACGCCCTCAAACGCGCCGCAGCCGTAGTGCAACGTGTGCGACAGCACATGGATCGTGGCGTCGCGCCATTCCACCATCTTGCCGTCCATCCAAATTTTTCCGTCGCGATCTGCCATTGACATAGATATGCTCCAAAATTGTCTACACACCGTCTTGGGTGTGTTGCTGATTGATAAGATTTTAGGCGACGGGTGATCGCGTTTGGGCGTCGCGCTGTTGGCGCAAAACATGCGGCTGAGCCTGGTGATGAGTCAACAGCGTTGACGTATTTTCAAACGATAGAAATTAAATGTCAAGTATGTTGACCTATGTCCGGTAGAAAGACCATTGCAAAAGGGGCTGCACGTTCCGCCGCGCCAAAAGGGCAAGCCGCGCTCAACGAGGCGTGGCGCGTGATGCACTTCGCCCTGCGCGCGGTCATAGCCGGGCCCGACCGCATTCTCGCCACCCGTGGCCTCACGCGAATGCATCATCGCGTCTTGTTTTTCGTCGCCCACACGCCCGGCATGAGCGTTGGCGAGTTGCAATCAACACTGGATGTCACCAAGCAGGCGCTCAACGCGCCGCTGCGACAACTGCAAACGCAGGGCTTGATCGAACTGGCCAAAGCCGATCATGATGCAAGGGTGCGCGAGATTCGTTTGACGGACGAGGGCGCCGGGCTTGAAACGCAGTTGACGGGCGAGCAGCAACGCTTGTTTGCCGACGCATTTGCCAAGGCCGGTGCGCAGGCGCATGAAGGCTGGCGCGTGGTGATGCTGGAACTGGCGCGGCATGCGGGGATGAAGTGACTTCGGCCAAGACACGTCATTCACTGGCCGGGGAAACGATGACGTTTTGCGATCAGAACGTGGGCCGCTCGGCGAAAAGTGACTTACGTGACAAAAGTGACAATGTGACAGCTTTAAGATGAATGCGATACTGTACAGGGGCGGCAGCGTGATTTAGGGGAAAGTCAATAAACATCGTTTACGGCTTACTGCCCCGATAAATAAAAGCTTCTATGCAAAAGCTGTTGTGCCGACGGTGTTAAAAACCGCCGAGTAGAACGCCCGAATCGCTGCTCGTTCTGAATCAAGTTGACCGATTGCAATCACCGCCCGTTCCGCCCCTTGAAGCCGCAGCGCATGTTGCCTTGAGCGCAGCGTTCTATAAGCTGCGGCGGCCGCAGCGCCTACGTCCAAGCCGACCAATCTCAATTCACCCGCACGAATCGATAGCGCGATGTTGCCGTGATTGGCTCGCATCAACGGCTGCGTTGCGGCGTAGCGAAGCACCAGCGCTTGCACGGCGAATTCGAGATCGACTAAGCCGCCCGCATCGTGCTTGATGTCGAACACTTTGGCGGCTTTGCGATTAGGGTGGCCCTCGCTGACTTTCGCTCGCATACTGATAATTTCGTCGCGCAGTTTGGGCCAGACGCGCGGTGTGGCGATGATGCGTTCGCGGATAGGTTCGAACGCTGCACCGAGCGCTGCGTCGCCTGCTGCAAAGCGGGCGCGGGTCAACGCTTGATGTTCCCAAGTCCACGCTTTTTCACGTTGATACTCGGCAAATGCGGCGACGCTCGATAAGAGCAATCCGCTGATCCCGTCGGGACGCAGTCGCACGTCGATGTCATAGGCGCGGCCTGCGGCGGTGAGGGTGATGAGCCAGTTTTGCAGGCGTTGCGCAATGCGCGTCAGCTGGTCGCGATCCGCGGTCGCGTCGTCAGGCATCAAAAAAATCAGATCAAGATCGCTTGCGTAGCCCAATTCTTTGCCGCCCCAGCGACCATAGGCGATGACCGCCAAGCGCGCGGACTGCGGCAAATTAGCAGCTGCGAGCAGGTGCTTGAGCGTTACATCCACGACCACGTCCGCCAACGCAGACAAGTGATCCGACAACGTTTCCAGCGGCAGCAGTCCGGCAATATCCTTCAGCAACAAGCGAAACGTTTCGCCCTGCTGAAAATGGCGGATTGCGTCAATCGCGCGCTCGGCGTCAGTGCCCGCGTCGGCGAACTGCGCGGCCAGCTCGTGCCGCCATTGTGCGTAGTCAATGGGTGAGCTTAGCGTGCGACCATCCATCAGTTCGTCGAGCAGCAACGGATGCTGCGCGACGTAGCGCAGCGATCCAGTACTTGCGGGCGTTCGATCATCAACGCCAGATAGCTGGATCGCGAAGCCACGGCGAGGAGCATTTCGAGCGTTCGTTTGCAGGCGGCGTCGGGCAGTGGGGTGGTCGCGGCGTGGCGCACGCTGGACTCGACCAGTTGCTCGAAACGCGCGCGGCTGGCGGCGGGCAGCGCTCGCACGCGAACGCTTGCTAGCGTGGCGTCGATGAAGGCGCTGCTGCCTTCAGGATCGGTGTAGCCGCTGCTTTTTAGGCGCTCCAACAGTCCTATTTGCGTCGCGTTGGCGTCGTGCATTGCATCGCGCGTGGCGATGCGAGCCGCAGTGTCATCGCTGACGCCGAACGCGCCGGTCAGCGTGCCGTCGAAGAAGGTCGCAACGTCCTCGCGAATCATTTTTAGATGGGTATCAAGCAATTTGTGAGCGGCGAAACCGAGCGCATCTGCCAGCACTGAGCTCTCTTGCCCGTCGCGTGGCAAGGTCTGCGTTTGCAAGTCATCACGATACTGCAATACGTGTTCAACGCGGCGCAAAAATCGATAGTGCTCGGCGAGTTTTTGCGACTGCTGCTGCGTGATTTTTCCAGCCTTTGCTAACGCCACGAGCGCAGGAATCGTCGCCTTGATGCGCAAGCTCGCATCTCGTCCGCCACGCACCAGTTGCCGCAGTTGCGCGCCGAATTCCAGCTCACGAATACCACCACGTGCGAGCTTGATGTTGAGCGGATCGTTCTTCTCGGCACGCAGCTGCGCATGCAGCTGTCGCATGCCAGCGACCGCATCAAAATCAAGATAACGGCGGAACACAAACGGGGTGGTCAATTCAGCGAGCGGCACTGCCAGAGTGCCCGCACACACGCGCGCCTTGAGCCATGCAATGCGCTCCCACATGCGGCCTTGTGCGACAAAATACTGCTCTAAAAAGTCAAGCGTTGGCACCATCGGCCCCGCGTCGCCGTAAGGGCGCAATCGCGTGTCAACGCGGAACACAAACTCGCCGTCAATCTCGTGATTGAGCGTGCGTGTGATGCGTCGTGCCAACAGGTTTAGTGCATCCATCGCGTCGGCATCAGGGCCGTCACAAATGAACGCGACATCAATGTCGGAAGACGCGTTTAATTCCTGCGCGCCGAGCTTGCCCATCGCAACCGTTGAGAAGCCAAACGGCGGTTTGCGGGTGCCGAAAATGTCTTGACTGTGTGCCGCAGTCGCAGCGCCGACAGCGGCGTCCGCAAAGTTGGACAAGTCATCCACTAATTGCTCGAACGGTGCGCTTAACGCCAGGTCGCGCACGACGGTGCGCAGCATCAGTTCGCGGCGCATCCGGCGCAAAACGTGGTCAATTTCCACGCTCGCAACCGCCAACAATTCTTGTCGCCACGTCCCGACAGCGGGACGCTCGTCCGGTGTGGCGCGCACGCGATCAGCCAGTGCTGAGTCGCGTCGCGCTACGCGTTGCGCAAAGCGGCTGTAGTGGAACGCTTTGTCTAGTGGCAGAGTCTCATCCATAGGCGGTCGTGCTTGCGGCGGTCGATACAATGCCCTGAGTATGCCGTACAGTTTGTAGAGGAGAAGCCCGCCATCGCTCACGAGTCCGAAAATCCTACGTTAGCGACGGAGGACACGGCACGGCAATCTGTCGCTGAAATCTCATCGTGGCGACGCTGGTCGGGGCATGGCATTCGGGTGATCTTTTGGTGCTCGGTATTGGCCACCGTGTTGTTCATCGCGGCAGTTGCTGCGACCCGCTTTTGGTTGATCCCCAACGCTGATACGTTCCGACCCCGCATCGTGAACGAGTTGTCGCGTCTGTCCGGGCAACGGGTGGTGATCGGCGGCTTTGAAGCGGGCTGGAACGGCTGGTCACCGGAGCTCACACTCACGCGGCTGCAAATGCTTGATGCCAAGGGGCAATTGCTGGTGCAGCTGCCTGAAGTGAACACCACCATTTCGTGGCGATCCTTGTTTTTTCTTGAGCCGCGACTGACCGCGTTGACCATTCGCGCGCCGCGTGTGGTGGTGCGTCGGACGGCTGAAAATGCGCTCACCGTTGCGGGCATTGATGTCAATCTGAGCGGCACTGCTGAAGCGGACGCTGGCATGGTGGAGTGGCTGCTGAAGCAGCGCTTGGTGCAAATTGCAGGCGGTGAAATTGAGTGGGTGGACGATTGGCGAAAGCTTCCGCCGCTACGCCTGCAAAACGTCAATATTCGCATGCAAAACAGCGGCGATACCCATCGCATTGGCATGACCGCTGTGCCGCCCTCAGAGCTCGCCGCGCCGCTCGATATTCGCGGCGAATTGATCGGTCGTGACGTGCGCAAAATTAGCAACTGGGATGGTCTGGCCTACGTTCGCGCCGACTACGCCAATCTGGGGGCTTTAACCCGTTATTTGCCGTTGCCTATCGCGCTGACCAAAGGCGAGGGGGGCCTGCAGGCGTGGTTTGAGTTTGAAGATGGACAGGCCGTGGCGGTGACCACCGACATGGTGGTGAGAAATGCGCGACTGCGTTTCCCGGTAGTTGCAACGCCGAACAAACCCGGCGCGGGTGCGGTTACAGTCGCAGCCACAGTCGCATCAAAGGTGCCCGCGACGTATGAACCGCTAGATTTGTCGAGCCTGTCCGGGCGGCTGTCGTGGCGCAGCAAGCCCACCGCCGGGGCCGACCCGAAGGCGCCATTGACCCAGGAGCGCTGGTCGGTGCGTAACGTTAACGCCGTCACCTTGGGCGGTGCCAAAGCGCCGTTGAACACCGGAGAAGTGGTGTTTGACTATCGTGGCGACACGATGATGGGTGGCGAAATTCGCTTGTCGGACGTCGATGTCGGTGGTGTCGCGGCGCTCGCCAGATCGTTGCCGATCACCCCCGCGTTGGCACGGCGATTGCAAGCGGCGCAGCCCATGGGCGCGTTGCATAACCTTGATGTGAAATGGCGCGATCAGGGCGAAGTAGTCGTCGGCAACCAAGAGCGCTACTTCATCGAAGGCAGCGCGGATTTGAAAGCACTGTCATGGAAACGACACGGTGACGTGCCGGGCGTGACGGGGTTGTCCGGCACGATCAAAGGCTCAACCCGAGCAGGCGAATTCAGGCTTGGAGAAGCGACCGTAGCCAAAAAACCGGAGCGCAACAAACGCCCGACCGTGATTGATTTTGGAACGCATTTCGAAGCGCCGCTTGCCTTCGATCAACTGCACGCAAGCATCAACTGGAGGCGCACAGTTAACGCCGACCGCACCGTCGCTACTAACCTTAACATCACTAGCGCAGATTTTGAGAATGCCGACGTGGCGGGCCGATTTAGCGGCACTTGGCTTAACGACAAACTCGGGCCGGGTGTTGCCAATATCATCGGCACCTTGTCGCGCGCGGATATCACAGCGGTGCATCGCTACCTGCCGACGGCAACCAGCACGCACACCCGAAGCTGGCTGCGTCAAGCCGTGATTGCTGGCGCGGCGACGGAGGCCACCTTTTCGGTGAAAGGCGCGCTGTGGCACTTTCCGTTTCACAACGATGAGCACGGCGTGTTTACGCTCGATGCGCGAGTGAACGGCGGCATTCTCGACTACGCTGACCACTGGCAGCGTGCTGAAAATATCGACACCACCCTGTCGTTTCGCGGCACCAGGATCGAAGCGAAAGTCGCCAGCGCAACCATCGCGGGCGTGCCCATTGCGGCCACCGAGGTGAAGATCGCGGACGTGAACGCAAACTCGCCGCTGTTGGAAATTCGTGGAGGTGCGGGTGGCACGCTGGACGGCCTGTTGAACTGGGCGGTCAACAGTCCCGTCAACGGCTGGCTCGACGGCTTTTTGCAAGGCGCAAAAGCAAGCGGGCCGGGATACTTGGCGCTGACGTTGAACATTCCGCTGGACGCGCCTGATCGCACGCAGATGACCGGTGAGCTGACCTTTTTAAACAACAAAGTCGATCTCGGCGGAGAAATCCCAGCGCTCGACAATGTCAACGGGCGGTTGCGATTTAGCGAGCGCGATGTGCGTGCTGCTGATATCGCAGCGGAGGCACTTGGCGGGCCGTTGAAGCTTTCGATAACCACCGCAGATGGGCGTATCAAAACGCAGGCCAGCGGTACGGCGCAGCTTGAGCGCGTGCGCGAGCGTTATGCATATCCATTGCTCGATCAATTGAGTGGCACCACACTGTGGCAGCTTGAAACATCGAATCCGACGCGCAGTTCTGCGGCCACACCTGGCGTAGCGTCTAGCGCAACTAGCACGCCGAACGCGCCTAGCGCGCCCGAAAGCAGCCTGCTGATTAGCGCCACCACCGTGCAACCGCGGTGGCCGCTGGATGCAATGTTTCAAGTGGGTGCCAGCCCACGCGACAGCACAGCGCCCATCAAGGTGACCATTGCACGCACGCAGCTTGATCGCGGTCGTGACCGGATTGATCTCGATCTGCCGGGCCAGTTGCATGCGATCCTTGAGCGTAGCGCCACCAATACGACCGGCACGCGCACCGTAGAGCGGGCCACACTCGATATGGGCGCACAAAAAACGGCGCTGCCAACGCGCGGCTATGCGTTGCGGGGCGACGTGGTCAAACTTGATGCCGATGCGGCCCTCGCGGTGCTGAGCCCCGCCTCGTCGATGGGTCAGCGCGCCGTGGGGGGCCTCACTAATGAGAGCACCAGTGCCGACTTCGTCAACATCAACGTGCGCGCCACCGAGGTGGTGGTGTTCGGGCAACGTTTCAACGATGTGACGCTGCGAGCGCAACCCACGGGCCAGCGCTGGCGGTTGGCGCTGCGCAGCAAAGAAGCCACCGGCGTGATTTCGCTCGACACCGATGTCAAAACCGGCGCGGTGGAGGCCGTTTCGGTTCGTCTCCAGCGCCTGTCGCTGCCCACCAGCGTACCGGTTACTGGAGCGCAGACGACAGGCACCGATGAGACTGTGCGCTGGCCCAAACTTGATCTCACAGCCGACTCGTTTTTGAGCGAGGGCCGCGACCTCGGTCGACTCGAAATGCGCGCTCAACCGGGCGTTGACGAGTGGCGCATTGAGCAGGTCAAGTTGTCGAGCATTGACGGCACCATCGATGCAAAGGGACGCTGGCAGCCTCGCTTGGCTGGGCCGACCATCGGCAAAACATCGGTCGACGTTGAACTCAAATGGACTGACGCTGGCAAGTTCATGGCTCGCTTTGGTTTGCCCAAAGGCGTCGAGCGTGGCAGCGGTTCGCTCGCTGGCACGCTTAGCTGGGCGGGCAGTCCAGCGCAATTCAGTTACGCCAAGTTAGCCGGTAAATTCACGCTCGAAACCGAAGGTGGGCGCTTCACCCAGATGGAGCCCGGTATCGCCAAGCTGCTCGGCGTGTTGTCACTGCAATCGCTACCACGCCGATTGACGCTTAACTTCGATGACATTTTTGGCAAGGGCTTTGCCTTTGATGACGTGAAGGCGGACGTGACCATCAACGACGGCATCGCAAAAACCGACGGCTTTCAGATCAGCGGCCCATCGTCGCGCGTGCAAATTCGCGGCACGGCCGACTTGAATCTTGAGACGCAAGACTTGCACGTGCGCGTGTTCCCTAGCCTGTCCACGGCCACTGCCATCGGCATCGGACTGGTCACCGCCAACCCGGCCATTGGTGCCGCTGCGCTACTCGGGCAGAAGCTGGCACGCGACCCCATCGAGCGCTTTTTGATGCAGGAATTCGACATCAAAGGAAGCTGGGCAAACCCAGACGTCAAGCCGCAAGCGCGAGGAATCGATCCAAGCGCGCTGGCGCCCGCGCAACGGTAACGGCGCTGTGACAACGAGCCTTATTGGCGCTTTGTTGCACACGATCTTTAGCAACGAAACTAGTTGTGTCGATGCCTCGATACCTATTGGCAGCTTGTGGCGAATTTTCTGGGTTTGCGGCACATTTGCTCGTGCGCAAAAAAGTGGTGCTCAGGGAACTTCGCTGTGAATCAGCTATCGACTGGAAGCGTTGTTGAACGTGGGCTAAGTGCCCGTTTAGCTTCAAGTCAACTATTTTCTTTTTGAGCGCTAAGCCCCAGCGAGAAGGGCGTTTCAAGGAAAAGCTGTTTGTGGTGCCCGAGACCGGAATCGAACCGGTACGCCCGCTATTCACGAAAGCGGCGGATTTTAAGTCCGCTGTGTCTACCAATTCCACCACTCGGGCAATGGACTGATCGTCTGAATTCTAGCGGTCAACGTGATTCGCGATTTCGCCGCTGGGTGTTCAGCCTTGCGGTTTACCGAGAAGGAACAGAGTGGGCGCTTTTTTAATAAAGCGGTTGCGGTCGACCTCAGTCCATGCGCTGGCCGCTTTGGCGCAGATAGTTTCGTCTGCAGCACCCAAGTTTTGAGCGATGCAGACATGGGTGTTGTTGTGGACAACGTCGCGCAGCGCACCGAGCATTGCGGCGTTGCGGTACGGGGTTTCTATAAAGATTTGCGTGCTGCCTGCCGTTTGAACGTGTCGGTCAAGGGCTCGCAATGCGGCGTCGCGTTCGGGTGGTTTGCTCGGCAGATAGCCGTGAAACGCGAAATGCTGTCCATCGAATCCGCAGGCCATGAGCCCGAGCAATACAGAGGAGGGGCCGACCAGAGGCACGACGGTCGCGCCTATGCGGTGGGCGAGAGCGACGAACGCTGCGCCCGGATCGGCCATGCCGGGGCAACCGGCGTCGGAGATGACGCCCACGTCAATGCCCGCAGTGAGCCATGCTGCGCATTGCGCTTGGGCCGCGGGCAGCGGGTCGCAGGGGGAGATAAATATGTCGGCGATCACGCGTACAGGCGAGAGCGTTTTTATGAAGGCGCGCGCGACTTTCGGTGTTTCGACAATGAAGTGATCCAGCGCCTGAGCGAGCGCAATGGTGCGGGCGGGCAATACGTCGGTGGGTGCAGCAATGCCGAGCAGATTGGGCACCAGATACAGCGTGCCGCTCATAGCGCTCCGAGCTCCATCAGGAAATCGGTCAGGCGGATGAGCGGCAGGCCGATGATGGCGGTGGGGTCGTCGCTTTTGACCGCTTGCAGGAGCGTGATGCCTGCGGTTTCTACCTTCACCGCTCCGGCGGCGTCATACGGTTGCTCGCGCTCCAGATAAGCGATCAATGTGGCTTCAGGCAGGGTTCGATAGGTGATCTCGGTGGCAACCACGTCAATGAGCGGCTGCCGCCCAGGCGCAACAACACACAGTGCGGTGTAGCAGGCAATCGTGCGGCCCTGACAGCGTTTGAGCTGGTCGAGTGCGGTACGGAGGTTGCCCGGTTTGGAAAGCGCCTCGCCGTCCAAGTCGAGCACTTGATCGGAGCCGATGACAATGGCAGCCGGATGTCGAGCAGCCACCAGGCGAGCCTTCTCCAGCGCCAATCTTTGGCAATTGGCAAGCGGCGACTCATCGGCGGTTTGGGTCTCGTCGACATCGGGTTTGTCGACTGAAAACGGCAGACCGAGCCGCGCAAATAGCGCGCGGCGGTAGCGGGATGTGGAGGCGAGGACGATGGGACTGGACATAAAACAAGCGGTTAAAATAGTGCATCCCGCCGAAAATAGCTATAATCGTGGGCTTTCGTGTTTCCGGCTAACTGTCTGACTTTTAAGGCGTTTGAAACTTTTGAGACTTCAACTGAGTGCCTCAAACATCACCCGGACAAAGCAGAAATTCAAGTTGGTAGCCGCAGTGGCAAATAAGGATAACAAGCAAATCACCGAAGCGGACTGGAAATTTCGCCAGAACGCTGCGCAATTTGCTCGGCAAGGATATTCGATTGCTGGGACTATTCCGCTGCCACTGTTAGAACGATCCTCTGATGGCGATCTAAAGGTCAGCGAGATGTCGGGCTCGGTGCGCTGTGTTGAAAAATCAGTGTCGACGAGGTCTGGTTTTGTGGTGTCAGCAGTGGGATCGGTGGGGTTAACCTGCCAGACCTGCGGCGCGGAATTTGATCTGCCGATTAATTCGCAATCAACGATTTACGTGGCGCATGATGCAGCCGAGTTGGCGAGTTGGGAAGACGAAGCGTTTGAGTGCATTGAGGGTAACGAGAAAACCTCCGCGCTCGAATTAGTAGAAGATGAATTGTTGCTCGCGGTGCCGTATATACCGAGGTGCCTTAAGTGTGAGGCGGATCCCGCGATGTGAGAAGCGCGAAGCGTTGATCACGCCGCAAGCAATCGAGTTTAATTAGTTACACACAGAAGTTAGGAGCCCATCATGGCCGTTCAGCAAAATAAAAAATCCCCTTCCAAGCGCGGTATGCACCGTGCGCACAGCGCATTAGAAACGCCGCATTTGGCCATTGAGCCCACTACGGGTGAGGTGCATCGTCGTCACCATATCAGCCCGAACGGTTTCTACCGAGGTCAAAAAGTCGTTCAGACCAAAGCTGACGAATAAGTCTGGTCTTGTCGTCGATGGCTCAGGATGCGGCATCGGTGCGCATCGCAATTGACGTCGACGGCGGCGACCACGGCGCGGCGGTCACGCTGCCCGCCGCTGCCCAGTTTCTAGCCAAGCGAGCGGACACGCGCCTTGTGCTCGTGGGCCTTAAGTCGTCTCTGGCACTGGTGGCGAAGCACATTGACGCGGGTGATCTGGACCGCGTGACGCAGGTGACGGCCACCGAGGTGGTGGGCATGGACGAGTCGCCAGCGCTCACGCTCAAAAACAAAAAAAACTCCACCCTTCGCCTCGCGTTAAACGCGGTGAAAGACGGGCGCGCCGATGCGTGCGTTAGCGCGGGCAACACCGGTGCGTTGATGGCCACCGCGCGCTTCGTGCTCAAAACATTGCCGGGCATTGACCGCCCCGCCATCGCAGGTTTCTTTCCCACGCACACCGGCCACGGTCGCGAAGGCGATGGCGGCGCGCTGGTGCTCGACCTCGGCGCAAATGTGGATTGCAGCGCCGAACACCTCCGCCAATTCGCCATCATGGGCGCATCGCTGTCGTCCGCGCTTACCGGAAATGCGCGACCCACCGTGGCGCTGCTCAACATCGGCGAAGAAGAAATCAAGGGCAACGAGCTGGTCAAGAACGCGGCCGAATTGATTCGCGCCACCGACCTGAATTTTGTCGGCAATGTCGAAGGCACGGATGTGTTTCGCGGCAAAGTGGACGTAGTGGTGTGCGATGGATTTGTTGGTAATGTCGCGCTGAAATCAGCGGAGGGCATCGCCAATTTGATGTCGCAAATGTTGCGCGAAGAGTTTTCGCGTGACCTGCTGTCGCAAGCGAGCGCCGCCATTGCGTACCCCGTCTTGAAGCGATTCAAAGCGCGCATGGATCCGTCGCAACACAACGGCGCAACGCTGCTCGGGCTGCGTGGCATAGTGGTCAAAAGCCATGGTGGTGCCGATGTGGGGGGCTTTGCCACAGCCATTGAGCGTGCGTATGATGAAGCGCGCCACGATTTGATCGCCGAGTTAACTGAGCGCGTGGCTGCATTAAATATCAACACGCCGCCAATCGCCGCGAAAGTTGCCGACAGTTAGGCCCCGTTCGGCCACTCTTGTCGTGCGTTATTGAATCGGTAGCATTGCTGATTAAATGGTGGCAACCGGCAGCCATTGCGCATTTCTCGTGTTCAGCAAAATCATCTCCACCGGAAGCTATCTTCCAGAAAAAATCCTTACCAATGACGACCTGTCGAAGTTTGTCGACACGTCGGATGAATGGATTCGCACGCGCTCCGGCATTCGTTCGCGACACATCGCAGCGGACTTTGAGGCGACCAGCGATCTCGCCGTAGCCGCAGCCAACAACGCGTTGCAAGCTGCGGGGCTCGCGGCGTCCGACATCGATTTGCTGATAGTCGCGACCACCACGCCGGACGTCATTTTCCCGAGCACCGCGTGCATCGTGCAAGACAAACTGGGCGCGAACAAAGCCGCCGCGTTTGACATTCAGGCGGTGTGTTCCGGGTTTGTGTATGCGCTGTCGGTGGCAGACAAAATGGTCGCTAGCGGCGCGCATCAAAACGCGCTAATCATAGGTGCCGAAATTTATTCGCGAATCCTGAACTGGAAGGATCGCACCACCTGCGTGTTGTTTGGCGACGGCGCGGGAGCGGTCGTGCTCACGCAATCGGAAGCGCCGGGAATCCTCGCCACCAAGCTTCACGCCGACGGCAGTCGCCGCAACATTCTCAACGTGCCCGGTCATGTGCGAAACGGCATCGTTTACGGCGACCCGCACGTTCATATGGACGGCCCCGCCGTGTTCAAAATGGCCGTGAACGTGATGGCTGACGTGTGCGTTGAGACGCTCGCGATGGCCAACATGACCGCCGCCGACATCGACTGGCTGGTGCCGCATCAAGCCAACGTGCGCATCATCGATGCCACCGGTAAACGCCTCGGCGTCCCGCCCGAAAAAACCATCGTCACCGTGCAAGGGCAGGGCAACACGTCTGCCGCATCCATCCCGCTGGCGCTCGACACCTCTGTTCGCGATGGCCGAATCAAATCGGGCGATTTGGTGCAAACCGTTGCCGTGGGCGGCGGATTTACGTGGGGCAGCGCGCTGATTCGCTGGTAGTTGGTTCGAGCGAAATCTGGATCAGCTTTTTGCTGAAAGACTTGTTTTATATGGGCTTAGCGCTATTTTTATGCGTAAACCGACTATTAGCATTTTATACCGGTAAGCCCATATAGTATGGGACTTTCAGGCGAAAGCTGACGCAACTAAACACCAGTGTTATCGGCTGATTAAGCGGCGAGCAACGCCTGCTGGCTTTCTTCGAGCACAGCAATTGCGGTTCCGCGGCTGACGCTCGGACAGTGCTGCAAAAAAGTTTCCAGGCTGTCGCCCGCTTCAAGATAATCGAAAAGCGATTTCACATGCACGCGGCTGCCCGCAAAGCAGGGCGTGCCGCTCATGCTTTGTGGGTGTTGCGTGATGTAAGTGCTTTTTATGGTCGGCCTACCTTCGAAGTCAGGGTGTATCGGGCTTAGGATCGCGCGCCGTTGTCGCATTACCTAGCTTTCAGAACGCATTTGTTGGCGCGAAGCAATTGACCGATAGCCGTAGGGCGGAACTCGACGCGGTTGGGTGCGCCACCCCGTTCGGCGGAACCCCTTCGGGTATCCGCCCTACGCGGTTACGCCGAGCGACATTAAGTCGTTGCCTACAACCCGAACCCACCGTAGGCGCGGACTTGGTTACGCTAGCGTGCCACCCTACGGCGTCAGCGCTGCAATATTGGACTGCTCGCTCGCAGCAAACGCGCAGATGGTTACGCCCACAGGTGGCGTCACGCCAGCCACCAGCGCTGCGCCTCTGAAACCGAACAGGTAGCGGAGTTTCAGCAGGCTGTCGGTGCTGTCTGGCATCCCGCTGCGACGGTCAGCGTGATGTCGTTGCCGCTGCCGCCGGTGTAGGCGTTGGCGGCGGTGTAGGTCATGGCTCCGGTGCGGACCTCGTTGACGTTACCCGCGCCTGAAATCACGCCGCCAAAGGTGAAGCTGTCGTTGTCGCCGCCCACGGTGAGAAGGCCGCCGCCGGGCATAGTCACACTCCCGGTGCCGCTAAGCTGCGCAATGGTTTCGGACAAGCCACCCATGTCGAGCTGACCGTCGGAGGCAGCAGACACCATGGCCGTGTCTTTAATAAGTTCTGAAAACACAGAGGTGAGCTTGACCTTTGCGCTGTTGGCGGTGGCGGTGCCATCGCCAACATTCAAGTTGCCCAGCATCAGTTGAATGCCCGCGCCGCTCAGCAGCAGCGTGCCCGATGAGACCTCGATCACGCCGCGAGTGTAAGTGTTGTTGCTTCCCCTAAAAAATGCAACGCTGCTGGGGCCGAAAACTCGCACACTAAAGCCGCCGCTCATCACGCCGCTCGTGCTGAGCGTGTGCGCCGCGTTCTGTGATCGGATGTAGAGCGTTGTTCCCGTAATTGCGACAGCGGCGTTGATGGTGCTGGGGGTGGTACTGGTACTCTGATCGTCAATGTTGAAGGTGACCCATGAGGCGTTGATCGCCACCGCGCCGTTGATGACGCTGCCACCGAAGTTGGGGGCAAGCACGATGGCCGCGAGGGCTGGGTTGCCGACCAGATTAGCGTTCGAAATGGCAGGGTTGGGGATAACAACTGTGTCGCCCGTTAGCGGCAAGCCCGAGGCACCCCAATTGCCAACTTCCGATCAAGCAGACGTCGGTCGCCCGCTGTACGCCCGAATTGTGACCATGAGCCTTCGTGCTCGTCAGTACTCCCGTGGGAGCGGTTCCACCGCGAATGGCGTAAGGCAAGCGGCCATCGCGGCGGAACCGCTCCCAACAGAACAGGTTCGTGGGTAGGAGAGCACTGCCGTCGGGCGGAACGCTTGCGGTTCGGCCCTCGTTGCACCGTCGAGATGGTGCCGCCGCAGCGGGTTTGCTCCGCCCTCTTATCGCGGCGCGTCGACTGTGCGCGGGCACTCCTTTTTAAGCTCCACTCGCGCCCATTCAAAACTACCAGACGAAAAAAAGCCGGGCGATAAATCGACCGGCTTTTGATGGTGCGTTAACTGAAACCAGTTATGGTTTCTTCACGGCATCCTTGGCTGCGTCTTTGGCGGCTTCTACTGCCTTACCAGCGGCGTCTTTAGCTGCATCAACCGTTTTGGCTGCTGCATCTTTAGCTGCATCGACAGTTTTGCCAGCTGCATCTTTCGCCGCGTCAACCGATTTAGCGGCTGCGTCTTTGGCTGCATCCACTGGAGCGGGTGCTACAGCGGCAGGAGCCGGAGCAGGCGCTGCAGCCGGAGCTGGCATTGCTGCTTTTGGTTCTTCTTTTTTGCCGCAAGCGACGAGGGTAAGTGCAGCAAGCGCTGCAACCAAGAGGGTCTTTTTCATTTTGTGTTCCTTACAACGTGAATCGTTAACGAATGTGTGTGCCTTAAGGAGAATCTCCCTCAGTGGAGACCACCCGATGAGCGAAACCGGGATAGAAGCTGAGTGAGGAACGAAAGTATATCCAAATCCCGAGGACTGGAATTGCCCGAAATCAGAGACCGAATGCCTCAGGGAACACGCGCCGCCCGCCTTGTTGCCAAATCACTTCAAATGTATGGGCATAACCTATTGATTTATATGGGTTGTGAAAGTACAGTGAGCCGGTTGATCGCACCGAATTGGGGCGAAAAAGAACGTGTTGCTGGTCTGCAACAACGAAGTTTGAGGCCGGAAATGCACCTTCCGGAGCCGCTACGATCGTCATTTGATGGCCCAAAGTTTTGAGCAGTTGCAATAATCGGGGCAACTCCGTGGACACCATCTGGGTATCAACAATCAGCATGCGAACCCGCACACGGCGCTCCCTCATTGCCACCATCAACGCCCCACATCGCGCCTTGGTTCCCCAATCTTGAAACGCCAATGACTGATCAACAACGTCGAGCGTGCGTTGCGTTTTTTCGATCAACTCATCAAGTGCCGCCGACACATCGCGCCACGAAATGAGCGCGCGTTGGTTTTCGCTGGGGTTACTTTGCGGGCTCTGCATCGCTGAATAATGCAACCGTCACACGGCTTCGTCAAGTCTCTAAAGCAGGCGAAGCCAGCCGTCGCAGTACCACGCATACAACGCGTCGATTGTCTCGCTCGCTTGCTTCGCTGACACAAGCGTATGTCGCTTGTCCGCCAGCGCGCGCCAGAACACGGAGTCGCCCTTGATCACAAACGCCTCGCCGTTGATGAACAAAAATTCATCGTCGTACAAACACATCGTCGCTGCGGCGAACGTGACGCCCTTGCTGATGGCCGCTTTGCCAAACGCAGCACGCAACATCGGCTCATCTGGCGCGTCCGGCGTATCAAACACGATCTGCGGCTTGACGTCGGTGGCGAAGCAGCCCGCGAATTGCTTGATCGCGCTGCGATCCATTTGTAGTTTTTCAATCGCGGCGAAAATCTCGCGCTGATAGATTTTTGGCACGCGCGCCGGGTTGGTTGTCGCCGTCAAATCGGGATCTTCAAGACGACCGTCCAATTCGCTAGTCGCACCAACCCAGTCGAGAAAGCCATCGGCAATCTCCTGGTGCGTCGGCGCGCGAAAACCGACGGAATAGGTTGTGCAAAAACCTTCGGTCTGCGTGGCCACACCCTCATGCGCCACGTGCGGCGGCAGATAGAGCATGTCGCCCGCCGTCACATCAAAAGTCTCGCTGGCTTTGAGCTTTTTGAGGATTTTTAGCGGCGCGTCGGAGTCGAGTTCCAGATCGGTCTGCTCCGAGATTTTCCATTGCCGCGATCCGATGCCTTGCAACAAAAACACGTCGTACGAATCAAAGTGCGGGCCCACGCCACCGCCGGGTGCGGCCAGCGAAATCATCACGTCGTCGAGCCGCGCGTAGGGCAAAAAGTTGAAGCGCCGCAGCAGCGCGTCTGCGGCCGACACATGCAGATTCAAGCCCTGCACCAGCAATGTCCAGTCGCGCGCGGGCAATGCGGCGAGGCGCTTTTTGGTGAACGGGCCGTTGTCCAGCGTCCACGTCTTGCCGTCACGCAGGATCAGGCGCGATTCCACATCATCCGAGCAGGCGAGGGCGAACAGCGCTTTGCTGTCAATCAACTCTTTGAACGCAGGCAACGCGGCGCGCATCAAGCGCCATTGCTTTTGCCAGTGCTTCGCCATGAATTCGCGGGGCGCAATGCCGCCCAAAAAGGCATGTTGAGCTGTAATCATGGATTGCCCCGATTATCTTTATGATGATTAACGCGGGCGAGCAACGCAACCGCGGGCAAGCTGGCAAGAAGAATGAGTAGCGACGGCAACGCCGCTTCACCGAGGCGTTCGTCCTTGACCAAATTGTAGGTTTGCGTGGCGAGCGTATCGAAGTTAAACGGACGCAGCGTGAGCGTCGCGGGAAGTTCTTTCAGCGTGTCGATGAACACCAGCAGCGTCGCGGCAACCGTGCTGCGCTTGAGAGCGGGCCAATGCACGCGGACGAACGCGTTCCATCCGCTCACGCCCAGCACGCGTGCGCTGTCGTCTAGGTGCAGCGGCAGCCGCGAATACGCCGCCGAAATGCTGCTCGATGCGACGCCATAAAAACGAATGCTCGACGCATAAACCAGCGCCAACACGCTGCCGGTCAAAAGCAGGCCCGGATTGACGCCCCACAGCTTTTTGCTCGCGTCAATGATCTGGTTGTCCATCCAAGCCAAAGGTAGTAACACGCCAATAGCGAGCACCGCACCGGGTACTGCGTACCCGAAAGAAAGCAGACGCTCAATGCGCAACGCCCACCGCTCGCGCAGCAGGCGCGCTCGGGCGTGAAGCAACAGCGACAAACTCACGACGACCAGCGCCGCCAACCCGCCGACTAGCAACGAGTTGCCTGTCCATTTAAGTACTGCTGCCATCGACACGGACACCCATTCGCGTTCTAGCAAGCGCAGCAGCAGGATCGCAGGCAGGACAAAACCCAATATCAGCGGCAGTGCACACAGCAGCGTTCGCGCCCACGCCGCCAGCGCTGAGCGCGGTTGCGCCACGCGTGCCGCTGCGCCATTGCGGGCACGGGTGTTGGCGTAGCGCGCGCGGCGGCGGCTGCGTCGCTCCAACCAAACCAGCACGATGACGGCCGTCAACAAAAGCGCCGCCAGTTGCGCCGCAGCGACCAGATCGCCCATGTTTTGCCATGCGCGATAAATGCCGGTGGTCAGCGTTTCAACGCCGAAATAGCTCACGGTGCCGAAGTCAGCCAACGTCTCCATCAGTACCAGCAGCGCGCCACCGACAATGGCGGGTCGTGCCACGGGAAGTGCGGCTCGCCACCACGCAGCTCGCGGGTTCAGGCCCAGCGTGCGCGCCGCTTCGAATAGCTCCGAGCCACGTTCGGCAAACGCCGTGCGCGCCAGCAAATACACATAGGGATACAGCGTCAAACTGAACACAGTGATCGCACCGGACAGCGACACCAGATCAGAAAACCAGTAATCGCCCTTGACCCAGCAAAAAGTAGCGCGCAGCAACGTTTGCGCTGGGCCGCTGAACTGGAAGAAATCGGTCAGCGCGTAGGCCGCCACATACGCTGGCATCGCCATCGGCAACAGCAGCGCCCACGACAACAAGTTGCGCAACGGAAAACGATAACGCTCAATCTGCCAAGCGCAGGCCACGCC
>ENA-OFCE01000370-OFCE01000370.1-metagenomes-genome-assembly--contig:-NODE-370-length-30553-cov-5.590203_pt1 | contig 30553 bp, 21 predicted proteins | sample MGYA00153388_OFCE01 | MGnify analysis MGYA00153388 | reverse complement strand
CGGCTTTAGCCTATTCCTAAAAAGAAATAAAAGCATATTGGCTTTAGCCAAATAAAAAACCATTTAAAAGAATAAAAAATAAAATGAATAAGAATAAGGTTCAGAGTATAACTAAAAATAAATAAAGCATATCGGATATGGTAGATAATTATTTATACATTTTTATTTATTTTTTATTTGGGTAATTTAATTAATAAATCTGTATTTTTAATAATGCTTTATCAAGCTATAATTCGCTAAGCATTTGGTGATTAAAAGAATACTTGTTACCTATTAAAAACGAATTTATTAAAAATAAATAAATGCCATTTATAAAAATTTATATTCATCTGGTTTGGAGTACCAAAAACAGATATCCTTTTTTGGATTCAAAAGAATTGCGGAAGAAAGTTTGGAAGCATATTAGTGATAATGCTAAAGAAAAAGGAATATATATCGATTTTATTAATGGATATGATGATCATTGTCATTGTTTAATTTCGTTAGGTGTTGACCAAACAATACAAAAAGTGATGCAATTAATTAAAGGAGAGTCTTCATTTTGGATTAATAAAAATAAATTGACAAGTGCAAAATTTGAATGGCAAGATGAATATTTTGCTGTATCAATTTCTCAATCTGTAATCGATCGTGTTAGAAACTACATTAAAAATCAAGAGGAGCATCATAATAAAAAAACATTTGAACATGAGTATGATGAATTGATAAATATTTATGGATTTGAGATTTTTAAAGAATAATTGTTTGGCTAAAGCCAATATTAAAATTCATAAAAGTTTTCCTCCTGCTAAAGCAGGAGGCAATTCAAAAGCAGGAAGCAATTCAAAAAATAATTTCATGAATAGGAATACGGCTTTAGCCTATTCCTAAAAAGAAATAAAAGCATATTGGCTTTAGCCAAATAATAAGCCGTCTATTCAAAAAATCAATTTTCATGAATAGAAATAGGCTTTAGCCTATTCCTAAAAAGAAATTTTATTTTATAAAACCCGAATCAATCCAATTTTATTTTTGCCGATTCAACAATTTGGAAACAGAATAGAAAGCCATAAATAAGGATTCCCAAATAAGTTAATAATAGAAACAAATCTATTTCATTACCTGTTATTTGAATCAAACACCCATTTACTTACCTTTGCAACTTAATCAAAAATCCGGAATGAAATTTAACGTTAACTATCAAGAATCCTTTGAAAACCGACATATTGGACCAAATGAAACTGATAAAGATAAAATGCTTACAGCCATTGGTGTTGCAAGTTTAGATGAGTTGATTAAAGAAACAATTCCGGCGACTATACGCATGAAAGTGCCAATGAATTTGCCAGCAGCAAAAAGCGAATTTGATTATATAAATGATCTTAAAGTTCTTGCTTCTCGCAACCGGGTTTTCAAATCATACATCGGTCAAGGATATTATAATACCATTACACCTCCAGTAATTCAACGGAACATATTAGAAAATCCAGGTTGGTACACTCAATATACACCATACCAGGCGGAAATTGCACAAGGCAGACTTACTGCTTTGTTAAATTTCCAAACGATGGTCATGGATTTTACTGGGATGGAAGTTGCGAATGCATCATTATTGGACGAAGCTACAGCAGCAGCAGAAGCAATGGCAATGCTTTTTTCCATGAGAAAAAACACCGAAGCGCATACATTTTTTGTAAGCGATGGTGTTTTTAAACAAACCATTGATGTTTTAGAAACCAGATCAAATCCTTTAGGAATAAAATTATTAATTGGTAATTCTGCTTCTCTACCTACCGATGGATCTGTTTTTGGTGCAATTATTCAATATCCAAATGCAAATGGGTCTATAGAAAACATTCAATCATTTATAGAAAATGCTCATAAATCTGATTGTTTAGTAGTTGTAGCAACTGATTTATTGAGCTTAGCTTTACTTACTCCTCCGGGTGAATTGGGCGCCGACGTCGTTGTAGGAACAACCCAACGTTTCGGTGTTCCAATGGGTTTTGGTGGACCACATGCTGCTTTTTTTGCAACCCGTGATGAATATAAGAGATCATTGCCAGGTAGAATAATTGGTGTTTCTGTTGATGTAGCAGGAAATCCTGCTTTGCGAATGGCGCTACAAACTAGAGAACAACACATCCGTCGAGATAAAGCAACTTCTAACATTTGTACTGCTCAGGCTTTATTAGCAATTATGGCTAGTATGTATGCCGTTTATCACGGCCCGAAAGGAATAAAAAACATAGCCAGCCGAACCCATGCTATTGCCGAATTATTAAATAAGCATTTAAAAGATTTGGGATATAGTCAATTAAATGAAAATTTCTTTGATACCCTTTGCATTGATGCTGGCGACTTAAAAGATTCAATTCATAAAGATGCTTTAGATAATGAAATCAATTTTGCCTATCGAGAAAATTTGATTTTGATCAGTGTTGACGAAACTACGAATGTAAAAGATGTAAAACTGATTGTTTCCATTTTTGCTAAAATGAAAGGGAAATCAGTTTCTGAAATAGATTTTGATTCAGTGAATGAAATTAATTTTGAAAGCATATCCGAAAGTAATTTAAGAAAATCAGCTTACTTATCTCATCCTGTTTTCAACACCCATCATTCAGAACATGAGATGCTTAGGTATATTAAAAGCCTTGAAAATAAAGATTTATCGCTAACTCATAGCATGATTGCTTTAGGAAGTTGCACGATGAAATTAAATGCAACTACCGAAATGCTTCCAGTAACTTGGGCAGAATTTGGTGCTTTACATCCTTTTGCTCCAATTGATCAAGTCGGAGGATATATTCAGCTATTTGATGAGTTGAGTACAGCTTTATGCGAAATAACTGGGTTTGATGCAATGTCATTGCAACCAAATGCAGGTGCGCAAGGAGAATATGCTGGTTTAATGGTAATTCGAGCTTATTTGAATGATATTGGCCAGGGAAGTAGAAATGTTGTTTTAATTCCATCTTCCGCACATGGTACCAACCCAGCAAGTGCAGTTATGGCTGGATTTAAAGTAGTTGTAACGAAATGTGATGAACTTGGCAATATTGATATGGACGATTTGCGCAAACATGCAACCGAACATAAAGATGATTTAGCAGGATTGATGGTGACATATCCATCAACACACGGAGTTTTTGAAGAAGCAATTATTGAAATTTGTCAATTAATCCACGATTTCGGTGGACAAGTTTACATGGATGGCGCCAACATGAATGCGCAAGTTGGTTTAACTAGTCCGGCATTAATTGGCGCAGATGTTTGCCATTTAAATTTGCATAAAACGTTTTGTATTCCTCATGGTGGTGGTGGCCCAGGTATGGGTCCCATTGGTGTAAAATCTCATTTGGCTCCTTTTTTACCCGGACATGTTTTTGCAAAAACAGGTGGAGAAAAAGCAATGCCTGCCATTTCTGCTGCTCCTTGGGGTAGTGCAAGTATTTTGGTTATTTCTCATGCGTACATCGCTATGATGGGTGCAGAAGGTTTAGCAAATGCTACCAGATTTGCAATATTAAACGCCAATTACATAAAGCATCGTTTAGAAAATGATTTCCCAATTTTATATACCGGAACAAACGGACGAGCAGCTCATGAAATGATTTTAGATTGCCGCTCCTTTAAGTCTTTTGGAATTGAGGTAGCCGATATTGCCAAACGATTAATGGATTATGGATTCCATGCTCCTACTGTATCTTTTCCGGTTGCAGGCACACTTATGATTGAGCCTACAGAAAGTGAAGGACTTGCAGAATTAGATCGCTTTTGTGATGCTATGCTTTCCATAAGAAAAGAAATTGAAGATGTAAAAACAGGTATTTATGATAAAATTAATAATCCATTAAAAAATGCACCTCATACCGCTGAAGTGATTACTGCCAATGAATGGGATAAATCATATACTCGTCAAAAAGCTGCATATCCATTGTTATTTGTAAAAAATAATAAGTTCTGGCCATCGGTTGGTAGAATTAATGAAACTCAAGGAGATCGGGTATTTATTTGTTCATGCCCTCCGGTTGAAAGTTATGCAGAAGTAGAAATTTAAATAATTTGATTTATATTTAGGAGTGAGTTAAGTAGTTAATTACGATTACAAGTAGTTGTTAAATAAATTAGACCAATGGCACTTACTCGATTTTTTTATTCTGTTTTCTGCATTTTATTGTTCATATTATCCAGTTCCTGCGTGCAGGAAGAACAAAAAAAAGCAAGGTTTCATCAAAAGAAACAAATAGGACTCAAACCATTTGAGGATTTTTTTTTAGCAAAGGATTATCCTGAGTTATCGCCAGACATAGCTCGATTCCAGCAAGTAGCTGATTTGGAATTGAAACGAATAGAAGCTAATAGATCCAGTGTGAGCAATCCTTGGGGAATGGAAGGGCCATTAAATATTGGTGGGAGGATAAATACAATCGCAATTCACCCATCGAGTTTAAATACAATCCTGATCGGGACTCCAAATGGAGGTATTTTTAAAACTACAGATGGTGGTTTTACTTGGCAGCCTGTGTTTGACAATGAAATAACGTCTGCAATCGGGGATATAGAATATGCTCCATCTAATCCCTCCATTGTATTTGCAGGAACGGGCGATCCTGCCCTGGGTGGATACTCTTATATTGGAAATGGCATTTATAAGAGTAACGATGGGGGAAACACATGGTTAAATTCAGGTTTGATAAATACCGGAGTTATTTCAAAAATACAAATACATCCAACTAACCCAAACATTATATATGTAGCGTGTATGGGAAACAAAATGGAACGTACTATGGACAGAGGCATTTACAAATCTATAGACGGTGGAGGGAGCTGGGCTCAAATAAAATTTATAGATCAGGAAACGGGTTTTAATCATATTGTTTTAAATCCGCAAAACACATCAATATTATATGCTACAAGCTGGAGGAGAGTTAGGAATAATACTGAAAGTATTATAAGCGGTTACACATCAAGGCTTTACAAGTCTGAGGATGCTGGCTTAACATGGAATCAATTAGATAATGGATTACCCAACATCAACTTAAGCAAATGGAACATTTGCATAAGCAAGCAAAATCCAAATAAGCTTTATGTATCTCTAGTAGACTCAACTTTAGAGTTTCACAGTGCCTATGTTTCATTGAATGCTGGAGCAAGTTTTACTCCTTTGCAGACCAACGGATTGATTACTCCATTTAACAATTCTGGATGGTACATGGGAGAAATTACCATTAATCCTAGCAATGACCAAGACATGCTTTTAGGTGGTGTAAACATTTGGCGAACCCAAGATGGTGGAAATACATTTAATTTAGCTGCACCAGAATGGTTTACTTACGAAGTACATGCCGATCACCACGATGTGGAATGGATTGATAATAACACCTTTTATCTTTGCACCGATGGGGGTTTATATAAAACCACAAATAGTGGATCAAGCTATTTCCATTTTAAAAACTTACCTATTAATCAATTTTATAGGATTGCTATCAATCCTCATATTCAAAATGATTATTGGGCTGGTGCCCAAGACAATGGCACTACCAACGGGAATGCCGCAAATGCAGCTAGTTGGGTAAGGGTATTCGGTGGAGATGGTTTCCAACAACGATTTAATCCTTTAAATTCCTATGAACTATATACAGAAACTCAAAATGGCTCTTTGTATTCAAGCACAGATGGAGGGGTTTTTTGGAATTATGCAGATAACGGAATCGATCCGAATGATCGAAGAAATTGGGATATGCCCTATGTTATGAGCAGCTTTAATCCAAACGACTTATACACAGGAACTTATAGAGTTTACAAAAACGATAATGGTCCCTTTGCAAATTGGACTCCAATTAGTCAAGATTTAACAGATGGTATAATCTATGGTGCTCGATTTCATACGATATCAGCTATTGATCATGCTTCGCTTATCACCAATAAGCTTCTCGTTGGCACATCTGATGCAAATGTGTGGTATTCAAATAATGATGGAGCTAACTGGAACGACATTACATCAACACTGCCAAATAGATATGTAACCTCAGTTAAATTTTCACCTAACCAAGCAAATACGATTTATGTAACTCATTCTGGTTATAAATCAAACTCATATATTCCGCATATCCATAAATCGATAGATAAAGGGCTCAACTGGATAGACATTTCATCTAATTTACCTCAATTTGCCATAAATGATTTGTACATCCAAATTGGGAATGAAAACATACTATTTGTTGCAACCGATGGAGGTGTTTACTACAGCGTTACAGGTGGTAGCTCCTGGCTTCGATTAGGAAATAATATGCCTATGATACCCGTATATGATTTGGAGTATGATGCATTCAATAATAAAATCATAGCTGGAACTTTCGGTAGATCTATGCAAAGCATTGAATTGCAAGGGATAACTTCTGGATTAAAACCTATATCAGATAAAAATTATCTACCTATACGTTTACTTAGATCTAGCTTTCAGCATGAATTAAAAATTATTGCAGACGTTACGGTCAAAAATGCCTTGATTAAGATTTATGATGTAAGTGGAAAACTTGTATATATTACTGAAAGAAACTTAGAAGTAGGAGAAAATGAGCTTTTAAATCTAAATTTCAACAAGGGAAACTATATTTTAAATGTTTCGGATAGTAAGCAAACGTTTGTGAAAAAGATATTTTGTAATTAGTAGTTTTAAATCTCAAAAACAAAACTATTTCCTTTTCAATGCTTAATACTTCTTTTTATTGAATTTATATAAATCTGCAGGGCGATGAGAAACACCTGTTCGTTTCTTTTTAACCTTGGTAAGCAATTCAAAACCTAAGATTTTTTTCTGAAGCCCATTTAAGATCCTCGTTTATTAATAAAAACCAGAGAGTTTGAAATATGTAAATTATTTTTCAAAAGCGTATCTTTGAAAAAAAATTACACGTGTTATGATTACTAAATTAACTTTAACCATAGAAGAAGAAGTTATAGATTCTGCAAAAGATTATGCTAAATCAAAAGGTAAAAGTCTTTCAAAAATTGTTGAAAATTATTTAAGGCTAATTAGTTCCAAGAACAGAAAAGCGAATTTATTCTATCACCAAAGTTATCTAAACTTTTAGGCGTAATCAGTTTACCCGAAGATTTTGATTATAAAAGCGAAATGTTTAAAATAATTCCGGATAAATATATTAAATGAAGAATATCTTCCATGATACCAACATCATAATTGATTTTCTTGCAAATAGAAAACCGTTTTCAGATGCAGCTTCTCAAATATTTAGCAAAGCAGAATCTGGAAAAATTAAACTTTACATTTCTGCAATATCTTATAATAACATTTTTTACCTTCTAAAAAAATCAATTTCCAGAAATGATTCTATAAGATTATTATTAGAATTAATGGACTTGACTGAAGTAGTAGAAATTAATACATCAATAATAAGAAAATCATTAGTTTCAGAATTTATTGATTTTGAAGATGCAATTCAGTATAACTGTGCTTTAAGTTTAGAATTTATTGACTTTACAATCACTCGTGACATTAACGGTTTTAATAAGAGCATAATTCCAGTAATTTCTCCAGAAGAAAGTTTAATTATAATAAACAATAATGATTAACACATTTAAATCTCAAAAACAAAACCAGTTCCTTTTAATGCTTGATACTTCTTTTTATTAAATTTATATAAATCTGCAGGTCGGTGAGAAACACCTGTTCGTTTCTTTTTAACCTCGGTAAGCAATCCAAAGCCTAAAATCTTTTTTCTAAAATTTCGTTTGTCGATGTTTTTTTCTAAAATAACTTCGTATAAATGTTGTAATTGAGTTAGGGTAAAATTTTCTTCGAGCAATTCAAAACCTAATGGTTCTCGTCTTATTTCATTTCTCAAACGTTCAATTCCCTTTTTTACAATTTGATTATGGTCAAATGCTAACTCTGGAATTTGATTTGCCGGTGCCCAAAAAGCTTTTTTAGCATAATTGGTAATAGGATGCAAACCTGTTTCAAATCGTTTTATAATGGCATAATATGCAACTGTTACAACTCTGCCTTGTGGGTGTCTGCCGATTTCTCCAAACGAATGAAACTGCTCTAGATAAACTTCGGATAAACCTGTAAGTTCATATAAAATTCTCGCTGCCGCAGAGTCTAAATCTTCATCGTCATTCACCAAATTTCCTGGAATTGCTTTCCATTCTTTAAATGGCTGCTTATTTCGCTCAATTAATAAAATCTTAAGCTCTCCGTCATCAAAACCAAAAATTACACAATCAACTGAAAAGGATGATCGTAATCTAGGTAATTCTTTTTCAGCCATAAGAAATCGAATAATTGAATTGTTAAAGAAAATACTTTCTATGGTTTTACAACATAAAAAAAAGAAGAACCTGTTTGTACATCTGAGTTGCCGCCAATCCAAAAACTGAACTCACCCGTTTCAGTTACTAGTTTCAATTCATTATTGTAAAATGCTAAATCGGCGGGCGTTATTTTAAACTGAACTAACTTACTTTGCCCTGGCATTAAACGTACATTTTGAAACCCTTTTAACTCTTTTACAGGTCTGCTCATACTTCCTACCATATCTCGCACATACAATTGTGCAGTTTCCATCCCTTCCCGATTTCCGGTATTGGTCAGATTTGCAGAAACAATTATTGAATCGGAATTAGAAAATGAGGTTTTATTAACTTTTAAATCTGAATAGTTGAAACTGGTATAACTTAAACCAAAACCAAAAGGATACAAGGGCGTATTTGCAATATCAAGGTATTTGCTGGTGTACTTTTGATTTGCATCGAAAGGCCTGCCAGTATTTTTCGCATTGTAATAAATAGGTATCTGCCCTACTGAACGTGGAAAAGTCATGGTCAACTTTCCAGAAGGATTGGCATCTCCAAACAAAACATCGGTGATCGCATCGCCAGCCATGCTGCCTGCAAACCAAGTTTCTAGAATTGCATCTACACTGTTTTGCTCCCATTGCAAAGCTAAAGGCCTACCATTTGTCAACACTAAAATCATCGGTTTTCCAGTTTTCTTTAATTCTATCAATAAATTTCGCTGATTTTCTAACAGCTGAATATCACTTCTGCAAGCAGCTTCACCACTCATTCCAAATGTTTCTCCCAAACAAATTACTAACACATCTGCTTTTTCGGCTAAAACTTTCGCCTCAAATATGAGCTGTTTTGGCGGTTTTTGATCTAAAGTTATCTGTCCATCGTGTTCGTTCAATCTTTTTCTCAGCGTTTCATCGTCCATCATATTGCAACCTTTGGCATACAATATTTTGCTTGTATCCATTCGTTTTGCAAGACTTTCCCATAAACTAATTGATTTTTTCCAATCACCAGCGCCACTCCAGTTTCCAATTAAATTTCGTTTATCTTTTACAAATGGGCCGATAAATGCAATTTTTTGTTCTTTTTTTAAGGGTAAAACATTGTTTTCGTTTTTCAACAATACCATACTTTTAATAGCAGATTCTTTAGCTAATGCTAATTTATCTGAACTCATAATTTCTTTCGCAGCACGTTTTTCAGAGATTCCACGATACGGATTTTCGAATAAACCTAATTTATATTTTGCTTCTAAAACTAATCTACAAGCATCATTTACTTGTTTCACCGGCACTTTTCCAGATTCTACTAATGCTGGTAATCTTTTCAAAAATAATTCTCCTACCATATCCATTTGTACAGGTGCAGCGATGGCAAGTCTGGTAACTTCATCCTCATCTCCTACTCCATGCTGTATCATTTCATTGATAGCAGTATAATCTGTTGCAACTAATCCGCCAAATCCCCAATCAGTTCTTAATAAATTTGTCATTAACCATTTATTGGCAGTAGCGGGAACTCCATTTATTGCATTAAAGGAACTCATAATTGATCCTACTCCTGCATCAATACCTGCTTTATATGGCGGCAAATATTCATTATACATTTTATTCATACTCATGTCGGTTGTGTTATAATCCCGACCAGCTTCTGCTGCGCCATACAATGCAAAATGTTTTATGCAAGCCATTACAGCATTCTCGCTTTTCAAATTTGTACCCTGATATCCTTGCACCATCGCTTTTGCAATAGCTGAACCTAAAAAAACATCTTCTCCGGCTCCCTCAGAAACTCTGCCCCAACGTGGATCTCTTGCAATATCAACCATTGGTGAAAAAACCCAATTCAATCCATCGGCACTCGCCTCCAATGCAGCAGCTCTAGCAGTTTTTTGGATCAAAACGGTATCCCAAGTTGATGATAAGCCCAACGGAATTGGAAATATCGTTCGATGACCGTGAATTACATCATACCCAAAAATCAATGGAATTTTCAACCGAGTTTCTTTAATGGCTATTTCCTGCAATTTTCTGACTGCAACTGGAGTAAACGTATTAAAAACTGCCCCAACATTCCCTTTTCTAATGTTTAGCTCTACATCCTTACTCATCACAGGTCCAGTAACATCAAACCCTATAGATGGCAAATTTAATTGACCGATTTTTTCTTCCAGAGTCATTCTACTCAATAAATCATCAATAAAAATATTCCCTTTTTTACCTAATGTTTGGGCGTTGGAAAACGAATGAAGAAAAATGAATGATAACAGTAGTAAATAGTTTTTCATAATTTAATTGGATGAATTTGTATAGGTAAATTCTAATTTTTTTAATCCTAATTGTACTTCAGGGCAACTCATGAAAAGATTCCATAATAGTCCTGTTCTATAATTTTCAATCATAATAATAATTGGACCTTGATCAATGGCCAATTGAGAATCGGCAAACCAATTTTTTGATTCACTGAACGCGTCTATAAAACCATATTTATTCCAAAGTTTGCCGTCAAAATCTTCGTAAAAATGCCTCAACGCTTTCATAGAATGCTCCGGCGAATATGGAAAAGCAGACAGCGCAGCAGTTGGAGAAATTACTCCCAAATCTTCCAGAGGTGAATGAGCTGCATAACCGCCATAACTATCGCTGGCAGTCAATCCCCAGCAATTTTCGCCATATCCCAAGAATTTCTTTGGGTTATCCATACAATATGCACGGTTTATCAAAGTATGATTTACATTTTGTTCCCAATAATCGGCATAGCGATCTTTCAAGCCACGTGGGTTTAACCCTAAAAACGAATAATGAGAAAAAAACAATGGCCCGCCATAATCAAAGCCTAAAGGCAAATTGATATTGTAAAAAGATTTGTTATTCTTAAAAAAATCGGTTTGAGTCCATCCCTGGTGATAAACTTCTGCATTAATTGAATATGTTGGAGAGGATGCTGCCAGAACATAGGTAATCAAACATTCATTATACCCACCTATTTTATGATTCATCGCCCATTGTTTATCAGGGCTCCAATGCCAATAAAGCACATTTTCACCATTTCTAGTATGCCAGTTCCAATTTACCGCTTTCCACAAATTGTTAATTATGCTACGTAATTCAATCTCATCTTTTGTTTCTTGGTTAAAATACTGTCGAACGGAAAGAAGTCCCTGCATCAAATAAGCCGTTTCTACCAAATCTGCTCCATTATCATTTACACTAAAGGGAATAGTTTTTCCAGTTTCGCCATCAAGCCAATGTGGAAAAACACCATGAAACGAGTCTGATTTTTGCAAAAATCGAACTGTTTTTAAAATCCGTTTGGCTGCCTGATTCCGACTAATCCATTTCCGTTCGGTAGCAACAATAATTGCCATAACTCCAAAACCTGAACCGCCAGAGGTTACCACCTCTTTTCCGTAACCAAACGTTTTGTTGCTTCTTTCTCTGGCTAATCCACTTTTGGGATGGGCAAAATTCCAGAAATAACGAAAGGTGGTTTTTTGAACTTTTTCTAGTAGTTGTTCGTCGGTAAGTTTATCTCTTTTCGAGGCATACAAATCAGATTGAGTACAAAAAATAGAACTAAAAAAAATAATTAGTTTTAATAAATTCTGATTTAACTTTTTAAAAGCTGAACTTTTCTCCATCCTATAAATATGGAGCTACAAATCCTAAATCTTTCATTCCTTTTTTCACTTCTGGGCAACTGGTAAATAAATTCCAAAGCAAACCGGATCGATGATTCTCTATCATTACCACAATCGGACCCTGGTCTATTGCCAACGTTGAATTGGCAAACCAAACCTGATGCAAACTAAAAGCATCATAAAATCCTTTATCAGACCATAATTTATCGCCTAACTTATAATAAAAAAATTCCATCGCATCTCGTGATAATGCTGGTGTGAATGGATAGGAAGATAAAGCTGCTGTCGGCGCAATTACACTTACATCATTATTAGGTTCGCTGGCCGTATAGCCGTTCATAATATCACTGGCAGTTAGTCCCCAACAATCTTTACTATATCCAAAATAGTTTTTTGGATTTGCTTTACAATATTCAAAATTTATTTTTGTGTGATTTATGACCTGTTCCTCATAATTAGCATATTGATCGCTCAAACCAAAAGGATTGATGCCTAAAAACGAATAATGTGAGAAAAATAATGGCCCACCATTGCTAGGACCAAGAGGTAAATTATAACCAAAATACGAATTATTGTTTTTTATACTACCGTTAACTGCCCAGCCATTATCATAAACTATTTTTGGAATGCTGTAGTTTTTGGAAGAAGCTGCTAACACATAAACAATCAGTGCTTCGTTCCAGCCGCGAACTTCCATATTCATAATAAATCCTTTATCTGGACTCCAATGCCAAAAAAGTTTATTTTGCTGATTTTCTTTTCTAAACCAACTCCATTCTACCGCGTCTACAATTAAATTTATATCTGCTCGCAATTTAGTTTCTGTATTACTAGCACCATCGTAATATTGGCGGGCAGCTAATAACCCTTGTATTAAATAGGCGGTTTCTACTAAATCAGCTCCATTGTCATTGGTACTAAATGGAATCGTTTTTCCAGTAACGCCATTTAACCAATGCGGAAATACACCATGAAACCGATCAGCTTTTGTTGTTAAAAAATCTACAATTTTTATCATTCGATCCAGACTTTGCTGGCGAGTAATAAAATTTCGATTGGCACCGGCAATCATTGCCATAATGCCAAATCCTGAGCCGCCGCTTGTAACCAGATCTCCGGAAGAATTTCGTTCTCTTGCCAAGCCTGAAACAGGATGGCCGAAATCGTAAAAGTATTTTAGGGTTTGAGACTGAACTTTGTCCAGCAATTCGTTTTCGCTAATGCGTGGAAACTTATCGCTTGAGTCTAATTCAGTAATAAAGTCTTTATTGATGTCTGCCGTTAACAGCCCATCTTTGGTATTACTTACCTCTTTTGTAACGCGTAAAATGTATCGGGTATATTTAAGTAAATCATTTGGTATGGCTAAATCTACTAAGCTATCATTATTTCGATAAGAAATAATTACTGGAATTGGTTGTCCAGCAGCATTTTGTAAAATAATATTGCCAATGCTAGCTCTATTTATTGCATTCGAAAAATCAATGGTTATGCTAGGTTTTAAGGGCAAACCTCTCAAAGTAGTATTGGCTTCTATTCCATTAATTTTTATTGAATTAACAGAAAAAAAAGTAGTGGGAGCTTCTGGTTCTTTTGGATCTTCCTTGGTTTTGCACGCTGCAATACCAAGTATTAGAACCAAAAAGAAAAAATATTTTCGTAACATAATGCGTATTGAATAAAAAAAAAGGCCACCTAAAATGGCAGCCTTTAGTTTTTAAAAAAAATTATCTACCCGCCAATTCCAATTGATATAAGGCGGTGATATCGGCATCTAACAAGGCTTTATTATAAAATCTTGCTTCATCTAAATTACCTCTGTACAATCCTTGAAATCCTTGAATAGCAGAAAGTGGAAAGCCATTTGTTGAATTAGGATAGCCTCCAAATAATACTTGTGTGTTTGTAGCAGCAGGTAATGTCATATTACCGAAGCCAACACCACCAGCATTTCTAAACCTGAAATTATTATTTGAGACCCTAATTCCGTTCGCATAAATATCAATAAACGAACCTACACCGTCCCATCTTGTGACAACATGAACCCATTTGTTAGCTCCCTTTACTGTTTTAAAATCAGTTTCTCTAACTCCAAAGTCATTGATATTATCACCTTTTAACAAACCTCCAGCTTTGGTAGTTGCAATATTAGATTTTAGCACTAAAGTATCATTATATGATTTTGGTCTGCCATTTTCTAGTGATAACATTATCGGACCTTCGTTCCAATCAAATGTCTGAGTTGAACCAAGTGTTAAAGCAAATACCCCTGTTGGTCTACTTCCTGAACCTTGATTTTCAGTTAAAATCCAAGTACTAGTTGTAAAACTACCTATATTGCTATTTAATGCAGCAATAGTTGGATATAAAATGTAACCACTATCTAGTTTTACAGCTTGCCCTTTGATTCCTGTTAAAAATGATGATCTTAAGGATGTAGAAGCAGCAGTTGATGAAATTCTTTCATTCAAACTTCCATCAAATGTCCAATGTGCCTTTAAGTTAGCAGCCGCAACTTCATTAGAGTTATTATACCCCCCAATTTTTGGTAATTCAGGATCTTTTGGATCATCTTTACATCCAGCCATGGATAAACCTGCAAGAGCGAAACCGCTAATCAGGAAGTAATAAAATTTGTTCTTTTTCATGATTTGTTATTAAATTGTTTTAGTTAAAATTTGTGTTAATGTTAGTTATTTTTTTAAATCGATTAGTATTTGTTTTTATATTAAATTAATTTCTACATAACTCGTTTTGGTTTTAAAAACTTTTTTTATTAGCAATACTTTTATCTTTTAAAAAAAATTATTTTAAAAATCTTACAAATTATTAGGGGCTTACCCCTGAAAAGGGGTCGGGCTATCCGCTTTATCTTTTTTTATTTAATTGTTTTTTAAAAGATAAAAAAAGGATGCCGCTCCTATCCCTAAGCCTCGTTCGTTTTTTGTTTCTTCATATTTTGCTAATATAAAAACATAATTAATTAATATCCTGGGTTTTGGGTTAACCTGCCTCCACTCAGGGTAATTTGGTTTTGTGGAATGGGAAATACTTCGTTCTTGCCATCAACAAACTGTTTTCCGGCTGCACGCAACACGGTACCTGCTCTTCCTTGTCTAACTAAATCGAAAAAACGATCTTCTTCCATTGCCATCTCTACTCTTCGTTCATTCCAGATTATATCGCGCAATTGATTTTGATTTTTGTTGGTTACTGATCCTAAGCCTGCTCTTGCTCTTACTAAATTTAATGAAATTAATGCTTTATCTGGTTGAGAAGTTTCGTTGCATGCTTCTGCATGAATTAAATAAATTTCACCCAATCTCAATACTTTTCTGTTTACTTCTTTCGGATCGGCACCACAGGTAATTGGTATGCTAGTAGGCTGATACGCTTTTTGATTGTATCTTGGATTAGATGCAAAATCAGTTACTTTATCTCCTTGAGGAGTTGTTTCGCCTTTGTACAAAATAGTTCCTTCTCTTCGTGTATCACCAGCTTCGTAGGCATTATTCAAATCTTCTGAAGGTGTATTAAATCCCCATCCCCACTGACCACGAACTGCCTGAATGTTAGTCCAATTATCGGTCAAACCACATCTCACATCATCTTCAGTTTGCACTTCAAATATAGATTCTGAATTATTTTCCAAGCGATAAATTTGTTGATAATCGTTTACCAAGGTATATCCGGCATTGATTACGCGCTCAGCATTTGAAACGGCTGCACCCCAGTTTTTTTGATACATATTTACCTTTGTCAACATCGCAATGGCCGATCCAGAGGTGGCTCGCCCAACATCTGAACCTGAATAAGATAAAGGCAAATTAGCTGCTGCTTCAGTTAAATCTTGTTCTATCAGTAAATAAATTTCATTTTTTGAAACTCTAAAAGGATTTAGTTCTGTTTCTGTTTCCGGAATTTTTATAACTCTAGGAACATCCCCAAATGCCCGAACTAAATTGAAATAGTGATACGCTCGTAAAAATTTCGCCTCAGCAATCAATCTGTTTTTCAATCCTTCATTCATTGGTATGGCTGGTATATTTTGAATGCACTGATTGCTTAAATTGATGCCTGCATACTGTCCTTTCCAGAATAAATCAATTAAAAACTGAGTTGGCGACATGGTGAAATTGTCAAACTCATCCAAAAAACCAGCATCACCTGGCGAACTGCCTTTATCAGCATCGTCTGACGGAATGCTCATAATTGCTAACCATGGAAAACCGCATTCTTCCCAGGTATTTAAATTACCATAAATGCTGGTAACTGATTGTATAGCATCTTGTTCAGTGGTGAAAAACTGTCCAGCTTCTTCTTCGCCTTGCGGGTCAACATCCAGAAAGTTTTTTTTGCAAGAATATAAAACTGAGGTTAAAATGACTAAAATGGCAAATAGCCAAATTTTGTTGATGTTGATAAACGATAATTTTTTCATCTTAAATTATATTAAAAAACGAGATTAACACCAGCATTGAATGTTGATGAAATCGGATAAACATTTAAATCAATTCCAGCACTAGTTGGCGAACCACCAACTTCTGGAGTAAATCCTTTATAACCAAAAATGGTTAAAGGATTTTGCGCCCCTACAAATATTCGTAGCTTTTCTATTTTTAATGCACTCATTCTTTCGCTCGATAAGGTATAGCCAACCTGTACATTTCTAATTCGTACATAATCACCTTTTTCTACAAAAAATGTGCTTGCTTCTAAGTTTGGTCCATTCAATTCTGCAGAAGGATAGGTATTAGAAGTTCCAGCACCATTCCATCTATTTTCGTAAAAATCAAGAGTATAGTTTTCATTTCCATATCGAACACCTTTCATGGCGTTGTATATTTCAACACCAGCAACTCCTTGAATATCTAATTGAAAATCGAAACGTCGATAATCACCTGCTAAAGATATTCCATAAATAAAACGTGGGTTTGGATTGCCCAATATTTGCTTATCGTTGGCATCTATCAATCCATCGTTATTAATATCCTTATAATTAAACCAGCCTGCTTTTGCTCCAGATTGTCCGGAATTTTCAGCTTCTTCATTCGTTTGGAATATACCTTCAACAATATATCCATAAAATGAACCGATCGGATCTCCAATTCTTGTTACATTGGTTAAAATACCTCCAACTGGTAAACCACCACTAAAAATAGAACTATTTCCAGTTTTTACTGCCGTCACATTATTTTTATTAAAAGCACCATTCGCATTCACCGAATACCGAACTCCACGATAGGTGGAACGATACGTTGCTGATAATTCAACACCTGAATTTCTGAACGATGCGTAATTTCCTAAAATGGCATTGTCTGCAATTCCCAAAGAGGATAAAATAGGCACAGCAAAAATTGCATCCTTCGTATCTTTTATGTAATAATCTGCTTCTAGCACCACTTTAGAATTCATCATTTCAGCTTCAAACCCGAAATCATATTCTTCTACAACTTCCCAAAACAGAAAGGGCGGTACAATTCTATTTAAATTTGACCCTATACCGAATGGAGTAGTATTAAAAACGCCTCCTGTTGTTGCTCTCAAAACCGTAATATTTGCTGGGATTCCAGCATTTCCTAATCTACCCCAACTTGCTTTTAGTTTTAATGAATTAATGGCTCGAATAGATTTCATGAAATTTTCTTCACTTAAAATCCAACCTAAGCCAACAGAAGGGAAATTATCAAATCGGCTATCCTTAGGGAATTTAGATGAGCCATCTCTTCGCAAAGCGGCAGTTAATAAATATCGCTCTTTGAATGAATAATTTAATCTTCCATAATACGATAAAATAGTGCTTATCGCAGTTGGATTATTAATAATCGCAGTTGTAGGATCACCTAAATTAAAATTTAATGATCCTTCATTTTTAAATGGAACATCTGAAATAGTTCCAATAAATTTTTCGTTTTTAATTTTCTGTGCTGAGGTTCCCGCCAAAAACGTAAATCTATTTTCGCCAATAGCTTTTGTATAAGTCAGGGTGTTTTCCCATAAAACATCCGATGAAGTTCCAGTTTCTTTGGTCAATCGACTAATAATGGTTTTTTGGACCGTTGTTAAGGAATCTTTTGCGGCATAATTTCTAAACCCAGCTGTTCCATACGTCAATCCTAAGGCAGAACGAAAAGTGAAATCTTTTAAAATTTTAACATCGCCATAAACAGATCCAGTAATACTTTGTCCTTTCGATAATTGATTAAAACGATCTAATGTTGCTTGTGGATTTGGGAAATCGCCTAAATTAAAATCAAACGAATCGCCATAATTTCCATTTTCTTTTCTCACCGGAATGATAGAAGGAATTCGAAAAGCATCTAATAAAACAGAATTCGGAACATCTACACTATTAAAATGATAAAACATGGCATTATACCCAACCTTAATATTGTCGTTCAGTTTAATGTCGTTTTGCAAACGAGCATTGATTTTTTCAAAGTTATTATTCTCAATAATGCCATCTTGGTTCAAATATCCAAAACTTAAATGGAAGTTATTTTTTTCGCTGCCTCCAGAAATTCCGATTTGATGATTATGAATCATAGCAGATTTTCTCAGAATTTCTTCTTGCCAATTGGTGGTTGGGTATTCTGAAACCGTTGGAATGCCAAATTTTTCGTTGATTAGGAATCCATATTGTTTGGCACTTGCCATTTTTACCACATTTTGCACTCGTTGTATTCCGGCAAAACCTGTGTAATCCACTTTAGTCTTACCTGCTTTTCCTTTTTTAGTGGTAATTAAAACCAAACCATTTGCCGCTCTTACTCCATAAATAGAAGCTGATGATGCGTCTTTTAGTAAACTTATGGTTTCTATATCGTTCTGATTTAAGAAACTAATATCTTCCAATACAATTCCATCAACAACATATAATGGTTCTGTTCTTCCATAAATAGATCCGGTGCCTCGTATCCGAACCGTTGGTGAAGAGCCTGGTTGACCATTATTCGTTATCTGAACTCCTGCAACTTTACCTTGCAAGGAACTCATTGGATTTTGTGAAACCTGCTTGGTTAGTTCCTCTCCTTTTACACTGGCAATTGAGCCTGTTAATTCAATTTTGCGTTGAGTACCATATCCTACTGCCACAACTTCTTTTAGTAAAGTTCGGTCTGGCTCTAAGCTTATGTTATTAATTCCATTTTCATTTATCACCACTGTTCGTGGCTGATAGCCAATAAAACGAAATATTAAGGAGTTTTTTCCTTCCGGAACTTCTATGGAATAATTACCATTCATATCAGAACTGGTTGCAATGGTAGTTTCCGGCACGTTTACAGTAACACCGGGTATTGGGCTCGAATCAGATTTGTCTATAATTGTTCCGCTTATCTTTCTGCTTTGGGCGAAAGTAATTTGAGAAGAAAGAAGTAGTAACCAAAAAATTATTTTTCTCATGCCTTGATTATTTCGAAACTGCTTTCCAAATATATAATCTTTTCTATAAAAGTGTAGAAACAACACTAAGTAAATATAAAAATAATTACCCTTGAAAAACTTTGTTAAAAATTATATGTTACAACATCTATTATTTACTCAACTTTAAATTTAAATTTAAACACAAAAAATGAAAATTAATTTATCAATTATTGCAAGTGTTGCTATAGTAGCAGCCAGCACATTAGCGTTCACTCCTATTAAACCAAAAGAAAGCGTTTACAAAGTAGATGCAGAAAAAAGTTCAATAGTTTGGACAGGAAAAAAAGTAACGGGTGAACATACCGGAAACATAAAATTATCTGGTGGAACGTTATCAGACAACGGAAAATCATTAACCAGTGGAAACTTAAAATTTGATATGGCAAGTATTACTTGTAATGATATTAAGGATGCAGAATATAACGGTAAACTGCTTGGGCATTTACGATCAGATGATTTCTTTTCTGTTGACAAACATCCAACTTCTGCTTTTGTAATTTCAAATGTAAAGCCTTTGTCTGGAACTCAATATGAGATTACTGGAAAGCTAACTATTAAAGGAATTACGAATGAAATTTCTTTTCCAGCAACAATTTCTAAGAAAGAAAACGTATTAGTAGCTATTGCAGATGTAAAAATTGACCGAACTAAATTTGACATAAAATATGGTTCTGGTTCTTTTTTCGAAGGATTAGGTGATAAAGCAATTGACAACGAATTTTCTATGAAGGTAAATTTGGTTGCTAAGAAATAAATAAAATTTCAATTTTTTGAAACCCATTTGGTCGTAACAACCAAATGGGTTTTTTTTTGTTAAGATTTTGTTAATTTAGATTTATGAAAGCAAATTTCAACATTTTCCGTTACCTGGCAGCTTTTGTTCCAGCTTGTTTAGCTATTGCTGGCAATTTGTTTGGAGGCAATTATGTTTTTATGGTTATCATTTACAGCCTAGTTTTACTTCAATTATTAGACTTTTTGTTGCCAGAAGATAAAACTGACCCAGATTTACAAACATCAGATATCTTATCAACTGCTTTATTAGTAGGCTCTGTTATATTTCATACATTCGCAATCGGCACATTACTTTTTGGAATTTATTCAGGGGTGCTTAATGGAGTTTATATTTGGGTTGCAGCGGTAGGCTCAGGTATTAATTCCGGCATTTCAGGTATTACGGTTGCACATGAACTTATTCATCGTAAAGAATCCTCACTCAGAAATTTAGGAATTTGGAATTTATTGCTGGTGAACTACACTCATTTTTATGTAGAACATATCAAAGGGCATCATCGATATGTGGGTACTTCAAAAGATCCGGCAACGGCAAAATTTGGCGAATCCATTTATACTTTTTTGGCCAGAACGGTTACGGGTCAATTCAAAAGTGCTTATCAAATAGAATCTTCACGTTTATTGAAAATTGATAAACCTGCTTTTAGTCTTTCTAATTTTGTTATAAAAAGTTTACTAGCTCAGCTTTTTGTTGCAATTTCTGTATTTTATGTGTTTGGCGGTATAGCTTTAGCAGCTTATCTACTTCAATCCCTTGTTGCTATTTTCCTATTAGAAATTGTGAATTATTTTGAACATTATGGACTTGTTAGAGCAGAAAACGAAAAATTCGGACCTGAACACGCTTGGCAGTCTAACCTTACCCCGAGCAGATATACTTTAGTGGAACTTTCCAGACATTCCGATCATCATCTAAAAGCATCAAAACATTATCAAACATTAGTTTCGCATGCCGAAAGTCCAAAAATGCCAACCGGTTATTTTGGCTCGTATTACTTGGCTCTAATTCCACCTTTATGGTTCAAAATTATGAATCCAATTTTAGAGGAACATTATCTTAAAATTAAATCACGGAATCCTTTAGAGGTGTAATTACAAAACCATTATTTGATTCCTTAACTCTAGAAATAGCAGTTTTATGATCATGATAAAAAAGGCAAACCTGATTATTTTCGGATGCATGCAAGCCATAAATTTTTCTCAATTCCATACTTTTTCTACCATCTAAATCATATTTAGCCACAAAATTCCGAATTAATTGGGATGCTTCTGGCAATACATCTCCCCCGAAAAAACAAGAAGAATCTTTTTCGTTGATGGTTATCACTTGGTGAAATTCCGAATGACCCCCACTTATTTCATAGTGTAAATTATCATTGATTTTACCTTTACCTTGAATTAAACTTAATTGCGAAAGTTTATATAATGCATGTAAGGCAGGTTGATTATAGGATGCTGAATTCCTGGAAAGTGCAGATTCAATTTCATCTTTTTGAATATGATAGGTTGCATTTGGAAAGGCTGGAAAATAATTTTCACCATTTTTAATCATTAATCCACCAGCATGGTCGAAATGTAAATGGCTCATGACAACCATGGTTACTTCGTCAAACCCATAGCCTTTTGCCCTGATATTTTTATGAATCTCCAACTCGCCAGCTTCGTTGGTATATCCTAAACCAGTATCAAGTAAAATTAATTCATTAGCGGTTTCAATTAAAAAAGGAGAGACATCAACAAAAATAGAAGCCTTTCGCTCAGCAGCTTTATCTATTTCAGGGTTGAAGGGGATAAATTTTTTAGAAATATCTACTGAATAAGATCCTTCGTAAAGTGAATATATTTTCAAATTTCAAACAATTAAAACAAATAAAATTTGCCTGTGCAAATTACTACATTTACACATTGAATACAGATTAGCTATGGAAAAAAGGTGGGTAGAATTTAAAAAATCTTCAGAATTTCTTATTGATAAACTAACTTCTGAATTAGCAATTGATAAAACCTTTGCCGCATTGCTGGCACAAAGAGGTGTACACAATTTCGATGAAGCCAAATACTTTTTCAGACCAGAATTAACGCATTTGCATGACCCTTTTTTAATGAAAGACATGCAAAAAGCCGTTGAAAGAATCACTAAGGCAATTTCTTTAAAAGAAAAGATTTTAATTTACGGCGATTATGATGTGGATGGAACTACCTCTGTTGCCCTAATGTTTAAATTTTTGAGCAATTACACCGACCAGATTTCATATTATTTACCCGACAGGTATAAAGAAGGTTATGGAATATCAGATCAATCTATTGATTTTGCAATTCGTGAGAAATACTCCTTAGTAATAGCCTTAGATTGTGGAATAAAAGCCAATGAAAAAATAAAGAAAGCCAATGAAAATCAGGTCGACTTTATTATTTGTGATCATCATAATCCTGGAGAAAAACTACCCGAGGCAGTAGCTGTTTTAGATCCAAAAAGAGCTGACTGCCAATATCCTTACAAAGAACTTTCGGGCTGTGGAGTTGGATTTAAATTAGTAGAAGCTTATTTAATCTATCACGATTTGCCTTTAGAAGAAGCCTACCAATTTTTAGATTTAGTAGCTGTAAGTATTGCGTCGGATATTGTGCCCCTAACTGGCGAAAATAGAACTTTGGCTTTTTTCGGGATGAAAAAAATTAACGAAAATCCAATTCCAGGTTTTAAAGTTTTATTACAATCTGCTGCTTCAAAAACTAGTTTCAGCATCACCGATGTAGTTTTTATTATTGGTCCACGCATAAATGCAGCAGGCAGAATGGCAGATGCAAGCCTAGCAGTAGAACTATTATTAGCCGAAAATGAACTTGAAGCCAGAGAAAAAGCTTCACAAATTCATGATAAAAATCAAGATAGGAAAGAATTTGATACCGCCATTACTCTTCAGGCATTAGCAGAATTTGATAATAATGAAACATTGTTAGCTAGAAAATCAACAGTACTCTTTAATCCTGATTGGCATAAAGGCGTTATTGGGATTGTTGCATCAAGGGTAATTGAAAAGTATTACCGCCCTACTGTAATACTTACTGAATCAAACGGAGTTGCAACTGGCTCAGCTCGTTCTGTTTTTGGTTTCGATTTATATGAAGCAATAGAAAAATGTGAAAGTAATTTAATTCAATATGGCGGACATACTCATGCTGCCGGACTAACGCTTGAAATCGGTAAAATTGATTCTTTTATTCAACAGTTTGAACAAGTTGTTGCTGAATCTATCAAAGAAGAGTCATTGATTCAACGGATAATAATCGATCAATCGCTTCAATTTGATCAAATCAACGATAAATTTATTCGCATTATGAAGCAGTTTGGCCCTTTTGGCCCAGGAAATATGCAACCAGTTTTTTGCACAAAAAAATTAAAATGTGTTGGCAAAGCAAGCATTGTTGGAGCTAAACATCTCAGATTCAGAGCTGTGGACGAGCAAAATAATGCATTTCCTTGTATTGGATTTAATTTGGGTCATTATCTCGACGAAATAAATACTGCTGATAATTTTAGCTTATGCTACACTATTGATGAAAATTGCTGGAATAATATAATTTCTGTGCAATTGAATTGCAAAGATTTGAAATTTCAGGATTAACTTGTCCGAATTTAATTCCAATAAAATAATGCAAATATTACGAGCCGAAAAGCTGGTGAAAACCTATAAGAAAAGAACGGTGGTTAATACGGTTTCATTCGAAGTAAAGCAAGGCGAAATTGTAGGATTGCTTGGCCCAAACGGTGCTGGTAAAACAACCTCTTTCTACATGATTGTTGGTTTAATTAAACCAAATGAGGGCAAGATTTTTTTGAATGATGAAAATATTACTGACCTACCAATGTATCGCAGGGCTCAAAAAGGGATTGGTTATTTAGCTCAAGAAGCTTCAATTTTCAGAAAACTGAGTGTTGAAGATAATATTATGGCTGTTTTAGAAATGACAGATTTATCAAAATCTGATCGGCAAGATAAGATGGAAGAACTTATATCAGAATTTAGTTTAGGTAGAGTTCGAAAAAATCGTGGAGATTTACTCTCAGGTGGCGAAAGAAGAAGAACTGAAATTGCACGTGCGTTAGCTGTAAGCCCTAATTTTATTTTACTAGATGAACCTTTTGCTGGAGTAGATCCAATAGCGGTAGAAGAAATTCAAAGTATAGTAGCCAAATTGAAAGACAAAAACATTGGTATTTTAATCACAGACCATAATGTACAGGAAACACTTTCCATTACCGATCGCGCTTATTTACTTTTTGAAGGTTCAATTCTTAAATCTGGGACAGCTATAGAGCTTTCAGAAGATGAACAAGTTCGACGAGTATATTTGGGAAAAAACTTTGTTCTCAAAAACAAGGTAATTTAATTACTTTCGGAAAATGCAGAATTTTATGGTTTTAATGCAGTTTCTACCTTTCAGACTTATTTATTCATGGCGATAATCAATTCCCTTTTGTCGTGGATTCTTAAAAAAAGAGCCCATCAGATAGAACTTTTTAAAAAATATCCGCTTGAGGTTCAGCAGGAATGGCTAAGTAAATTGATTGACACTGCCAAAAATTCGGAATGGGGAAAACGATACGATTATGCAAGTATCGAAACTGCCAGAGAATATAAACAACGAGTGCCTTTGCAAGATTACGAATCATTAAAACCCTATATTGAACGGATGATGAAGGGCGAACAAAATGTTTTGTGGCCAAGTGAAATCCGATGGTTTGCCAAATCATCTGGTACAACTTCCGACAAGAGTAAATTTATTCCAGTTAGTGAAGAAGCATTGGAAGAATGCCATTTCAAAGGTGGAAAAGACATGCTTTCGGTATATTATACCAATCAGCCAAATTCACAAATGTTTGCTGGCAAAAGTTTAGTTTTGGGCGGTAGTCATCAGGTGAATCCACTTAACAAAGAATCTTTTTATGGAGATTTATCGGCTGTTTTAACCAAAAATCTACCAATTTGGGCCGAGTTTCATCGAACTCCATCAATTGACATAGCCTTAATGGACAATTGGGATGAAAAAATAGAATTAATGGCTCAATCTACCAGCCAGCAAAATATAACCAGTATATCAGGTGTTCCAACCTGGACGATCGTTTTAGCTAAAAGAATTTTAGAAATAACTGGAAAGAAAAATTTATTGGAAGTTTGGCCAAATCTCGAAGTTTATTTTCATGGAGCAGTAAATTTTGCTCCATATCGCGAACAATTTAGCCGACTTATACCTGACAAAAACATGTATTACCTTGAGTTATATAATGCATCAGAGGGTTTTTTCGGAATTCAAGATCAAACCAATATTCATGAAATGTTGCTTATGTTGGATTATGGAATTTATTACGAATTTCTTCCAATTGAAAATATAGGAGAGGATAACCCAAAAACCCTGGAGCTTAGCGAAGTTGAGCTAAATAAAAATTATGCGTTGATTATTTCAACCAATGCTGGACTTTGGAGATACATGATTGGCGACACCATTAAATTTACCAACTTACATCCTTTCAGAATTCAAATAACTGGCCGAACACGTCATTTTATTAATGCTTTCGGTGAAGAGCTTATTATAGAAAATGCAGAAAAGGCATTGTTAGTGGCATGTAAGCAAAGCAATGCGTTAGTTCGAGAGTACACAGCAGCCCCTATTTATTTCTCCGAAAAACATAATGGAGGTCATGAATGGTTAATTGAATTTGAAAAAGATCCTGACAATTTGGAAAAATTTATCATTGACTTAGATATAGAATTAAAAAAATTGAATTCAGATTATGAAGCAAAACGTTTCAAAGATATGGCACTGGCTTTTCCAACGCTAAATAAAGTGCCCGAAGGAACGTTTTACAATTGGCTTAAATCTAAAGGCAAACTGGGGGGGCAACATAAAGTGCCTCGATTGGCTAATGATCGTAAATTTTTGGAAGAAATTCTGGAAATGATTGAGTAATTATTTCAATTGAATAACTTTCCAAATAATCAATTTAGCTAATTTCTTTTTTAGGAAAAATCAGAGAAATAGCAATACTCGCGCTTAAAATAAACAGAATAATGTAGAGAGAATGAGCTGTTGTAAAACCAGCTTTTTCTAAAAAATCGTGAGCTAACATTTTGCCACCTATAAACACGAGCAGAAATGATAATCCTGTTTTTAGAAAGTAAAATTTATGAATAATATTAACCAATAGAAAAAACATTGATCGTAGACCTAAAATGGCAAAAATATTGGAAAAGAAAACGATATAAGGATCTTTTGTAACAGCAAATATTGCTGGGATTGAATCCACTGCAAAAATCACGTCGGTAAATTCAATAACAAGCAAAACAATAAAAAGTGGCGTGATAAAGGTTTTATGGTCATACTTTACGAAAAATTTGTTTCCTACAAAGTTTGGATGAACAGCAAATATTTTGGATGCAAATTTTACAACCGGGTGATTTTCCGTATCTATTTCTTCCTCTTTATCTCTGGAAATAAACATTGCGATGCCCGTATAAACCAAAAAAGCTCCAAACACATAAATAATCCATTCGAATTTACTGATAAGGGTCGCACCAGTAAAAATAAATAAGAAACGAAGTAATACTGCTCCAATAATCCCCCAGAATAAAACTCTGTGGTATTGCTTTTCTTCAACTTTAAAAGCTGTAAAAATCAATACCATAACGAAAATATTATCAACCGATAAGGCATATTCAACCACATAACCTGTTATAAATTCCAGTGCAAGGTTTATGTTATAGAGTTTTAAGCTTTCTGCAAATAGTCCTGGATCAGCACTAATTTTTACATTGTGTTTGTTTTGAACAATTAGTTCCTTTAATTGATCCAGTGATTCTATATCATGAATCAGATATCCAAAATTTCGAAGAAATAAATAAAATAAAAGTGCAAGACTAACCCAAACAGCACTCATGATACCTGCTTGTTTAAAATTTACTCCTTCATTTTTTTTACTAAATACACCTAAATCAAGTGCAAGAATAAAAAATATGGAAACTAAAAATATGGTGAAAAATAAAACTTCCCTACTCATCCTAATTAAAATTTACGGTCTGTGGTAAATAATACCAACTGTTTTAATGAAGTTTTTGATGGACTTTCTTCCAATTGGTCTAATAATCCGAATGCTTTTTCCTGAAATTCCATCATTTTTTTTGCCGCGTATTCTAGGCCTCCATTTTCTTTTACAAATTCAATCACCTCTTTTACTTTTTCCGAATTATTGCTGTGATTTTTTATTAATCCAGCAATATATGATTTTCGTTTTTTGTCTACTTTCTTCATTGCAAAAATCAAGGGGAGGGTTATTTTTTTCTCTTTTATATCTATCCCTTTTTGCTTCCCTGTATTTTCATCACTAAAATCAAGCAAATCATCCTTTATTTGAAAAGCCATACCTACATGTTCTCCAAACAATTTCATCCGCTGTATTAATTCTTCATTTCCGCCTGCTGATGCAGCACCGCATGCGCAACAAGATGCAATTAAAGAAGCAGTTTTTTGCCTAATTACATCATAATATATCTGTTCGTCAATATCCAGTTTTCTAACTTTTTCAATTTGCAATAGTTCTCCCTCACTCATTTGTTTTACGGCATCACTTACAATTTTCAACAAATTGTGATCATTATTTTCAACAGAAAGTAAAAGTCCTTTTGCTAATAAAAAATCTCCAACCAAAACTGCTATTTTATTTTTCCAAAGTGCATTTATTGAAAACATCCCTCGTCTTTCATATGCATCATCTACTACATCGTCATGCACCAAAGAGGCCGTATGCAAAAGTTCCACCAATGCAGCTCCTCTATATGTCGATTCGTTTATTCCTCCACAAACATTGGCTGCAAAAAAAACGAACATGGGTCGTATTTGCTTTCCTTTTCTTTTTACAATATAATGAGTAATACGATCAAGCAGAGGAGTACTGCTTCTCATAGATTGTTTAAACTTTTCTTCAAAAACTTCTATTTCCTTTTCAATAGGCTTTCTGATTTCATCTAAAGTTAAAGGCATATAAAATTTCCGACCTGGTTAAAAGGAAGGCAAAGAAAGCTAATTTTTAGCAAATAATAATTCTTCTATAAATAAATGAATCAACCTTTTAAGTATTTTTCATTTATTTAAACCAAAAAAGGGATAAGCCTTCCGACTTATCCCTTTTTCTTGAGTTTTAGTTTTTATTGGGCTATGCCAATAAAACCTGGTTTATTGAACGATCACAAATTTAACATTGCCTCGCTCGGTTCCTAAGATATAATTCATCGTATAGAATCCACTCGGTAATTCTCTTCTATTCACATTCAATTCGATCACTCCATTCACATTCACGTTATTCAACTGCTCCATGATCAATCTGCCTGCTACATCTCGTATCTGTATCATCGCTGAATTCTCTCGATCGGTACTTGTGATCTTGATGCTGAATTCTCCTTGATTTGGATTTGGATATACGACCGCTTCTGTATTGTTGAATATTGTATTCTCAATACGTGGCGCAGGACATGAAACGGTTGCCGTTACCGCTGTTCTGGTTGGCGAAACACAGCCTGAAATCGTATTCACCGCTTCTGCATAATAGGTAGTCGTTACACTGATCGATGGGGTAGTATAATAATTAGAATTTGCTCTCAACGCTACTCCTCCGGTTGGGTTTGCATACCAACTAGTTCTTGTTCCTGGTGCTGATGATACTTCCAATGCTACAGTTCCTGTTCCACATCGGGTGGCTGGGCCACCTAATCCTGGTTTAACTGATACTGGCGCAATTACGATTCCTACCGTTGCTGTTACTGCTGTTCGCGCAGTAGATAAACATCCGGTTGCTAAATTTCTCGCTTGTACAAAATACGTAGTCGATGAATTTAACACTGGTGTAATATAGCTTGATGTACCACTTGCTAACAAGGTTCCGCCACTTGCTGCACTATACCAGTCAGTCGTAATTCCTGCTGGTACCGTTGCGCCTAGTGTCAAACTGCCCGATCCACATAATGAGGCTGGAGTTACCGTAGCTGCCGATGGTAGTGGATTGACCGTTGCTGTTACTGCTGTTCGGGTTGATAAACATCCGCTTGTTCTATTTCTAGCTTCCGCATAATATACGGTTGTTATTTGTGGACTTATCGTATAGTATAAAGAATTACTTCTTAGCAAGTTACCTCCTACTGGGGCATCGTACCAATCATTGGTATTTCCTGAAGTCACTGATACTTCTAAGAAAAATATTCCTGGGCCACATCGCGATCCTTGTACAACTACTGCTGGTGCATTTACTGTTCCAATGGTTGCTGTTACATAGGCTCTTGATCTAGCTAAACATCCTGTTACCGTATTGCGTGCTTGGGCATAATACGTCGCATTGCTGCTTAGTACCGGTGTTGGATAAGTAAAGCTTCCTGCTAATAACAATACGCCGCCGCTTGGTGAATCATACCAATCGATCGTTTCGTTTACTCCTGCTGTTGCGCTAAGTGTTACTGATCCTGATGTACAAGATGATGCTCCGATTCCTACCGCTGTTAATGGTAATTGATTTATCGTTGCTGTTATTGGTGTTCTAGTTAATGAAATACATCCTGTTGTTGTGTTTCGGGTTTGAACATAATAGGTCGTAGTGCTCGTAAGACTTGCTACTGTATAATACTGTGAACCTGATCGTAAAGGTAAGCCTCCGCTTGGAGCTGCATACCAATCGGCTGTTGTTCCGCTTGCAAAACTAACTTCTAATGAAACGTTACCTGTTCCACATCGTGTTCCTGCAAATACTACCACCGCATTCGCTGGGTTTGTAACACATGGTGGCACTGCGTTCACAGAAACACTTGTTGCACCTGAAATACATCCACTACTATTTCTAGCCGTTACACTAAATGTACTTCCTGCTGCTAATCCACTAAATACCGCACCTGACTGATAAGCTCCGCCAACACTATACATAATACCTGCGCCTGTTGGTGCCGATACCGTAATTACTCCTGTTGGTACAGAATTCGTCGGTTGTGTGGTTACACTCGCCGTTGGTGCTGCTGGTGCTGCTGGTAAGGCATTTACATTTACTACTGTTATGGCTGAAATACATCCATTTGAACTTTGAGCCGTTACGTTGTACGATCCTATTGCAACATTACTGAAAGTTGCGCTTGCCTGATAAGCTCCTCCAATGCTATACGTGATTCCAGATCCTGTTGGAGCCGATATCGTTATCGATCCAGCTACTGGAGATATACATGAATTGGTAGAACTTGCTGTTGGTGCTGCTGGTACTAAATTAGGTGCTGCAACTCCTGTAGCCAATGAACTAGTACAGCCTCCTACCGTTTGAAGTACGGTATACGATCCTGCTGTTGTTACGGTAATGGAAGTTGT
>ENA-OFCE01000369-OFCE01000369.1-metagenomes-genome-assembly--contig:-NODE-369-length-30564-cov-5.260972_pt1 | contig 30564 bp, 32 predicted proteins | sample MGYA00153388_OFCE01 | MGnify analysis MGYA00153388 | reverse complement strand
GCCCAATAAATATAGGCGCAAGCAGCTCCTAAAACAATAGTAATTGCAGCCCGTTCAAACCCCAGCCTGAATTCACTCAGCCGCCTTTTCAGCAATCTTCAAGGTCGGTGAATTGGTGTTGCCACTGGTAATCAGCTGCATCGACTACACCGAAGCCGCGACCTGGTGCAACGCTTACGACGCAGGTTTTGAGGACTTGTTTTTAGCCCGGCGCAGCTCCGCTGACTGGGCCGACGTGATGGTTCGCGCCAGGCAGTCGGGTGCCAGCCATTTCACTTTTGCTACATCGGGCAGTACTGGCGCGCGCCAATTTATCAGGCACCGTGAAGATGTGCTGGCAGCCGAGGCGCAGGCATGGGCGCAAGTGCTTGAGCAAGTGATTCGTCACGCCCACGGCACACCTATCAGCCGCGTTATCGTGCTGGCACCTACGCACCATATTTACGGATTTATATGGGGCGTTTTGCTGCCGTTGGCTTTGGGTGTTCAGGCGCTGGATGCTGACTTTGCAGCATTGCCGCCGCTCCAAAGCGGCGACCTGCTCGTAGCGGTGCCAGACCAATGGGCATGGATGTCTGGGGCGCAACTGTCGCCCGATGTGTGGCCTGATTCAATTTATGGCGTTTTATTTACAGCACCGCTGCCCGAAAAGGCACATGAGCAACTGGCAATAGCGCACAAGGCGGCCTGTGGGCGGCCTGCGCTGCGCGGCCTGCTGCAAATTTATGGCTCCAGCGAAACCGCTGGCGTGGCGAACCGACCCTGCCCAGCCCTACACACTGGCGCCTGGCCTGGCACGCGGTAACAGGAAGAGAAAGGGGGACGGCAACGGCAACGGCATCAGCTTGCAACTGCCGGATGGCGCATGGGCAAGCCTTGCTATTCAAAACCATATCCGTTGGGCAAGCGACTCAGAATTTCACCTTTTGAGCCGTACCGACCATGTCGTGCAGGTAGGCGGTCACAACGTGTCGCCGCAATGGGTTGCAGACCAATTGATGCGCCACCCTGCCGTCAAAGAGGCCGCTGTGCGCCTGAATGTTCATGCAGAACCAGCGCGGCTCAAAGCATTTGTAGTGTTGAATGCACCCGCTTCAACCCGGCAGCGCGCAGAGCTGGAGGTCTGGGCGATGGGGCAACTGCCGGCGTATGCAGCGCCAGGCGCCATCAGCTACGGGGCAGAGCTGCCGCGCAATGCGCTGGGCAAGGCAAGCGATTGGCCTGATTAGGCAAGCTGCGTTAATCATCACTGCAGGCCGTGCGACGTATGTAAGTCGAGCGCTACATCCGCGACATGGCAAACGCCACAATCTCAGCGCTGGTTTTCAGCTCCAGTTTTTTTTTGATGTTGGCCCGGTGGATGTCCACTGTTCTCGGGCTCAGGTCCAGGTCGTAAGCGATTTGTTTGGTGGTTTTGCCTGCGCCAATTTTTTCAAGCACTTCCAGCTCACGCTGGGACAAGTTGCCGACCTGGGCAGCAGGCCGCGCGGCGTTCAGGCTCCTGCTGCGTGTCATCAATCGGTTGAGCAGATAGGTATTAACGTCGGCCGACACCCACACGTTGCCCGCCAGTGTTGCATTGATGGCCTGCATCAGATGTTCGTGAGCGTTTTCTTTCATCAGGTAACCCTTGGCACCCAATCCCAGTGTTTGCTCGGCATAGATCATTTCATCGTGCATGGACAGCAGCAGTACCGGCCGGGGTGACTGGGCCTTTACCACCGCACGCACGGTGTTCAAGCCTTTGGAGTCGTCCATCGACATGTCGCACACCACCAGGTCTGGTTGCAGCCGTTCAATGGCAGCGACACCATTTGCCAGGCTGCCCTGGGCGTCGATTACCCGGCATGTCCCGGACTTGTCAATCAGGGTTTGCAGGCCAAAGCGAATAATGTCGTGGTCATCTACAAGCAGGATAGTTTTCATAAATGCATGCGCCGATTGCAAACGCTATTGTTATTTTCTTTTGAGGTTTGACAAATCAGGTAAATGAAATTGGCAATAAATCCATGACGTCCTCTGCAAGCTACCCTTGCGCAGCTTAGGTACAGTTACTTAACAATTGCGGCGCATCTTCTGATATCTTAACTTTGACGTAAAAATTCCACTCTGCAGGCAATGCACCCAGTGCATTTTCAACATGCTTTTAACTGACACCCAAAAATTCAGCCAGACCGACGAAAAGCCGAACTTTATGCACGGCTTGTGGGGTCGGGCAGGTACAGAGCAGCCCAGCACGCTGCGCATGGACAACGTATTGCAAATGCTTCGCACGCGCTTTGCTGTTGACAGCGTCATCATCACCCTCGCCGGTAAAGACAATGAAGTTGTCAAGGTGCGATGCGGCGATGACCCGCTGGAGATGGACTACCGCAACGCGCTCACAGCGTGCGCCCGGGGTGACGCAGAGGTTTTTGTAATCGAGGATGTTGAGCCCGGCGAAAAAACAGCGGATTCAAGGCGAAAAACGCTGCGCTTTTATGCAGGTGCGCCGATTGTCGTCAGCCCGCGCGGTACCCCGGTAGGAACGCTCAGCCTCATGGCAACGCAACCCAAGGCGTTTAGCCAAATGGACCGCACCATCTTCCGCTCGGCAGCGCTGGCCATAAGCGCCATGATGGCCATGCCGCAAAACGCCGAAATGGCCGTGAAAATTGCGCTTGCGTCAGACAAGAGCGTGGTGGTAATTGACCACGACCAGGCCATTGAGGCAGTCAATCAGCGCTTTACCAAACTCACGAACCTTGACTACCACGATGTCTATCGCATCGGTGTCGAACAGCTGCTGTGCCTTGACAGGCCGCATGCGGGTGCAGTTATTCTCAGCCACGCACTGCTGGTCGAAATCGCAACACAGGGCCTGACCCGGTGTATGACCAAAGGCGGCAGCACAGTGCCTGTCGATGTCATGTTGTTCCCGATGCCAGACAAGCAAGGCAACATCAGCAAAACCATTTTGTTGATGGTTCCCTTGTTCAATGGACCCACTGATGACTTTCTTTTGTCCCTTCGGCCAACGGAACGTGACGAATTACTCGCCCTGCACATCGCAGGACTTTGGGCAACAGATGCCCAGGGGCACATTCTCAAGCTGACGGGCATCCCAATTGCCCATTTGGATGAATCGGCACACGAACGCTTGTTGGGGCGGCGGCTTGGAAGCGAGGGGGTGTTTGACACCTCGCTCTGCACCTGGCGAGAATTTCACGCACATCTGGCAGCCGACAAACTACCGCCTGAAGTTGAGTGCTGCGTCACCTTTAAAGGCCACACGCAATGGTACGGCATGAAGGGGTTTCGCCAAGCCAATAGCGACGGGACCACAGTCGGCTACCACGGCAGTTTCCGGGACATCACTGAGCGCAAAGAGCGGGAGCTGGCTCTAAAAAAATCTGAGGAAAGGCTTGCACTTATCCTGCAGGGCACGAACGACGGTGCCTGGGACTGGGACATGGAAACCGGGCAGTATTACCTGTCGCCACGCTGGTGGGACATGATGGGCCGAACGCCTGATTCGAGCCCCTGGCGCGATGATATCTGGATGGAGTTTATTCACCCCGATGACCGCGCCGGTGTGCGAGGAGCGGTTGCTGACGCTATTTCCAGCAGGTGCGACAACTACCAATCCGAATTTCGCCTGCAGCATCAGCGTGGGCATTACATTGCGGTGCTGGGGCGTGGCCATATTTTGTACAACAGCGCAGGCAAAGCCGTACGCACATCAGGCACCAATGTTGACCTGACCCAGCAACACCAGGCGCAGTCGCAAATTCGGTTGTTGCAGTCGTGTGTTGAGACAATTGACGACGTGGTGCTGATCAGCCATGCGTCGCCCAGTCACTCACCGGGGCCCGTCATCATGTACGTCAACCCCGCCTTTGAAAGACATACCGGCTACAGCAGTGCAGAGGTGATTGGCAAAACACCACGGTTGTTGCAAGGCCCGCTGACCAGCCGTACAGAACTGAACAAAATAACAAACGCCCTGCGAGAATGGAAATCGGTCAAGGTTGAGTTGGCCAACTACAAAAAAAATGGTGAGCTCTTTTGGGTAGAGCTTGAAATTACGCCTGTGTATACAGACGACACCAGGCTGTGTACCCACTGGATGGGCGTTCAGCGCATCATTACCAAACGCAAAGCAGCCGAACAGGCCTTTAGATTGTCCAACGATCGGCTCAACATGGCGATGCAAGCGTCGGGCCTTGGTTTTTGGACCCGAAACCTGTCACGCAGTGAGAGCTTTCGCGATGCGCGCTGGAACGCGATGTTGGGGTATCCGCACTGCGAGTCCGCAAGCACGATCGATGAGTGGTTGCAGCTGGTGCACCCTGATGATATTGCCGTCATCACAGCGTCAGAAACCGAAGCAGTTTTACAGCTCGACACCGCTTTTGAGCGGGAATTTCGCATGCGGCACAGCGACGGCCGTTGGGTGTGGATTCAATCCAGAGGCAAGGTCACCGGGCGCGATGCATTGGGCAAACCGACAACGATAGCCGGTACGCATTTGGACATCACTGCCACGCGTGAGGCAAGCCAGACTGCCCAGCGGCTCAATGCGCAGCTCTCGCGCTGCCTTGAGCACGTGAACGTAGGTGTGATTTTGCAGCGCGACGGCATCATCAAATTTGTCAATTCGACACTGCTTGATATGTTTGGCGCTACAGACCAAAACGATATTGTGGGTACAAAATTTTTCAACTATATATTGCCAGGCGATTTAAAAGATGCTGCTTGGCGTCAGTCCCAACTTTATGCTGGTGCAAGCGTGCCGTCGTTCTGGTTTAACTGTGTTCACCTGGATGGCCATGTTTTTAAAGCGTTGACAAGCTCGGCGGTTATTGAATGGGAGGGCGAGCCCCATATTCTGTCAACCATGACACCCCCGGGCGACATGGCGTTGCTGTCGCTGGAAGCAGAAACCAACCGCAGCCGCCACGACAGCTTGCTGGCTCAAAGGGTGGACGCTGAACATGTTCGCATTGCACATGAACTGCATGATTCCCTCGGTTCGCAGCTTGTTGGCATTGGCTTGCACGCGGCAAACATCAAGCTGCTGGCAGACGATTCTGGTGGCAACCTGACGCAAGAGGCAGACCAATTGCTGGCCCAGATAAAAAAGGCAGCAGAGATGACCCGCGGCCTGGCTCGGGGCTTGGCCCCGGTAGACCCCTGGCCTAGCGCATTCTGGCGTGCGCTGGAAAAGCTGTGCCATGATTTTTCCACCACCAAGCAGGTCACGTGCGTATTTGACATGCAGGGCAACGTTGATGACGTTGCCGCCGATACCGGCACACACCTGTACCGCATCACACAAGAAGCCATCAGCAATGCCGTGCGCCATGGCGGTGCGAAAAACATCACGGTCAGTCTTCGCGCGACAGACGAGCGAATGACGCTGTGTATTCATGACGATGGGGTGGGGTTTGAGGCCGCCGGCGTTTTTGAATTACAACGTCAGGGCGTTGGCCTGGGCTCCATGTACGCCAGGGCCAAAGCGATTGATGCGCAAATTTCCCTGGAGCGGGTCCACCCCAGGGGGTTTTATGTGGCTGTCAGCTGGCCAAATGCCAGCCAACAGCAAACGCTTGCCGCCAGTTAGTTGGCGGCGGCGCGCACAAAGCCCTTTGCCGTCTGGGTAAACACTTCTTCTCGCGAGAGAAGTTCAGCGTTGCCAGTCCAGACTTGCGCACCGTTAATTTCAATCGCCACACTGGCGTCGCCGCTGAGCAAAAACTGCGTCATACCCAGTGCGTTTGTTTGCAAAGTATCACAGCCAGACGCTTTGACGGACTGGCCAGACATGGGCTGGCCAGTAGCATCCATCAACTTGATTTTTAAAAGTGCCACGGTTGTCTCCAATTTGTAGTTTTAGCAGCTCGCACCGGTTTAAACCATCAATTCTTTTTCAACTTCCTGCACCTTGCGCCGGGCCAATGCCAGGTTGGATTTGGATTTGTCCAGAACCATGTAAAGGAACAAACCTTCTTTGCGCGCCATCGGGCGAATAATGTGATACTGCTTGCCCAGCGTGATGAGGATGTCTTCAATCACATCGCTCAAGCCCAACGCGCGCATGGTTTTAAGTTTGGAGCGAACCACTTCGGTGTTGCCAGCAGCGGCAACTTCAAGGTCGACGCCTGAGCCAATTTGGCCCAGGATCATGCCGCTTGATGAGTCGACAAGCATCGCGCACAAGGCGCCATCGCAGCCGATTAATTCTTGCATGGCCTGGTTGATAGTTGACATTTTGATTCCTAGTTGTAAACGCCTGACATAAAAAACAAACACTGCGGCGTGGTACAGCGGTTGCGTGGGATTCGGAGCAAATACTTGTTTAACGCATATCTGGCTCGGTCAATGCGCGTTGCAGCAACACCACTTTTTCGCCCCAGGCTGCCCAAGACATCGGGCCTTTTGTTGCAACGCAAACCAGCACCAGATCAAGCGCCTCACTGCAGGGGAACATCGCCACAACGCGATTGGAAAATGAATACGCAACCGAACGCAATTGCCCCAAAGTTTGCAACTGCGCAGAAAGGCGCTTTTCAACACGCCAAAACTCAATCGCGGCCTCGCCAATACGCTCGATGTCCGGGCAAGCGCCGCTGTGATGCCAAACCATGCCTGTGCCGGCTTCTACCAGCACGCAGCCTTCAATGCCCGGGTGTGCGGCGAGCTGTTGCATGACGGCGGCTACTTGGGGCATGGCTTGAACCCATCAGGCTTTTTGCAGGGCCAGCGCAACCTGCTTGGAGTAATAAAGCACCTGCCCAATGATGGCATCCCGACCGGTCACAACGCTCAAAATCAGCGTTACCTCTTGGCGGCGAATTTGCAATATTGCGATAAAGCCATCGGTTGCCTCCATCACGAGGCTGTCGCAGGCGCCAAGGCGGCTTTCTTCGCCTGCCAACGCCCCCAGCGCTGCCAGGGAACTGGCCATGGCTGAAAGACGCGATATTTGTGCCGTGTTTTCAACCTGTGCAGCGACTTCAAAACCGTCCTCAGTCGACACCAAGACCGCCTTGACACCCTTGATGTCGCGCATCAATTGCGCCGCTGCCTGTTTGGCCAATTCGCGCAGGCGTGGATCCAGAACAACGCCGCCTTGGGCCTGTGGCGCAGACGCGGTAGGTTGCATCACGTCTGGTGTATCGTCTAAGGGCATTAGGTGTCTCCGGTGGTTTCGATTGATGCGCTAGCTTTGGCGTCGAGCTGGAGCAACAGCAATTCAAGGAGTTGCACCACCTGCTCGCTGTCGCGCACGTCAGCTGGCAACACGGGGCACAAAATCCCACGCGCTTGCAAATGGTCGGCAAACATTTCTATGTTGGGCTCGGGGTGTGTTTCCGTGCGGCCGATCGCAATCACGCAGGCGGTTTCTTCAATCAGGCCTTTAAAGCCTGTCACGTACATGTCAAGGTCAGCCAGCGGGTCGGGCTGCCGGTTGTCAATCAAAATAATCAGCCCGAGCGCGCCGCGCGACAAGATCTTCCACATAAAGTCAAAGCGCTGCTGGCCGGGGGTGCCATAAAGACGCAACTTTTCGCCGTTGTCCAGAGTAAGTTCACCATAGTCAAGCCCGACCGTCGTCATGTTTTTGGCGACCGATGCGTCTGTGTTGCGCACATCGGTTGACAAGGGTGGTATTTCACTGACCGCGCCAATGGCAGTTGTCTTACCCGCCCCCGTGGTGCCCGAAAACAAGATTTTATGTTCGGTCATGTGCCGCCTTTGTTATTGGATGGGCTTCCCATTTGGATCCCGAGGCGCATGCGGATACGTGAAATCAGGCTGATGCTCGTTTTACTTTGTTGCGGCGGCGGGCTTGCAGGCGCCACATTTTGGGCACTTGCCTGCGGCGGTAATTGGGCAGGTGGCGCAATTGCCAACAGGTTTGCTGCCATCAGCTCACCAAAAAAGGCACGGCATTCTTCCAAACTCAAGCCAGAGCTTAACTGCAATCCGAAAACAGTCATTTGCTTGCCCGTCATCAAGGTCGCCAACCGCAGACGGCCGGGGGCCTTGAGCAAGGCCGGTGGCGGCCAACGCAGCATGCGCATCGGTTGTGTGTCGAGGCTTTTGTCCGGCATTGCGGCCGGCGCACCCACCGACGTCGACATAGCCACATCTGCAGGCGCAATCACTGCGCCGATCCGGTTGAGCTCTGCCTCAAGTTCATGGGTTCGCAACGGCATTTGCAGATATCCGATGCCATTTGACGAGTTGGTGCCCAAAAGCAAAATCTGCTGAACCTGCTGGACGAGGTGCGCAGGCAAACGCGACTTTTTCGCACTTTCTGATACAAAACACAGCTCAGCTGTTGTTGGCGCGTATTGCCAGGCGTGGTGCGTCCGGTGAGCGAGCAGCCGAATGAAAGACTTTAAAACCAGTTCTTCGCGGCTGTCCAAACCAAACACGCTGAACTTTCGGACGCTTCTTTGGGCCAAAGCGTCATGCGGTGCGAGGGGCAGGTTCATGCCATCTTGTTGTCGGTCAACCCTTCAGCCCGAAGGTGCTGAATGCCTATGAAATGTGTGACCACATTTTTCTCGTCTCTGACGGGCGCAATGAACAACTCATTGAGGAACATTGATCCGTCTTTCCGGTAGTTGCGCAATAGTGCATAACCGTTGGTCTGGTTTTCTATGGCTGCCCTGATGTCGGCAGTGGCGGGCTGGTTGGTATCCGTATTTTGTAAAAAACGGCAGTTTTGTCCGAGTGCTTCTGCGCTGGTGTAGCCGGTCATGCGCTCAAAAACGGGGTTGACATAGGTAATGGGCATGTTGTCGGCACGCGCGTCCATCAGCACCACGCCTGCATTGGCTGCCTGCCACTGGCGGCGATGCTGCTCAGAGTCACGAAGTGCCTGCGTGAGTTGCGTCACATCGGTGATGGCCACCACCTTGTAACGCTCGCCATGCTCTGTGCGCATTGAATGCGACTTCAGCAGCAAATAACGAGGGCCAACGACCGAGTTCACGGTTATTTCCAGCTCTGCATCAAAGCCGGGGGTTGCAAGCGACTGCGCCAGATTAAAACTGGTCTCGACATTGACCAACAGCGCCTTTAAAGGCCTGTTCAATACCTCCGTACCGTCGACGCCAAACTTGCGGCATGCGCCTAGGTTGAGCATGACGACGCGTCCGGTGTCGTCAATCACGCACAAGCCGACGTGCGCTGCATCGATCCACATGGACAGCAGTTGGTGTTCTAGCGCGTCATGATTGATCAGCGACGAAACAGGGGATTGAGCAGGTGATGGCGTCAGCATAAAAGTATGTTGGGAACTCTTCAGGGGTGGACATTAGGCAGGATGCCCACATCGGGCGAGGTGTCCGATTGGTTACATTTGAATGAGAGCAACCGCACTTGCATGAATAACGCGCTAAATGTTTGCAGATGTTAACGCAGTCAAAACATCTGCGTAATAGCCTTCAAACCGTGACCTCGATGGCGCAAGCCTGGTGTGGTCACACCCGGATCTTGCCGTCGCCCATCAGCATGGATTTTTCTACAAAGCTGGAGGCCACATGGTCCTGGTTGGACAGGCTGACCTGAAAGCCGCCATAGTCGCTTCGGCCAATCGCTTCCAGGCCGGCTATGAAACTTTCGCGGGTGATGCGGCTGCCAGCACGGCTCAAGCCGTCGGCAAACATTTTGGCAGCCAGGTAGCCTTCAAAACTTGAGAAGTTGATGTTCACGCCTTTGCCATGGGCAGCCACTGCAGCCTGAAATTCGCGAACAATGGGGCTTGCAGGGTTGTAGGGTGAGGGCACGACTTGCGTGACCACGACACCGGCGCCCTCTTTACCCAGCTCGTCTGACAACGCCTTGGTGCCGACAAACGAGACGTTAAAGAACTGACCGCCAAAACCAGCCTTTTTTGCCTCACGAATAAAAGCAGCACAAGATTTATAGGCGCTGACTTGAATGATGGCGTCGGGCTTGGCCGGTACCAGAGCTTTGATGGCGCCAGAGACGTCCGCACTGTTGCGCTCAACGGTGGCAAGTGCCACAGGCTTGCTGCCCAACTTGGCCAGAGCCTTGGTTGCGCCGTCAAGCCCTGCTTTGCCGTAGGCGTCATTCTGGTAGAAAACCGCAATGTTTTTCAGGCCCAACACATTGAGCTGGTTGACGATTGCCGCCGTTTCGTCGTCATAGGAGGCACGCAGATGAAATGCCAACCTGTTCATTGGTTCGCGCAGGCTCATTGCCCCGGTAAACGGCGCAATAAAAGGCATGTTTGCCTTGGTGGCCATGGGCAGCGCCGCAAGGCTGGTGGATGTGCCAATGTAGCCAAACAGGGCAAACACATCCTCGTTGATGAACTTAGCGGTATTTTCAGCGCATTTCGTGGGTTCATAGCCGTCGTCCATGGCGAGAATTTCTATTGCCCGGCCTCCAGCACCGCCTTTTGCATTCAGCAGATCAAAATATACATTCGCCCCAGCATTGAACTGAATGCCCAACTGCGCAGCAGCACCTGTAAGCGGGCACGACTGCCCCAAGCGAATCTTGCCTGATTGGGCCCACGACGTTTGCGCAAAGGGCGCAGCTACCAGCGCTACGCTGCAGGCCAGTGTGTGGCGGGTAAATTGGCGTCTGTTGAGTGTCATGAAGTGTGCCTTTATTGAGAGTGAAATAAAGCGGTGATGCGTCAGCCATCAACCCAGTTTTGAATACATGCCCGTCACGCCATCCATCACCTGCAAAATACGCTCGCTGGTGGTGAATACATTGGTTTGCGCGGTTGCATCGCCGGCACCCGGCTTCAGGTCTCGCAAAGCTTGCTCGAAGAAAGTAAATTGGGTTTCTGCCAATTGAAGCTCGGTCTTGATGGCCGGAGTGCTTTCAGGCGCGTTTTTGAGCAGGTCATGGGCTTTTATAAATTCATCTTTGGCCTTTGCAAGCTCAGTGGCCGACACGGGCGCTTGCACACCCCAGCTCGCGCTCAAATAAAACGCTGCCATGCGCTGGCTGAGCATGCGCTGACGCCCGGAGATGTTGACCAGCTTGCTGGTCGCTTTGCCCGAAAAAGCCTCAAGTTGCACTGTGGCCTGGTTGGCTGTCTGCATTACTTTGCCTGCTAGAGTCAAAACTGGCTCGGCACCTGCCTTTGCCGCTGCACTGCCTACCAGCGCTACCTTGTAGTCGCTCCACAGCGTTTCTAGTGTGGCGTAGGTGGTTTTGATCTCTGGTGTGGGCGCAAATGCTTTAAGCTCGGCCAGTTGACGGTCAAACAAAGCCATGGATGCAGTGAGAATTTTGTCGGCATGGTCGCCCTGTATTTTTTGACCCATGGCCATGTAGCTTTTGGCCGCACGCTGGCTGAGCATGCGCTGCCTGCCTGCTTTGTTGATGGCATCGTTGATGTCGATCACCTGGGACATTGCAATGCTGGGCAGCAAGCAAGCAGAAATGCTCGCAATAGATAAAGAAGCGAAAGTACGTCGTTTCATGCGAGCCTTGGCGGGTAAGCGTTGGTATGTTTACAAGATGGTGAACATTCTGGTATCTTCCTGCGCTTCCGTGAGCGGGCGCTAGGTATCTTATGAAGCCGGGACTAGGTACTTAAACGCTTCTATGCGAGTATCTGAATATGCAGTAAGGCTGACTAAATACCAGCCTGAATCCATTCCGCTGCTTTCTCGGCAATCATCAGCGTGCCTGAATTGCAAAAGTGAGTCAGACGGTGCGCGACGCCGCATCATGAATTCCAGCTTTCGCAGGAGATCCTGGCTGGTGCATTTCCAGTCCACTGACTCCCTTTAGGTGTATGCCGAGCCTCCAACCCTGATTTTTATCAAACAAGGCTTGTCAGCGCCGCGTAGCGTTTGAAAAGAAAAGCCACGCGCTCGCCGTCGTTGGCGTAGCTGGCAGCGCCGCCGTCTTCTCTGTAGGCGGCATCAACGGCTTTGTCTAGCGCGGCATGGGCTTTGGCCAGGTTGGCGGGCATGGTGGTAGGGTCGTACAGCTGGGCCAGCGTTGCAAACGCACCGGGCTGCTGATGCGCAGCTCTGGCGTCCAGCACGGCTTGGGCGGCAGCTTCTATCTTGGCGATCAGTTTGGCGCTGGCCGCTTCAAGCTTGCCAGATGCTACGTTTACAGAAGCTGCTTGCGCCCGTATTGATTGGGCTAAAGGCACATTTGATGCTAATTTTGGCAATGAATTGACGATATTCGGCCAGGGGAAGTTGTTTTAGACAATGGTGTTGGAATAGCGAAAGTCACTCTTCAGTCGCCCACAGACATAGCGCATCGAGGCCATGTGCATGTGGCTGCACAGGATGGCGAAATGGAAGAGTTGGGCGTTGGGGATGGCAAACACCAAATTACTCGCAACGGTGTCACGCAAAAAGCCAATCGGCACATAGTTCCTGCGCTCCGATGACACGCTGGGCACCAGCAAATAGTCAGCGTCAGGTTGTCTGTCCTCCCCAAACAATGTGGGCATTGCAGCCAGTTTTTGAGTCGGTACTTTGGCGCTGGCAATTCGCATTTCGCGTACTTTTTGTACGCGGGCTTTCACCAGCTTGAGTTTGGACAGCTCACTGGGCGGGCAGTCTTTGAGCCACAAACACCAGCGCTTGATGCCGTGCAAAAACTCCTCGGCTCCTAGAAACGGACGTATCCATTGGGCTGCGTCGGGTTCACGAAGAAGCAACTCGGTCTTTTCTTCATCAGACAACAACAAATTGCCACCATCCGTCGGCTGGCTGCCTTTGATCATTTCAGGCACAACGCAAATAGGCCCACGCCGTTTTTGTATCAACGCAATTGGCGCATCCACCAAATACGGATTGATCTGCACAACCTTGACACCTACTGCTTCAGCCTTCACATCCGCATACGACCAAAGCTGTTTGCTGCGCGCACTTAGAGCGCCAAAACCCACAATCACGCAATGCACCGCTGCCTTGCCTGGTGCGTCGTTGCTCCACTGAAATGTGCGGTGGGCAAAATCAATCTCCATGCCCATGCGCAGCATTTCGCCCCACAACACGCCGACCTGTTCACCCTGCGTGATGCTGTTGGTCGACACAAAAGCGCAGCGGACGCGCTTGCGGTTGGCTGCGTCCTGCTTGTCAAAGCTGATGAACATGTCGTCTATGGCAGCATCAACAGGTTTTCTACGGGTCTTGGCTTTGCTCACGGCGAACGCGACGTCAGCAAACTCTTTGCGGTCACGGCTGGCTTCGCCCACCTGGCTACCCGACACATATTGCGCAGCCTTCAAATACCAGCCGCAAACATAGTCCAGCACGCCCACGCCCTGAATGCCTTTGGTCACAAACGCCAGGTCTTCTTTTTGGGTACCAGTCTGGTAGCTGTAACCGATAAACGGCGGATTTCCCAAAATGTAATTCAGCTTGCCCGGCGGGCAAAAGTCAGCCCATTCAATTCTCAAGGCGTTGCCATGGCGAATTTCGGCTGACTTGTCCAGCGGTATGCGTTTGATCCAGTCGCCAAAAAACTGCCCTGCCTCCAGGTTCATCTGGTGGTCTACCAGCCACATGGCGACTTGCGCGATTTGGGCGGGAAAGTCTTCCACCTCAATGCCGTAAAACTGGTCAACATTCACGCCCGTTTGCTCAAACACTTCGCGTGTGATGCTGCCAAACGATGTGGCGGCTTGCAGCACGCGCAGCTCCAGCCTGCGCCGCTCGCGGTAAGTGATGACCAAAAAGTTGCCGCAGCCGCAAGCCGGGTCTAAAAACACCAGATGGCGTAGCTTTTTTTGAAACTCAAACAACTGGTTTTTATGGCGTTTGACTTTTTCAAACTCGGCCTCCAGCTCGTCCAGAAACAAGGGTTTGATCACCTTGAGGATGTTGGCCTCGCTGGTGTAGTGCGCGCCCATCTGGCGGCGCCGGTCGCCGGGCTCCAGGCTGATGATTTTTTGAAACATCGCGCCGAACACCGCTGGCGAAATTGCGCCCCAGGCAATACCGCAGCAAGCCAGCAGCTTGGCACGCATGGCGCTTGAAAATTCAGGGATGTCATGCTTGTCTGCATACAGGCGGCCATTGACGTACGGGAAAGCGTCAAACTTTTCGTCCAGTGATTTTTGACGGTTCTCGGGCCTGGTGTTTAGCACGCCAAACAGCCGCGACAACTCAGCTCCCAAATTACTGCCATCGGTGTTGCTTTGCGCTACCAAATCTTCAAACGCGCCTTTAGGCGTAAAGATGCCCGTGTCATCGGCAAACAGGCAAAACAGCAGACGAGTCAGCAGCACTTCAAGCCGGTGGCCGGTAAAGCCATCGGCTTTCAGCAAGTCATGCAGCTCGCCCAGTGTGTCTACCGCGCGCTGGTTCAGCGGAACGTCTTCGCGCTGCTGCCGCGGCTAGTACCCGGCAATAAAGCCGAAGCGCTCAATGTGCGTTGGAAGGTCTTTTAAATCAAACTCTAAAAGCGGTTGGTTGCCGTCTACATCCACCAAACGGATGCGCGCAAAGTCGCTGACGATGACATAGTGCGGCAGCTCGTCGTTGGTAAGACCATGAAAGTAGTCATTGCCTTGGGTAAAAGCTGCGTCCAGGTCTCTACCGCGAGACTTTTGCTCGACCAGCAGGGTACCCGGCCAAAACGCATCAATACGCCCAGCCTTGTTGCCCAGCTTTTGCACGTTGTGCTCAAAGCTGATGACGCGGCGCTTGGGCAGGCCAAACACTTGAAAAAACTCATGTCAAAAGATTTGCGATTCAGCGTTTTCGCGGCTGGCGTCACTGAAGTCTTTTGCGAATGCGGCAGCACGGGTGCGAATTTCGTTCAGGGTCAGTGTGGTCATTTTTGACTCGGTAAAGGCCGCGTTATCAATAAGCCTGTATCAACACTTCTGCCGGAATCAACAACTTGTCATGCAACGCACGTACATGCTCAAGTGACAGCTTGCGTTTTTTCTGCAAAATGTCATGTACCCGCTGGCGCGAACCTAATACGCCTGCCAAATCAGCGGACGACAACCCACGTTGCTCGATGGCGAACTCAATCGCCGCAACTGGGTCTGGCGATTTGACGACGAAGTGTTCCGCCTCATACCGTTCGACCATCATCATCAACAGCTCAAACTCCGCTTCAAGCGCCGAGGAGGCTGCTGGCGGGTGGTCAAAGAAATTTGAAACCTGTTTGAGCGCGCGGCGATAGCCTGCCTCGGTCTTGACCAGCTCAATTTCAATTGTCTTTTTTGCCATGATGTGCTCCTGTGTGATCAACGCTGGCCGCGTCAATGCGGTCGTACTCTGCATGTGTGCCGAAAAATTTGATGTATGCCGACTGAAATTTATAGTTCATCGACACAATCAGCCGATAGCGATTGCCTGCGACATCAAACACCACGCGATTGTTGGCAATGATGGATGCTTTTAAAAACTGCGCCTTCACCTGCTCGGGTGTTGCCCAAGTGGCCTCAATCGCCTCAGCGTACCAAGCGCGCAAACTGTCTCTGGCGGGCGCATAAGTTTTGGCGTACAGCTCAATGGCGCTCTTGTTGAAAATTCGCATTGTATATTATGTCACCGAAACGGTGACAACAATTACCTGGAACTACCAGTAATTTGGTGAAACCGCCGATTCAACGAACTTCATTGTATTTCAGGGCTGAAACCCAATAAATATGTGCGTAAGCAGCTCCTAAAATAATAGTATCTGCAGCATTCTCAAACCCCAGCCTGAATCCACTCAGCCGCTTTTTCAGCAACCATCAGCGTCGGTGAATTGGTGTTGCCGCTGGTGATGAGCGGCATCACGCCGGCATCAACCACCCGCAGCCCGCGTATGCCGCGCACCCGCAGGTGCGAGTCAACCACCGCCATCGCGTCGTCGGCGCTGCCCATTTTGGTCGTGCCGACCGGGTGAAAGATGGTGGTGGCGATGTCGCCAGCGAGGCGGGCCAGGTCTTCATCGGTTTGAAACTGCACGCCGGGCTTGAACTCTTCAGGCTGGTATTTGGCCAGGGCCGACTGGCCGACGATGCGGCGCGTGACGCGCAATGAATCAGCGGCTACTTTTTTGTCTGCGTCGGTGCTCAGGTAATTTGGCGCAATGGCGGGTGCGTCTTCAAAGCTCGGGCTTTTGATGTGGACCGTGCCCCGGCTGGTGGGTGCCAAATTGCACACGCTGGCGGTAAACGCGTTGAAGGTGTGCAGCGGCTCACCAAACGCGTCGAGCGACAGCGGCTGGATGTGGTACTGGATATTGGGGTAAGCGTAGTCTGGCGATGAACGGGTAAAAGCGCCCAATTGCGACGGGGCCATGCTCAATGGGCCGGTGCGTTTCATGGCGTATTCCAGCCCAATTCGCGCCTTGCCAAACAGCGAATTGGCCATGGTGTTGAGCGACAAGCCCCAAGCAGCTTTCGCGGTGTTGGGTTTGATTTTGTACACCGACCTGATCTGCAAGTGGTCTTGCAAGTTAGCGCCTACGCCCGGCAAGTCCTGCACCACCGTTATACCGTGCTTTTGCAGCAGCGCGCCAGGGCCAATGCCTGACAGCTGCAAAATTTGTGGTGAGCCGACTGCGCCCGCACACAAAATCACCTCGCCCATCAGGCCGCGTTCAGCGCCGGCGTCGCGCGTGGCCAGCACGCTGATGTGTTCCAGCCCGGTCCACACTTCAACGCCAGTGCAGCGCTGGCTGCCGTCTGCCTGTTTTTCAATGATCAGTTTGGTGACTTGCGCTTTGTTCCACAGCTCAAAGTTGGGGCGGCCGTAGCACGTCGGGCGCAAAAATGCTTTGGCGGTGTTCCAGCGCCAGCCTTCTTTTTGGTTCACTTCAAAGTAGCCCACGCCTTCGTTGTTGCCACGGTTGAAGTCGTCGGTGGCGGGGATTCCGGCTTGCGCGGCTGCCTCGGCAAAGGCGTCCAGCACCGGCCAGTGCAGCCGCTGCTTGCTCACTTGCCATTCGCCGCCCGCCTTGCGGTGGCGCAGTATTTTTTGGTACGCAATGGTTTTATCTTGCATCAGCTCGGGCGCTGTGCCCACCGCACCATGAAAAGCGTCGGCGCCTTTGTAATGGTTCTCATGCAATTTGAAATACGGCAGCGCGTTGGCCCAGGTCCAGGCGCTGTCGCCAGTCAGTTGCGCCCACTCGTCGTAATTGCGCGCCTGGCCGCGCATGTAGATCATGCCGTTGATGCTGGATGAGCCGCCCAGCGTTTTGCCGCGCGGGTAACGCAGGGCCCGGCCATTCAGGCCTGCTTCGGGTTCGGTGTTGTACAGCCAGTCGGTGCGCGGGTTGCCAATGCAGTACAGGTAGCCTGCGGGTACATGAATCCAGTGGTAGTCGTCTTTGCGGCCGGCTTCAATCAGCAGCACCTTTTTGGATGCGTCGGCGCTCAGGCGGTTGGCCAGCAGGCAGCCGGCCGTGCCGCCGCCCACGATGATGTAGTCAAAAATGGCTTCAATGGGGTGCGTGGTCATCGGCTTGGTGGTGGGTTACTGGTTGCCGCTATTTTGCCCGTACCGCCCAACACCAAACTGACCCTGAACAAACCGCACGCACCAATGCGCCTGTAGGACAAAGCCAAGCGCTAGCAAAGGCGACCGCAGCAACGCAGATTGTGCAGTTACCATCATCTTTTTACGCCGCAGCCCTTGATTTTTGCCAGAGTTTTGCCAGAGTTTTGCAGTGCCTATGGAATCTTTAACACCACGTATTGAGCAGCAAGCTGGCCCGCAGGGTACCCAGCTGCGCGTGCTGGGTGCGTGGACAGCCGCCGACCTGAACGGCAAGGCAGCCTGGCAAGCGCTGACGGCGCAGCTCAATGCCAATGCGCAAACCAGCGGCGCGCACTGGGACCTGCAGAATATTGACAGGCTTGACCACCTGGGCGCGCAATTGCTGTGGACGCACTGGGGCCGCGCCTGGCCCGCAAGCATAGATGTGCCTGACAGCCAGCGCGCGTTGTTTGACACCGTGGCCAAGTTTGCGGTGACGCCGCCACGCGCACCCAGGTTCAGCTGGCTGTCGCCTTTGACGAATTTGGGTACCCGCACGCTGGGACTTGTTGACCACAGCAAGGCCCTGACACGATTGGTTGGACAACTGCTGCTGGACATGGGCCGCCTGATCAAGCGCCCTCAAGACGGGCCGTGGCGCGACATGTCTGGCCACCTGTACCACATCGGCGCAACCGCGTTGCCGATCACTGCGCTGGTGGGGTTTTTGATTGGGGTGGTGCTGGCGTATTTGATGAGCCAGCAGCTCAAACAGTTCGGAGCCGACTCTTTCATCGTAAATATTTTGGGTATTTCGCTCATTCGTGAACTGGGGCCGGTGCTGGCCGCCATCTTGATTGCCGGGCGTTCTGGCTCGGCCATCACTGCACAAATTGGCGTGATGCGCGTCACCGAAGAGCTGGACGCCATGCGGGTGATGGGCATAGCGCGCGGCTTTCGGCTGGTTCTACCGCGGGCGCTGGCGCTGAGCATCGTGATGCCGCTGATCAGCGTGTGGACCACACTGGCTGCGCTGCTGGGCGGCATGCTGGCCGCTGACGTTGCGATGGGCATCACGCCCGCGTACTTCATCAGCGCGCTGCCAGAGGCCGTGGATGTCAGCAACCTGACGCTGGCCACCGCCAAGTCGGTGGTGTTTGGCTTGCTGATTGCGCTGGTGGCATGCCACTTCGGCCTGCGCGTCAAGCCCAACACCGAAAGCCTGGGCCAGGGCACCACTGCATCGGTGGTGACGTCGATTACTGTCGTGATTTTGGTCGATGCCTTGTTCGCAGTGGTGTTCAAGAACGTTGGAATCTAAACATGACTAATCCGGTTGTCGACATCAAAAAGCTCTGGACCGTTTTTAAAAACGGCGACAAGGAAGTCGTCATCCACAAAGACCTCGACCTGACCGTGCAGCGGGGCGAAATTTTGTCGCTGGTCGGTGGTTCGGGCACCGGCAAAACGGTGCTGCTCCGGCAAATGCTGGGGCTTGAACACCCCACCAAAGGCGAGATCACGGTGCTGGGCCAGCCGGTGTCGGAGTTGGGCCGGCGCGGCGCTGCCAGCCGGATTGGCATGCTGTTTCAGCGCGGGGCGTTGTTTTCTGCGTTTTCGGTGCTCGAGAACATTGCTTTCCCGTTGCGTGAACAGAACGCGCTGCCGCTGGCAGTGATCCGGGAAGCCGCAATGGTCAAGTTGCAAATGGTGGGGTTGAGCGCAGATACGGCAGACAAAATGCCAAGCGATTTATCTGGCGGCATGATCAAGCGCGTGGCGCTGGCGCGTGCCCTGGTCATGGACCCGCCGCTGTTGCTGCTCGATGAGCCCACCGCCGGGCTCGACCCCGACAGCTCAGACAGTTTTTGCGCGCTGCTGCGCTCGCTGCACAAAGACATGGAGTTGACGGTGGTGATGGTCACGCACGATTTGGACACGCTGTTTGAGTTGAGCACCCGCATTGCCGTGCTGGCCGACCAAAAAGTGATTGTGTGCGCCGCGCCCAAAGACGTGGTGGCATTCCCGCATCCGTTCATTCACGAGTTTTTTCTGGGTGAGCGGGGGCAGCGCGCGATGGAGCTGCTGCGCGAATACCCGTTCACTATTTAATGAGAGGTTTTTATGGAAAACAAAGCCCACGCTACTGCCGCTGGCATATTTGTTCTGGTGGTCAGCGCCCTGCTTGCATTGCTTGCGGTCTGGCTGATGCGGGACGACAGCCAGCGCGACCTGTATGAAATGACCACGGCTGAAACTGTGAGCGGGCTGCAGCCGCAGGCGGCGGTGCGGTTTCGCGGCGTGCCGGTGGGCAAGGTGGAGCTGATTGGGTTTGACACCAAGGTCAAAGGCAATGTGCTGATTCGCGTGTCGATTGACCGCACTGCACCCGTCACCAAATCGGTGTTTGCCACCGTGGCCTCGCAGGGCGTAACGGGTCTGGGCTTTATCCAGCTGGACGACACCGGCAAATCGTCTGAGCGCCTGGTGGCCGTGGGTGACGATCTGCCGCGCATTCCTCTGCAGGCCGGTGGACTGGACAAGCTGCTCAAGCAAACCGAAGTGATTGCCAACCAGTTCGAACAAGCCAGCACCAAACTCAACCAGCTGCTGGCTGAAGACAACCAGAAGCGGGTTGCGGTGGCACTGGACAACATGGGCGAAGCCGCCAGCAGCGTGAGCAAACTGTCTACCAACCTGACCAGCGTCTTGAATGCGCAGTTTGGCCCGGACAAGGTCAACATTCCCAAGCTGGTGAAAAACCTCGACGCAGCGGTGGTTTCCTTGAAGGACACGTCCGCACAGGCAGGCCTTGCCGTGAGTGAAATTGGCGTGACCGCCAAGCGCCTGAATGAAAAAGGTGGACCACTCGACAGGCTCAGCGAAGGCGGCACCGCGCTGGCTACAGGCGTTGAAACTTTCAGCGCCGCAACGCTGCCCAAACTGGATTCCGTGGCCAGCGAAGCGGCCACCACGCTGCGCCAGTTGCGCCGCACCGTCAATGCGGTTGAAGACAACCCGCAGTCGCTTATTTTTGGCAACGGTCCGCCGCTGCCGGGCCCCGGTGAGCCAGGGTTTTCTGCCACTGGAGTTAAAAAATGATTTTTCAGCCTACGCCAAATGCTATTGATTCAATAGCTGCTTGCGCCCGATTCAATTGCGCTACAGCCCTATTTGGTATTATTCTTGCTGCGGTGGTGCTGGGCGGCTGCTCAGCCTTGCCAGACAAGCCGCAGCGCGCAACGCTGTTTGACTTTGGCCCCGGTACTGTCACGCAGCAGGCCACCACGCGCCAGGCGCCGCTGCCCGCGCTGGCGATTGACGACATTACAACAGCCGGTGGTGTGCTGGACAACTCGGCGGTGCTTTACCGCCTGGGCTACCAGGACGAGCAAGAGCTCAGGGTCTACACATTGGCGCGCTGGTCGATGCCGCCCGCGCAGCTGGTGCGCCAGCGCCTGCGCGACCGGCTCTCCTTAAGTCGCCCGGTGTACAACGCCAGAGAAAGTCTGGCGCTCAACCGCAGCCAGAACGCTGTGCTGCCGCTGCAAGTGCGGCTGGAGCTGCTGGAGTTCAGCCATTTTTTCTCCAGCCCAAGCAGCAGTGTGGGCCTGGTCAAGCTGCGCGCTACGCTGGTTGAGGTCACGCCCGGAGGCGAAAAGCTGATCAACCAACGTGCCATCGTGGTTCAGCGGCCTGCGCCAAGCGCCGATGCACCGGGCGGCGTGCGCGCGCTGACGCTGGCCACCGACGCCGCAATCGACGAGATCGAGCAGTGGCTGCAAGTCAGCGCCAGCCGTTGATCGGCCGCTGATGAAAACGCTGGAGCAGCAACTCGAAGATGCGGGCCTCAAGGTTTCAGGCCGCTGTGGTCACCTGAGTACGTTTGGCCCCGATATGTTGCAGACCTCGCCGCTGCTGCAGGACATGACGATTGAAGAAGCCAACATCTTGTCGGGCTCGATGCTGCTGGTGCATGCTGAGGCTGGACAGGTTTTGATTCGTGAAGGCGACACCGGCGAGTGGATGCTGGTGCTGCTGCGCGGCACCGTTGATGTGACGAAAGCTGTTAGCCCGCGTGCAGCAGCTGAGCAGCTTGATGGCGAAGATGCGCCGGCTTTCTCACGCATCGCTGTCATTCAGCGCGGCGCAGCGTTCGGTGAAATGTCGATGCTCGACAGCGAACCACGCTTTGCCACCTGCACCGCCATCGAGGCGGTTGAAGCCGGCGTTCTCGGCAGGCGCGCCATTGGCGAGTTGATTCGCGACCACCCGGCTGTGGGCGCGAAGCTGCTCGTCAAAATCACCCAACTCATGGCACAACGCCTGCGCAACACCAGCAACCATCTGGTTCGGCTGCTGCATAAACAGGCTGCGCAGAACGAAGTACTACAAAAATAATAGCTGCTTGCGCTTGTATTCATTGCGATAAATGGCTATGTGGTTAAAAAAACGGCAGTGAGGGAACGTCAGCCTGTGGCACAGCGCTTCACACCCACTTCACACTGGCGATGCACCTTATATTTGCCCCACACAGCCTGCCCACACTCCTTTTTGTTTTTGATCTGTCGTCAATCAGGAAAGCACAAAAAGTGAAAGCCACACCTGTTTCGGTCTTAGTGGTGGTAGTGCTTCTGATGCTGATGCTGGTCAGCGGCGTGGTGCATGACCGGCAAAACCTCCGGCAGCTGGCGGTTGACAGCGCGTCCAGCAGTTGCAGGCAGTGGGTAACAGCCAAGCCGTCGCGCTCCGGTGCGTAGACCACCGTGCGGGCAATCGGCGGGTCGTCTGCTACCAATAAAACGAGCGGGCTGCCCCTGGCTTCGTCGGCTTTTCTTTATCCTTTGAGCAGCGGGAACAACTTGCCCAGCCCGTCGGCCATCACCTCCACCGACAGCGCTGCGAGTATCAATCCCATCAGCCGCGTCATCACATTGATACCGGTTTTGCCGAGAACTCTGGCGATGGGTTCGGCGAGAGAAAAGCACAGTGCCGTGGCCAGGCCAATCACCACGCCGTAGCCGACCAGCGTGCCGAGTTGCAAAAAAGTTTTTGCTTTTTCGGCGTAAATCACCACCGTTGACATGGTGGCCGGGCCCGTCAGCAGCGGTATGGTGAGTGGCACAACGGCAATGCTGGCACCCATGGCGGCTTTGGCTGCGCCGTCCTCCATCTCATGCGTTGAGGGCTTGGCTTCTGCAGGCTGGGCGTTGAGCATGTTCATTGAGCTGATCAGCAGCAGCATGCCGCCGCCGACCTGAAAACTGGCCAAAGAGATGTTGAAAAAATCCAGAATTTGCAGGCCGAGCAGCGCGCTGGTGGCAATTACCACAAACGCGCTGAACGATGAAATCAAAATCGTGCGCTGCTTTTGCGCCTTTGAAAAGCCCTGCGTGTAATGAATAAAAAACGGCACGATGGCCAGCGGGTTGACGATGGCCAACAGGGTAACTAAGGGTTTGAAATCCATCAACGGCCTCCGGTGACATCCAGCAAAGTGCCAGTTGTGTAGCTTGAATTTTCGCCCAACAGCCAGACGATGGCCTCGGCTACCTCCAAAGCTGTGCCTGCGCGCTGCATGGGCACTTGGGGTGCCAGGTCTTTGACGCGATTCGGCAGGCCACCGGATGCATGAATCTCGGTGTCAATGATGCCGGGCCGCACGGCGTTGACGCGAATGCCCTCTAGTGCGACTTCTTTGGCCAGCCCCATCGTAAACGTATCAATCGCGCCTTTGGCCGCCGCGTAGTCCACATATTGACCGGGCGAGCCCAGGCGCGCCGCCGCGCTCGACAGATTGACAATGCAGCCACCCGCGCCGCCATACCGCGTGCTCATACGCAGCACCGCTTCACGCGCACAGATAAAGCTGCCCAACACGTTGATGTCGAACATGCGGCGCAGCCGCGCAACGCTCATCGCGTCTACGCGCGACGGCATATCGACCACGCCCGCGTTGTTCACCAGCGCGCTCAGTGGCCCGAGTTCAGCGTCGATGCGCGCAAACATCGCCATCACCGCAGTCTCGTCGGCGACATCCGCCTGCACGCTAATCGCGGCGCCGCCCGTGTCGCGAATTTGCCCGACTACGCTCTCGGCGGCGGCCTGATTGCCGTTGAAATTAACCGCAACCGCGTAGCCCTGTTTTGCCGCCAACTGTGCGACCGCCGCGCCAATGCCGCGACTGCCACCGGTGACTAACAACATTTTGCTCATGCGAATTTCCGTGCTGCGTTCGGCGGACTATTTCTTCGCCGCCGCGACTTCTGCCGCCAACTCCGCGCCGGATTTGTAGTGCGCCACGCGCGCGATCGTCGTGCGCTTGGTGCGCTGAACAAACGCGTTGCTGCCCGCGACTTCTTCCTTCCAATACTTGTCAGCGAGCGCGCGGTTTTTCGGCACATCAAGCAGGAACGCGTCACGTGAACCCTGTCCACCGAAGATGTACAACTTGCCCTCAATCATGCGCCATGAATCGGCATCCCCACCCCAAGGGATGCCATAAACGATGCCGTTGGCGCAGTAGCCGCCGTACTGTGGCAGATACTTGGTGGGCTCTTTGTCGAACAGCGCTTTGTTTTCTGCCGACGAAAAGTAAAACGTCACGTTTTCATACGTGCTTTTGATCGACGGATTGCCCTGCATATCTTTGTTCTGCGTGAAATAAGAAACTACGTCCGCGCCCTTCATCAACACACGATCATCGCCGTTGATCGCGTGCGCATTCACTGGTGAATATTTGCCACCCGCGTTCTGCGTGACGAGCGGTGCGCACGCGGTCAGCGTGAGCGCCAGCGCGGCAGTGGCGAGTAAACCGATAGACAAGCGTTTCATCGCAATCTCCTTTTCAGTGTCATGGTGCAAAGTGTCATTGTAGGAGGGTGGGGTGACGGGGCTTTGTAGGAGCGGCGAAAGCCGCGATGGGTCAGACCACCATTCGCGGCTTTTCGGCGGCCCTACGAGGACAGTGCCACCGCCACGCGCTGCATGAACCCCGCCGCGTACGCAGAATCGAGCCAGCGCACCACGATCACCGCATCATGCGCCGGCTCAAGCCAGGTGTAATGCCCACCCGCGCCGACCATAAAGCTTGCCTCTTTTGACGCGCCGGGGAACTGCATTCCGTCGCTGTTCAACCACATCAGCCAGCCGTAAAACGGCGCGATGGCGCAGGGTTGGCGCATGCGTTTTGCCCAGCTTGTCGGGATGATTTGTTCGCCGTTCACTGCGCCATCGTCGAGCAGCAATTGCCCAATCTTCGCCTGATCGCGCGCGCTGATCGACACGCCACCGCCCCAGTGCGTGCCACCGGGAACGCTTTGCATTTTTCGCGTCATGCCCGCGCTGTCGATGATCTCACTCCATGCGTCGTCATAGCCGCGCCACGCGAAATTTTCTCCTGCATTGAGCGGCGCGAGAATCGTTTCGCGAAACACGTCCGGCAACGGCTGCTTGAACAAATGCAGCAGTGCCAACGACAGCTGATTAATGCGCACATCGTTGTATTCCCAGTATGTGCCCGGCGCTTGGAGCGGTCGCGCATCGCCCTTCTTGCCCGCAACAGGTCGCGAATCGTGCGACACCACGCGATAACGATCCACCGTGTCCGGTAAACCGAAGCACGAGCCTTCCCATTCGCTCGTCTGCTCAAGCAGATGCGCCCAGGTGATCGTGCGGTTGTGCTCGGAATCAAAGCCAATCCCCGGCACGCGCGCAACCACGGGCTCATGCGCATCAGGCAACAACCCGCGCCCATGCGCCACGCCTGCGAGCAGCGCGAGATAAGTCTTAGCCACACTAAACGTCAAATCCGCTCTATCCGGCTCGCCCCACGCGGCAATCTCCAAGCCACGTTGCAGCACCACACCCGACACGCCACCCCGCGCATGCACCGGCCCACGCAACACGTTCCACGGTGCGGGGTCGTTGTGGTGGACGCCGAAAGGGACTTGCCCTTGCGTCGGTGCAGCGAGCGGATCACGCGGCCACGGCACTTCGTGCGATTGGGAGAAATTTATTGCGTCGGTGAAAGCGTTCATCCGAGCATTGTGCCGCGATGAATTCGCACCACGACGTCAGCGTGTCATTCGTAGCCTCGATGCAGCGAAGCGGAATCTAGGCTACGGTGGCGCGTTGATGCCATGATTGATGCGTAAGGTGTGCACCAAAGTGCGCACCGCCTTCGCAAATCGCGGACGTCATCGGCTGCAACGAGCGTGCGCATTTTGATGCGCACCCTACCTCGCTACACTTTCACCGCAATCAGTTTTTCCACAATACCGGCAAGTACGAATTCGTCTGGTCGATCCGGCCAACCTTGCGCCGCCAGTTGTGGTCCAGAATGGTCGAAGGGAACATTCGGGTATTTGAACAGAAAATATTCAAATCCTTTGTTCTTGTAATACCTATTCGCTTTTTCCAAATTCTCATTCTCTGTTTGTGAGAGGACAACATGGCTATTTGCAAGTACGGTCTCGTCACAAGCTGCAACAAGATCGTGATTCAATGTCGTTACCTGACTTGTCGGCTGTCCTGTTGAAAAGTGCAGCGCCTTTGCTGCAAGCTCAATACTTCTGCAGACCAAAAAAAGGCGTGCAGGCGAAAAGGCTGCGGTCGCTTTGTACTGGCCGTACGCCGAGTAGAAGTCCTTGGCATAGTGTTGAAAAGTAAAGGGCGTGGTGTTCGCATTGAAACCCTGTGGCTGAATGCGCTGAGTTGTTGTCATACTGTCGACCGCTCTACCCCCGCCGCGCTATAAACAAAAGCTTCGTAAACAACTCAGTATCCTGCTCATTCTTGAGCACTGCACCATACAGCGGCGCCAGCACTTTGCGCTGATCTTTCTCGCGCAACACGGCAGGATCAATGTCCTCCGCGAGCAACAACTTGATCCAGTCAATCAACTCGCTAGTTGATGGCTTCTTTTTGAGGCCCGGCATTTCGCGCAAGTCGAAGAAGGCCTCCAGAGCGGCGCTGACCATGTCCTGTTTGATGTGCGGGTAGTGCACGTCGACGATCTGCTTCATCGTCTCTTTGCTGGGGAACTTGATGTAGTGGAAGAAGCAACGGCGCAGGAAGGCGTCGGGCAGGTCTTTTTCGTTGTTGCTGGTGATGATGAACAGCGGGCGGTGTTTGGCCGTGATGGTGCTGTGGGTTTCGTAGACGTCGAAACTCATGCGGTCAAGCTCGCGCAGCAGGTCGTTCGGAAATTCGATGTCGGCTTTGTCGATTTCGTCAATCAGCACAACGGTCGGTACGTCAGATTCGAACGCTTCCCAAAGCACGCCATGCTTGATGTAGTTGGCGATGTCTTTCACCCGCTCTTCACCCAGTTGCGAATCGCGCAGGCGGCTGACCGCATCGTATTCGTACAAGCCCTGCTGCGCCTTGGTGGTGCTCTTGATGTGCCATTGCAAGAGCGGCCAGCCGAGCGCGGCTGCGACTTCCTCGGCAAGCATCGTCTTGCCCGTGCCTGGCTCGCCCTTGATCAGCAGCGGGCGCTTCAGCGTGATCGCAGCATTGACGGCGAGCAGCAGGTCGGGCGTGGTGATGTAGGAGGCGGTACCCTGAAATTTATTCGTTGTCATTCGTGTCTTCAAATCGTGGTTGCGTGTCGTTGACTCTACTAGCGCGCTTCCACGCGCGAACTCGGTCGCCAAACGTGCCATGGATCTCAACCCACGCACGGTGCGCGGCCAACGCGCTAGCGTTTTCTTCAAGCCATTTTGTGGCTTGGCATGCGTTAGTTTTCGCGTCCATTGCGTTTGCCGATTGCTGCATCAGGTAGGACGAGTATATTCATCGCATGAGCACACACGCTAACCCCCTCGCCGACCTCCGCAAAGACTACAAGCTCACCTCGCTGGGCAAGCGCGACTTGGCGGCTGATCCTTTCATACAGTTCAACACATGGATGGATGACGCGCTCAAAGCCGAGCTGCCGGAGCCGACGGCGATGAACCTGGCGACGGTCGGTGAGAACGCGCGACCGTCGGCCCGTATCGTTTTGCTGAAAGGCGTCGACGAGCGTGGCTTTGTTTTCTACAGCAATTACGACAGCCGTAAGGGCCGCGAACTGGGGCAATCGCAATGGGCGGCGCTGACCTTTCACTGGGTGGAGCTGGAGCGGCAGGTGCGCATCGAAGGCCACATTGAAAAGGTGAACGCGGCAACATCGGACGCGTACTACCAGTCGCGGCCATTGATGTCGCGCATCGGCGCGCACGCCTCTCCCCAAAGCGAGAAGATTGAAAGCCGCGAGGCTCTCGAAGCGCGCTTTGCCGAGGCCGAAAAGCAGTTTGGCGACAACCCGCCGCGTCCTGCGAATTGGGGCGGCTATGTGGTGGTGCCGGAGATGGTGGAGTTTTGGCAGGGCCGTCGCTCACGCCTGCATGACCGGCTGGCGTTTCAGCGCCAGTTTGGCGGCTGGCATATTGATCGGCTTGCGCCTTAGCGTCATTAGCGTCACCTGAGCGTGCAGTGTCGCAGCGGCTGCGGTGCCTGCTGTATTGCGCCGTCGATCACATCAGCAATTCCAAATATGCCGAGCGCAGGCGCGCCAAGCGTGGCGCGGGGAAAAGCCGCAGGGGCACGCTGCGTGCAACTCGCCGCTGACAACCGTTGCGCGATTTTTGGTGACGCTCGGCGGCCTTCGGTGTGCGCGACCTTGCGACCATCAATCGAGATGTGCGGCGCAGACGATGATGCGGCGTTGAGCCGCGTTCATGCGATGACGTTCTTGAGTGCTTTGGAGCGGGCTACGCGTTAGCCGGTCTCTTTTTCACCGGTTCACGTAGCTCGCATCAACAGGTTGAATCAGCTACTCACCGCGCAGCGCCGGGGCGCACTACGACGGGCCTTCGCCCTGATAACCATTCGCAAGCAAAACGGCGTATGCGGTCCGCGACTGCGTCCAGCGATGGGTAATCGCGGCAAGGTGAAACGTCTGGTAGACCGGCGACAACCGATCGGGCATGCGCCATTGATCAGGCGACCGACCGCCCACTGCGGTACTGACAGAGCTCTACCCCATTCGTTAGCCAGGCGCTGGGCATCGGCCCTGTTGATCGTCCAAAAGACGCCGCGATAAGGGGCTGGATAGGCCAGAACGTACAGGGGTGTCAACGCGCTGGGGAGTTGATCGCCCGCCGATATCGAAATTGCTTTGAACGTGTAACCCGTCTCTGCGGCACCAACTTCGAGCCAGTCCCACTGACCTACGAACATGGCGCCGCGATTCTGGGTCAGTTGAAACACCCGCACGTTATCTGTCGGGGACGTTGACATGAAGCCGCCTGTCCAAAAATTGACGAGCGATGTCGTTGCGCCGAATGGTGTCACGTCAATGACAGACGTAATGGTTTCACTGACACGGGCACCCCGGCCGCCGTTCGAGGAAACGCCAAGGTCTGTGACATCCACCTTGATCGTTTGCAGTCCCCGAGGCAACCCCGGCAAAACGAACTTTCGCTCCTGACCGCACGTGGTCAGGACATCAGAGACCAGCGAAGAGTGCAAATGCGTCAGCACCACGGACAATGTTCCACTGCCGTATTGCACCTCACCGAGAATCGGGAACATCGGGTCGTAGCAGTAGTTTTTGCTGGTCTGCACCACCACTTCAAACGGAACGTATTCGACCGGCGGCGTTGCCACGCGAATGCTGCCTTGAGCGTGCCCCAGCCCCGACAGCAGTGCCCAGCATCCGAGTAGAGTGATGGCAACACGATTGACGCGGTTTCGAGCGCGCCCCACGCGAATCAACCGTTTGAAATGAGTGCGCAGATAACGGATGGTGAAATGCATGATCATCCTCAAGGGTTGGTGTACGAGGTGACGTTAGTGAACGACAGGCTCCAAGCCACGTTCTCCGTACCCAGAGCGTGCAAAAACACAACGCCAGCGCCGCCGGAGCGGAAGTAGGCCGTACTACTGTCGACGGACGGCGACACAAACTCGGGACAGGTGCCGCCCGGTTGGCAGCGCCAATACACCGAGTTTTGCCAAATGTTCGCGCTGGGACAATTAATAGACCTTACGTCAGTGAACAGCGTTCCATGACGACAACATGCAGTACGCCTTATGCGCTAGGGTGTCAACGTTACTTTTGTGACAACGATGAACGGCGACCGCGACGGCGATGCGGACGAAGGCGGGCGCTCGGTGCTCGACGGCATCGTGTCGGCCTGCGACGAGATCGTCCGCCAATCGCAGATGGGCGACGTGCTGATCTTCCTGCCCGGCGAGCGCGAAATTCGCGAGGCGGCAGACCACCTGCGCAAACACCTGTCACACCAGCCCTTGATGCGCAACGCCGAAGTGCTACCGCTGTTTGCCCGGCTGAGCCAGGCTGAACAAGACCGTATTTTTGAGGGCCCGGAACAACGAAAAGGTGGCAGGCGCATCGTGCTGGCCACCAACGTGGCCGAGACTTCGCTCACTGTTCCCGGCATCACGTACGTGATTGACGCAGGCACAGCGCGCATGAAGCGCTACAGTTTTAGAAGCAAAGTAGAGCAGCTTCTGGTCGAACCCATCAGTCAGGCGGCGGCCAACCAAAGAGCGGGGCGCTGCGGGCGGGTGGCCAATGGCATTTGCATTCGGCTGTACGACGAGGCCGATTTCAACAGCCGCCCGCGTTTCACCGAGCCTGAAATTTTGCGCAGTTCGCTGGCCGGGGTGATCTTGCGCATGAAGGCACTCCATCTGGGCCATGTAGAGCAGTTTCCGTTTCTGGAAGCACCGCGCGCCAAAGCAATCAGTGACGGCTACCAACTGCTGGCCGAGCTGGGCGCTGTCGACGATGCCAACGAACTCACCCCCATGGGCCATGAACTGGCCAAGCTGCCACTAGACCCGCGCGTGGGCCGCATGATTCTGGAAGCTCGCGAGCGCGGCGCGCTCGATGAGGTGCTGGTGATTGCCAGCGCGTTGAGCCTGCAGGACGTGCGTGACCGGCCCATGGACATGCAGCAGGCGGCCGACGCGGCGCATGTGAAGTTTGACGACGACAAGAGTGAGTTTGCGGGGTATTTGAAGGTGTGGAAGTGGTTGGAGAGTGCACGGGGGGGCCCTGGTTACCACCTTTTGGTTTTGGCCTTACGGGCGCCGGTCTTTC
>ENA-OFCE01000368-OFCE01000368.1-metagenomes-genome-assembly--contig:-NODE-368-length-30677-cov-2.354418_pt1 | contig 30677 bp, 22 predicted proteins | sample MGYA00153388_OFCE01 | MGnify analysis MGYA00153388 | reverse complement strand
GTTGGTTAGAGCAGAGGACTCATAATCCTTTGGTCCCTGGTTCAAGTCCAGGACGGCCCACCAAATTTATAATAGCAAGTCGTCCACCCGGGAGCGTACCCGCAAAACCGTCGACGCAATCTGCTCTCGCCAGAAAAAACGTTAACAAACGCTGGATGATTTAGCTGGCTACCGGTAGATGCTGCTTCAATAGAGCCTGTTGTTTTGGGCTGGCGAATTCCAACGTCCAGTCGTCCCCGCAACTTGTTGCCCATTGTGCGTTGGCGCACCGACGCTGCCCAGCTCGGCTGACATGATACAGATGGCAGACGGAGAGTCTTTCTCGACTCGCCGACAATACGCAATCAACTTCAACATTGACAAGGTCGACTATGACAGGTTACTACGAGTTAAAAAAAGCTGGAACAACGGGATTCATGTTCAATCTCAAGGCAGGCAACCATGAAACAATTCTGACGAGTCAGACATATACCGCCAAAGACGGTGCCAAAAAAGGCATCGCGTCGGTACAGTCGAATGCTCCGACCGAGAATCGGTACGAACGAAAAGTGGCGAAAGATGGCACATCCTACTTTGTGCTGAGCGCGGCAAATGGCGAAGTCATCGGAACGAGCGAGATGTACAGCAGCACTTCCGCACGGGACAAAGGTATTGAATCCGCCATGGCAAACGGCTCAACGACAACAATCAAGGAGGTTGATTAGTTGACGCAATTCCGCAGGTCGCCGCCGGGGCGGGCTAGATAATAGGCGCCCCGACGTGCGCCACCAAATTTGGCCGTTCAATAAACAACGCAAGGCGCGGTTGCGGATCGGCTAAAAAATTCCTCGCAGATTTTTCTGCGCTGCGCTATTCTGGTGTTCTCCTGATTCTCATAGTAGAAAACCGATAATTTTTGGCCGCGCGGTCATCATCTGACTCTCCGGCCCTGTTAAGAAAATGGCCGAATCCAATTGCTCGCTTGCAGCGCCCGCGAACGCGTATTTTAAATCCGTCAACTACACAGCGATTGCAGCCGGTCCGCGCGTCATCATCACTGGCGCTGTCCACGGCAACGAGACTTGCGGCACGATCGCCATCGGTCGTGTGCTTGACGATTTAGAGCAACAACGGTTAACCATCGCCAGTGGCGCGGTCACGTTTGTGCCCATTACCAATCCGTTGGCATACGTAAAACGCGATCGCGCAGGGGACCGCAATCTGAACCGCAATCTTTATCCCGTCGCAGAGCCGGTCGACTTTGAAGACCACGTCGCCAACTGGTTATGTCCGCTGCTTGCTAAACACGAGGTGCTACTCGACCTTCACTCTACCCGTGCGCAAAATCCTGCGTTCGCGATGCTCGGCCCAGAAAACAACTCCGGCAGCTTGCAGCCGTTCAAGCATTTTGAAAAGGAAAGGGCGCTCGCGAAGCGCCTCGGCGTGCACCGCTTCGTTGACGGTTGGCTGAGCACTTACGCGAAGGGCGTTGAACGGCGCGTGGGTGCCGCGGCGTCAGGCGGCACTCGCGGAGGGACAATAAATACCGATCCTCGATATGGCGTGGGAACGACGGAATACATGCGCTCCGTCGGCGGTTACGCGATTACGCTTGAATGTGGCGCACACGACGATCCGTCCTCGCCAGAAGTTGGCTACCGGGCAATTCTCAATGCGCTGGCTTTCCTCGGTATCACCTCATCGCCACGCCCCCAGCCAGTGGAAAAGTACGAAGCGCTGCGGATGGTTGCGGTGCACGACAAAAACGACGTCGGAGATTATTTCAGTCGTGCGTGGGCCAGTTTTGATCCACTTCAGAAGGGCGACTTAATCGGTACACGACACGATGGCGCGCAACTGCTCGCCGAAGAAGACGGCTGCATTCTATTCCCCGACACGACGGCGGAGCCGGGGAACGAGTGGTTTTATGTAGCGAAGACGGTTGCGGAAATGTAGATATCCAGCATTGGAGGGGGTTTACAGCCCTAAATGCTCGAAACGCCGCGCCAAATGGCGTTCTAATTATTTTAGTTTAATGAAAAAACAAGCAGGCTACAAATATCGCCGCCACTACACCTGCGAAGTCCGCAAGCAATCCGTAGGAAATTGCGTCGCGTGTTTTCTTGATGCCGACCGAACCAAAATACAGCGCCACGATGTAAAACGTCGTGTCGGCCGAACCTTGAAAAATGCACGCGAGCCTGCCAACAAACGAGGCGACGCCGTAGGTCTACATCGCGTCGATCATCATTGCTCTTGATCCAGAGCCGCTGATCGGCTTCATCAGGGCGGTGGGTAAGGCAGGAGTGAAATCGGTGTTCACACCAAGTTGTGTGAAGAACCAGGTGAATCCGCTAGCCACAAAGCCGAGGATGCCGGAGTTTCGAAGCACACGGATCGCCACCAGCATGCTGACGAGATACGGAATGATTTTTCACGAGGTCTCGATACCACCTTTGGCCCCTTCGATAAAGGCGTCGTACACATCCACACGCTTGCGCAGCGCTGCGATGATGAAGCCGACGATGATCGAGAACAAAATCAGGTTGCTAACGACTTTGGAAAAAATCTCGATCTCCTGTTTCGTCAGGAAATACGTCAAATACAAAACTACGCCGACGATGAAAGTGGTAAGCCCACCCAGCCAGCCGAGGATGACGCGATCAAACATGTTGATGCGCTGCTTGATCGCGACGGCGACCATTGAAACCACGGTTGCCACGTAAGTCGCAATCAAGGTCGGGATAAAGATGTCCGAAGCATCTTTCGCGCCCAGTACTGCGCGTTGCGCCATGATGGAAAGCGGAATCAGCGTGAGTCCCGAGGTGTGCAACACGAGGAACATGATCTGCGCGTTACTTGCTTCGTCCTTGTTCGGATTGAGCGTTTGCAGACTTTCCATCGCCTTCAATCCGAACGGCGTCGCTGCGTTGTCAAGTCCAAGAAAATTGGCAGAGAAATTCATCACCATGTGACCGGTGGCCGGGTGATCCTTGGGTACTTCGGGAAAAATGCGTGAGAAGAATGGCGCGATGATTCTTGCAAGGAGATTGATGGCCCCGGCTTTTTCGCCGATGCTTAAAATACCGAGCCACAACGTCATGATGCCCGCGAGCAGCAGGGCGATGTCCGGGCGCGCACTTCGCTCGCGCGGTGCGAAAAAACGCACTTTGCACACCCTGTGAAATTGCGGCTTACTTAATCGTTACCCAGAGCGGTGCAAATTTATTGTCTGAGCGGTGAATCAAACTCACATTTGCACGCGATACCCAAGGAATCACCTGACGATGCAATGGAATGACCAGCACTTCATTTTTCACCAGTTCCACAGCCTGATTAATCAGAGACTGGCGCTTGGCCATATCCATTTCAAGCTCCGCCTTATCTATCAAATCGTCGAGCGCGGCGTTCTTGAAGTTACCGTAGTTGGTGTCGCCCGCACCCTTGTCGTTCAGGCTATGAAACAGTGGCTTCAGTGTAAACATGGCATCACGATTGTTATCTCCCCAACCCTGCATACAGGCGCTGAATTCCTTTTTTGGGGTGCGCTGGAAATACTGTGCCTTCGGCATTGTTTCCACTTTTGTATTCACGCCGATACGCGCCCACATACTGGCTAAAGCGACGCAGATTTTTTCATCGTTCACATAGCGGTCATTCGGACAATGCAGCGTGAAGCCAAATCCGTTTGGATAGCCTGCATCAGCCAGTAGTTTCTTTGCCGCGGCCGGATCAAAGGGGAATCGCTTGTCCATGGCGTCGGGGATGCCTTCGGCCTTCGGACTTGGGGTTGCCAGCGCAGTGGGTGTAGATAAACCTCGCATGATCGAGGTCTTGATCGCGTTCACGTCGATGGCTTGGTAAAGCGCCATGCGAACTCGCTTGTCCTTGAACGGATTTTTGCCCTTAACGTCCGAGAACAGCAATTCGTCGCGGGCCTGGTCAAAGGTGATCGAAATGATGCGCGTCTCATCGCCCTCCCAGATCTTCAGGTTCTTGTCTTCTTTTATTTTGGCAATGTCCTGCACGGCGGGGTCGAGTACAAAATCGAGTTCACCCGACTGTAGCGCGGCCATACGTGTGGCCGGATTGGTGATAGGGCGATATTCAATCAAATCGACGTTACTTTCAAACCGACCATCCTTGATGCCCCACCAGTCTGCGTTTTTTGCCAGCACTGTCTTGATGCCAGGCTCGTAAGACACCAGCTTGAACGGGCCGGTGCCCATCGCATTGCGCGAAGCGAACGTCACCTCCTTCGTGCTGAAATCCTGCGCGAACATGGCACCATTCTTCTCCGCCCATTTCTTGCTCATGATCGGCACTTCGCCGAGATAAATGTGCCCAACCGGGTTCGGCGCTGCTGTTGTGAATTCAACCGTGTAGTCGTCGATTTTCTTGGCCACGCCAGCCGGCACGGCATACGTCTTGTATTGATTGGACTTGGCAGCGCGTTCAAACGAGAACACTACGTCGTCAGCCGTCAACGGTGTGCCATCCTGAAATTTCACGTCGCGGCGCAGCGACACCACGCGCTTGGTTGGGCTCGTTACTTTCAAACCGGTCGCGAGCCACGGCGTCGCAAACATATCTTTGCCCGGCTGAAACAGCCGTTCGTAGATCATCATATTGACGGACTTTGTAAAGCTCTCGTCTTGGCCGTGTGGGTCTTGTGTCGTTACATCACCTCCGGATGCCCAGCGAAAAGTTTTTGCCGCCGTAAGTGTCGCGGTTGTCGTACTCGCAATGAAAACGAGGCAGGTTAGCAAAATGCGGAAATTCATTAAATCCTCCAGCGATATTGGTTTAATTTTGAACAGGTGCAAATAGTCTATTCGACTACACCGGAAAGCGCCATCATCGACTAGTGTCGCCTAAGCAAACAAGACAACTTGCATGTGTTTTTATCGGTAACGGGGTTTTCACTTAGGAATTACATGTAACTTTTCCCTAATCCAACCGTTATCCATCCATGCACATCAGATGTCGTAGACAACGAAAACGTAAGATATCAATGAAACAATCTGATCGCTCTGCGTTCCAACTCAGCAACACCGGAGGATGTTATGCGCTTGAATTTGTTTGACAACTTGGCGCGGTTTTTGTGGTCACCCCTGCTTTGCGCGTGTTTAATTACGCCGAGTTTTGCCACCACAAAAAACCAGCGTATCGAAAGATCGACATCCGGGCCGCACGCAGAGTTTCCGTCTGCACGGAACCAGTCGATAGAGTACCCGCCGCTCGCGCCTGGTGAATTCCCCGTTGCCTGCTCCAATCTTGCGCATGACACGGTGCGCATGAACCAGTTGGGCGGCTCGTTGGACGACTACTGGACTGGCGCGAATGACCGCTACGTTGGCGACATTTTGCTGGAGCCGGATACCCTGAAAACCAGGCCGAGGGTACCTGACAACGATCTTTACCCGGGACGCCGCAACTCGATAGTCGAGTTTGCAGTCATCACCTGTTACCCAACCGAATCCAGCAACAACCGCCCGGATTATTTGTTGCCCGATGGCCAGCGCATACCGCACATGCAGCGTGCCGGGCAGGCCTCGATTCTCGCCAGTCAACCATGCATCACAATTTTTCCTGCGCCCCCAAGCTGTGGGCGATGGCCAATGCTGGTGTTCTCCCACGGCCTGGCGGGTAGCCCGGTAGATGGCAAGTCAATTGATTTTTTGGTGCGTCTGGCGAGTTACGGCTATATCGTTTCGGCACCTTTCCATGGTGACGGTCGATTTTCACGGCTGAAAGTCGAGGATGTCGGCGACCTCTTCTACGTCATTCGCAATTTTGATCGTATTGTGGAATTGCAGGCAATGCGGCCGTTCAGCGTGAAGGCAGTGATCGATCTGATGCTGGCACATCCTGACTTCGGCGCGCGGATTGACGCAACACGCATCGGCGGTATCGGCGGCAGCATGGGGGGGGCGACGATGACGTGGTTGCTAGGTGCGCACCTCACCGACAATTACCCACGCCTGACCGCGAAGGCAACGGTGCAAGATCCGCGCATTAAAGCGGCAGTCGGCTACGTGCCGTATGCGGGTCAATCCTTTCTGCCGGCATTTGGCGACGACAATGCAACCGCAAAGAATGTGACTGCGCCGTATCTTTCCATATCAGGTACCAGTGACACCACGGCCCCTATGTTCATGATGGAGCAAGCGGTGAACAACTTTCGCGGCGCACGCTACCAGGTGGCGCTGTCTGGCGTTGAACACACCTATCAATCGAGTTACGCTAACGATGTGTTTGGCTGGGCAATTCCGTTCTTTGCAGCCTATCTCAATGGCGATAAATCGGCGCTGGACAGATTGACGAGACAGAAAAATATCGGCGGTGGCCTCAACGATTATCTGCGCATCGATTATGTCCCGCCGACGCCGCTGGCTAGCGGAGAGGTGCTGGTTGATGAGTTCTATAACACAATCATTCGGCATCACTTTGTGACGGCAAGCAACGCCGACAAGGAAGCCATTGATCGCGGTAGCGCTGGCGCGGGTTGGATTCGCACCGGCTACCAGTTCAAGGCCTACACCATACCAGGTGCTGCTGAATTGCGCGTCGCAAGCCAGGTACCGGTATGCCGGTTTTACACGCCCGCCAAAAACACGCATTTCTTTTCCGCCGATATGCGCGATTGCCAATTGCTGCGAGCGAGCCGCATCTGGATCGACGAAGGTATTGCGTTCTGGATAGACAGTGCCAACACCACCAGTTGCGGGCCTGGAACGCTAGCCGTGACGCGTCTTTCTGATTCGCGCTGGCGCGAAACTACGTCCAATCATCGTTACGTTACGAGCAATTCCGTAATCGAGGATATGAAAGCAAACGGCTGGTTTGAAGAGGGCGTCGTGATGTGCGCGCCACTGTAGTTGTGCCTGCTGTTACTCATCCTTAAGCATGGCGTTACCGCGCGCGAGAACTTCGTCGCTGACAGGCGCAACCGGTTGCACACCCTCGACGCGCCGCCGATTCATGATCCAAAGCAGAACCCCGCCGCCAATCAATAAACCGAACGGGCCAAACCAGAGCAGGTAAGTTTTGCCATCTACCGGAGGGCGATAAAGCACAAAGTCGCCGTAACGCGCACGCAGATGTTCCTTGATTTCCTCGTTAGATTTGTTCTGATCCGCCAGCATTCGGACTTCCCGTCTCAAATCGCCCGCCAGTCCGGCCGGCGATTCAGCAAGCGTCTGGTTCTGGCACACCAGACAACGTAATTCGGTCTCGAGTTTCTTCAGCCGCGTTTCCAGTTCAGGTGACATCGGTGGCATCTCCTGGGTCGGCAGTTGTGCATGCGCGAAAAAGGCGAATCCGCAGGCCAGAAATATGAAAGTCAAGCATTGGCGGGCTTTACAGACTAAAAATACTCTAGAGGCCGCGCCAGTGAATGAGTTTGCTTCAAAAATTCCCATACTGGCTTTCATGATTTCTTCAACTCGCGAATCACTGGCAACAATTTCTCGCGCAGTATTGTTGCGTCGATGGGGCCGGTCAGTTTGTAACGGATCATCCCGGACGCGTCGATCACGAATGTTTCGGGCGCGCCATATACGCCGAAATCGATGGCGGTGCGGCCGTCCAGATCACTTACAGACGCAGTGTAGGGATCGCCAAACTTTACGAGCCAAGCCTTGGCGTCTTCAGGTTTATCTTTCCAGTTGAGCCCGATGATCGGCAACACTTGCGCTTTGGCCAACTCATTGAGGAAGGGGTGCTCATAGCGGCACGACACACACCAGGAGCCCCAGACGTTAAGCAACCACACCTTACCCTTCATGTCTGCATTGCCCAGTTTCTTTTCGGGCGCGTGGAGTTGCGGTAGCGCAAAGACAGGTATGGGCTTGTTGATCAGCGCGGAGGGGATGTCACGCGGGTTAAGCGATAAGCCGGTGTAGAGGAACCAGAGCAGCCCGATAAAAATGGCCAGTGGCAGAAAGAAACGCCAGGTGCGAAGCATGAGGTAGTCCCGATGTATTTAGAGCTATTGCGCAGGCTGCGAGCCGGGCTTCGATGGTACCGCTTTACGTTGCTTCACTTTGGCGGCTGCAGCCGCAGGTTTCGCCACCGGTATGACGGCCACATCTGCTGGCGCTGCTGTCGATTTGCGCACCTTCACTTTCAATCGATAGCGGCGGTCAAGAATAGCCAACAGGCCGCCCAGCGCCATGAACACACAGCCGAACCAGATCCAGTTAACAAACGGTTTGACGTAAATACGCACGCCCCAAGCGGCGTCTGCTGCACCCTCGACCGGCTCGCCTAACGCCACGTAGATATCTCGGAAGAAACCGCTGTTAATGTCGGCCTCGGTCATCGTTTGGCCGGAAGCGAAATACCTGCGTTTTTCCGGCACTAACGTCGTCACTGCTTTACCGCCTTTGCTTACTTCAAAGCGGGCTGCGAGTGCGGAATAGTTGGGTCCGGGCGCATCGTTAATCTTTACAAATTTAAATTCGTACCCGCCTTCAGACACCGTTTGACCTGGCGCCATGCGCACGTCGCGCTCGGTTTCGTACCCCTTGACGAGGGTGACGCCGATGACGAACACGGCAATGCCGACGTGGGCCAGATGCATGCCGTAATAGCTGGAACGATTGGCAGCCATCCTCGCGAAGAAGTTTTCGCCCGGCGTCGCCTGATAGCGGTGTACAAGTGCCGTTGCGCATGCGGCAATGATCCAGGTGGCCAGCAGCAATCCGCCAGCAATCATCGGCGTCCATTTGCCCATCAGCAATGGGATTACGATGCCCGATGCTACGGCAATGCCGAAAGCCCACTTCAATCGCGAGACCAGGTCTGGCAACGTGGCGTTACGCCAGCGTGAAATCGGCCCGACCGCCATCAGAAACAGCGCCGGTGCCATTAGCGGATAAAAAACGGCATCGAAGTAAGGCGGCCCGACCGAAATCTTGCCAAGTTTCAACGCATCCAGAAACAGGGGATACAAGGTGCCCAACATCACCGCCAGTGTCGCAACGGCGAGCAATACGTTATTGGCTAATAGCAACGACTCGCGTGAGGTCGGCGAAAAATCGCGGGGCACTTTACCCAGGCCCAACTGCGGCGCTCGCCACGCATAAAGCGCCAGCGAGCCGCCGATGACGACGACCAGAAAGGCGAGAATAAACACCCCACGTTTTGGATCGGTGGCGAAGGCGTGAACGGAAGTCAGCACGCCAGAACGCACTAAAAATGTTCCCAGCAGGGAGAGTGAAAATGCGAGGATCGCGAGCAGCACTGTCCAACTTTTGAATACACCGCGCTTTTCTGTCACCGCAAGCGAGTGAATCAACGCCGTGCCAACCAGCCATGGCAGGAACGAAGCATTCTCTACGGGATCCCAGAACCACCAGCCTCCCCAACCTAATTCGTAATACGCCCAAACGGAGCCGAGCGCAATACCTAGGGTCAGGAAACACCATGCAGCGGTGGTCCATGGACGCGACCAACGCGCCCAGGTGGCGTCAAGTTTGCCGCCGATCAGAGCGGCAGCCGCGAACGCAAACGCGACCGAAAACCCAACGTAGCCCATATATAGCATTGGTGGGTGGTAGATCATGCCGGGGTCTTGCAGGAGTGGATTCAAGTCACGCCCTTCAAGCGCCGCTGGCAACAGCCGATCAAATGGGTTGGAGGTGAGCAACATAAACAACAGAAAACCGACCATGATCAGGCCCATCACGGCCAACACCCGTGCGATCACTTCCTGTGGGAGATTGCGACTGAAGATCGATACCGCGAAGGTCCAGCCCGCTAGCATCAGCACCCACAACAGCAGTGAGCCCTCGTGCGAACCCCAAGAGGCGGTAATGCGGTAATACACTGGCAACTTGGTGTTCGAATTAGCTGCGACGTTCTGAACTGAAAAATCACTGGTAATGAACGAATACAGCAGACAAGCGAAAGCAAAGACGATGAACACAAACTGGCCGTGCGCCAAGGGCCGTGCAAGCGATAATAGGCGCTGGTTGCCTCGGTACGCACCGACAAGCGGCAAAATGCCCATCGACAGCGCAAGGAAGAGCGCAAGAATGAGTGAAAACTGGCCTAGCTCTGGAACCATGGTAATTGCCTCTGTGCTTAATTCAATTGGTTTTCGGCGATTGCGTCGTAACTGCTTTTTGTCCGGCAAACATATTGCCATCGATCGGTTTGCCGGCTTTCTTCAGCGCTTCCGCTGCTTCCGGCGGCATGTAATTCTCGTCGTGCTTGGCCAGCACTTCTGCTGCGCGAAACATGCCATCTTGTCCTACCTTGCCTTGCGCGACCACGCCTTTGCCTTCCTTAAACAAATCGGGAAGGATGCCGGTGTAGGTCACGGGAATGGTCTTGGCGGTATCGGTGACCTCAAAAGTCACCGTCAGCCCATCGGGTTGACGCTTCACGCTACCGGCTGTCACCAAGCCGCCGATCCGAAAGGTGCGATCCATGGGCGCTTTGTTTTCGGCGACCTCGGTCGGCGTAAAGAAAAAGACCAGATTCGAATTAAAGGCCCGCAACACAAGGGTAACGGCAACGCCAATCACCAATAACCCCAGTGCAATCCACATTAATCTACGGTGTCTTGCTTTCATCGCGCAGTCCTTTTTGCTTTATCAGCCATCAGTTCTTCCTCAATTTCGGCTTGCGCGCGTTTTACGCGCAAGCGCACCAGCATGATTTCCAGCACGATCGCAATTGCGAACGTGCCGAACGATCCCCAAACGTAGAACGCGCGCGAATCCATCGAAAAAAATGTTGCCCAGTTCATGGTCCCGCCGCGATATTCGGCGTTGATAACGCATTTGCCGCCCGCGTACCGTGACTGCGGCCGAGTTCCCGTTCCAGGATGATGGCACGAACGCGCACCAGTGAAATCGCGATTGTGTACATCCAGCAGGCAATTGCCATCGTCAGCATCGCCCACAGCATGATCGCGGCCATTTTCGACGAGCCGGTCACGGATACTGATGCGCCCTGATGCAGGGTGTTCCACCATTTCACGGAAAAGTAAATGATGGGCACATTGACCGATCCAACGATGACCAGCAACGCCCCCGCTTTGTCCGCGCGCTTTTTGTCTTCGATGGCGTTGATTAGCGCAAGATAACCTATGTATAGAAACAAAAGGATCAGCGTCGAGGTCATGCGCGCGTCCCATGCCCAATACGTGCCCCACGTCGGCTTTCCCCAAAGGGCACCAGTCCAAAGTGCTAACGCGGTAAATATTGCGCCGGTCGGTGCCAGCGCCTCCATCATCATTGCTGACAGGCGGGTATTGAAAGTAAGCGCCATCACGCCATACATTGCCATCACCAGATAAATGACCATCGCCATCCAGGCCGCCGGCACGTGGACAAAGATGATGCGATATACCTCGCCTTGCTGAAAATCTTCGGGTGCGACAAACAAGCCAATATATAGACCAATCACCCCAAAGATTGCGGCCAGCACGGCAAACCAAGGTACCAGTTTGCCTGCGAGCGGATAGAAAACGGTGGGAGAGGAATATTTGAACAGGCTCATTGCGTCAATCCAGGGAAATCTTCACGGCTGCCGCAGTTGCAAACGGCACAGCCAGTCCAGCCAGCAGCATGATCGCCCCAAGCAGCGACAAATTTGCTGAAAAATCGATAGAAACCATTGCTTGTTCGACGGCGCCGGCACCAAAAATGAGCACCGGAATGTATAAGGGAAGTACCAGCAGAGCCAGTAATATTGATCCACCGCGCACACCTAAAGTCAACGCTGCGCCGATTGCGCCAATCATCGACAATACTGGCGTTCCGAGTAATAGACTTACGCACAGCACAGCAAGTTCACCCGATGCAAGGCCGAACTGCAAGCCGAGCAGGGGGGAAAGCGCCGCCAAGGGTAAACCTGTCATCAACCAATGAGCCACGATTTTACCCGCCACGATTGTCGGCAATGGATATACCGATAGCGCCAGTTGTTCTAGCGTGCCGTCCGCGTGATCATTGGCGAACATGCGGGGGAGGGTTAACAACACCGAGAGTAATGCCGCCACCCAGACAACGCCCGGCGCGATGCGCTTCAGCAATGCAGATTCAGGGCCTATCGCGAGTGGAAACAAGCTGACTACAACAACAAAAAAAGCCAACGCCTGTATTACTTCCCCTTTTGAGCGCGCCGCGAGTTTTGCGTCGCGCGCCAAAGCCACAATAACCCCGCGTTCAGGTGGAAATACCGGCGAGTCAATCGAGGCAATTGAGTTCAGAGTGGCGGTCATTGCGCCACTTCTATTCGTGAATCCAGATTCAATTCTTTTGCCCGCGATGCAATATCCAAGCCGAGATGCGTTGCGATACAGGCAATTCCGCCGCGACCAAGATGGCTGCCGATAAGATCGGTAAACAGCAAGACGCCCTCACTATCCAACGCATTGGTAGGCTCATCGAGCAGCCAAAGCGGTTTGTACTGCACATGGGAAAGCGCCAGCCACAACCGCGCCAGTCCGATGCGGCGCTTCTGCCCCTGCGAGAGCCGTCGTGCCAGAACGTGACGCCGCTCAATCAGGCCGACCTTTTCAAGTGCCTCAAGTTGCGCGCCAGGCTCAGTAGAAATTCCGTCGATCGATAACGCGTCGACTAGGTTCTCGTGCGCGGTGAAATCGTCCTTGAGCGCATTGGTATGGCCCAAATAAAGCGCTACGTTACGCCACGTTGCCGACAGCGCCTTCAAGGGCTCGCCGTTCCACCATACGGCACCTGCGTCCGGCAACGTGAGGCCCGCGAGCATCCGTAACAGACTCGTCTTGCCGGAGCCATTCGTGCCGCGCAGAATCAATGCCTGGCCAGACGCAATGCTGAAGGATAGATTGTCAATAATCGTGCGGGTGCCACGTTCCAGCCGCAGTCCGCTGCCCCTCAAAGTATCTGCAGCGGTCTGGGTTGAATTCGAGACCGAAGTAGCCGCCATCAGGGCGCAGCTTTGCCTATGGTCACCGTAACGCCTGACGCGCCCGGTTTCACCACATCGGACAATCCTGACAAGTCACCAGACTGAAGCTGTGCATTCCCGGATTTTGAAACACGCGCTTCGATGATCACCTCGGCAAATGAGGACAAGTTAAAGCCGGGGGCCATCGCCATCGCGTCGGTAAGTTCGAATGCAACCGGGAAAGCATTGGCTTTCGGTGCGGGCACCCGCATGACCGCGAGCGGCATACGCGGCCCCTCTTTGGCGCGCGCGAACACAAATAGCGTATCGCCGGCGGCTAACTTGCCGGCGACATCCGGTGCTATAACGACTTTACCTGTCACCTTGACGCCTGGTTTAGCAGCAGTATCTGTACCCGCCTTGCTGCCAACCGTTGGCGGTGTGGGTGCCAACGGTGGTGCCACGATTGCGGACGCCGCTGCAGGTGCATCAAGTTTCGTCGTCTTTACTTCCGCAATGATCGACTCGACTTCACGATAATCAGCGGAATCCTTCGGCACCAGCGTTTTCAGTTTTTCCCAATGGAGCAGCGATGCGGGGCGATTGCCCATTCGCAGCTCAGCGGTGCCCGCCAGCGCGAGTGCTTTCATGTGGTTCGGGTCCAGTTTCAATGCCTGCTTGATGAGCGCATATGGCTTGCCCTCGAATCGTCCTTGCTGCGTCATAACGGCGGCGTCGGCATAATCCGCCAAGAGCTGAGCATCGTTGGGCGTGAGTGCAGCCGCACGCTCAAATGCCGCACTCGCTTCGACGTAGCGCCCCAGCGCGTTCTGCGACCTTCCTAACAAGATCCAGCCGCGCGGATCGGTCGGGTTCTGCTGCATTTTTTCCGAGAGACTGTCGACCATGGCTAAAATTTGCTTGTCCGACATGGGCGGCTCTTCGCTCGGCTTGGCATTCTCCGGGTGCCCTGCGGGCATACCGGTAGCGGTGGGCGCGATCCCAGCCATGTCGATCGCGCGAGGCGCGCCGAGCGTACCGTAGAGCACGACCGCACTTAAAGGCATTGCGACGGCAAGTAGTGTGACCAGCCACCAAGGGCGCTTGTTTATTGCCACGTTTTCAGCCGACACCATTTCTTGCTCGGGCACTTCGTCGACGACGCGCGCGGAGAGCTCACTTACGGCCGCCTCGTACTCGGTTTCGCTGATTGCACCGCGCGCCAACTCTTCATCGAGTTCACGCCGTTGTGACTTGTAGATGGCCACGTTGCTGCCTGCATCTGAAACCGGTACCGCCGGCGCGCGCTCGCGCAAAAGTGGTACTACAACAAAGGCTAGGGCGACAACCACCATCAGCAACGCAATGACAGAGAAAATAAGCACAGACTGTTCAACCTAATAAAGGGAGGCGGCGATACAACTGCTACCAAGAATCGCCAGAGAGTATAGCCTGCTTCAGGTGGAATTCGTACGTTATCGCACGCAACCTCGCGGCTTTTCAAAGTGGCAATAACGCAATTTTAGATTTGACTAAAAATCAAAAACAGTTAGACTCGTAGCCTTGGTTATCCCCTGTTTTTCACTTGGATAATCTTGAAAAACATTGCGAAATTATTTAGTACTCGTGGGCGGAAGTAAAGGCGCGTTCGTGTCAGTGTAATGCTGAATGTACTTGGGCCTTCAACCGCAAGTCGACAGGTCCCAAGGGGCGGTCTGTTGAAAAATAGCCTCAGGGGGCCACAGTCATCATGCGTCATCGCACTATTCTCGAATATCGTGATTACCGATATTTAAAGTTGGCCGCTCTCATCGTTGTGGCGATCATTTTCGCCTATGGATGGTATTCATATCCGCTCGGTCATTACGGCGGCACACCGCTCGGATACACGCTCGGCACTATTGGCGCGCTGCTAATTTTTTGGCTGATGTGGCTCGGCGTACAAAAACGCCGCTACCGGACAACCGGCAACGTCAAAGGCTGGTTGTCGGCGCACATATACCTGGGCACTTCGCTGATTGTTATCGCCACACTGCACGCCGGCTTTCAAGTCGGCTGGAACGTGCACACCCTTGCTTATGTTTTGATGATGATCGTGATCGTGTCGGGTTTCTATGGCGTGTACGCGTACCTTCGGTTTCCGAGCCTGATGACGGAGAATCTTGCTGAGGACACGTTAGAGAGTCTTACCCTGAAGATTGCCGACATTGACCGCGAGGCGCGCCGGTTGGCGCTCGGCATGTCTGACGAGGTTAATCAGGCAGTGCTTGCGTCGATTCAACAAACCCGCATTGGCGGTGGCGTTTACGCGCAGCTACGCGAACGCGTGTCCAGTTGCCCTACAACGTCGGCTGTGAAGCTTATCAAGACGGGTGGAGGCACAGTCAAAGGTGACGCCGCACGCAAACATCAAGACCTCTACAGCATGATGCTACGCAAGGAACGCCTTGTAGGCCGAGCGCGTACCGATATTCGCTACAAGGCCATTATGGATATCTGGCTGTTTTTTCATGTGCCGTTATCTGTCGCACTGCTCGCGGCGCTAGTGGCGCATATCGTCGCCGTATTTTTCTATTGGTAGGCGATGATGAAAACCAAACTTGCGACCATTACACGTAACAAAAAAGGCCAGCCGGCAAGCACCGAGCAGACGGTAGTTGCAGAAACACTTCGCGTCGGTCGCGGTGCCGATTGCAAATTGCATCTTTCCGATCCGCGTATTGCACTGTTTCACGCGGAGGTTATCTGTGGCGTTGATGGCGTTTCCTATATTGAGGCGCGCGGCGGCGTCGTAAGCGTCAATGGCAGCTTTCAGAGCGCCGCGACACTGAAAGTCGGTCAACGTATCCTGGTCGGCCCGTTCGAAATTATTGTCCTGCCGATACAGGCGGATGTTGATCTGGCGTTAAGTGTTGAGCTGATAGACCCACTCAAAGATGACCTTGAGGAAGTCAAGAGTCACGTCAAAGCGGGGTTGAAATCCACCTGGTTGTCAAAGCGCACTTTTAGCTGGTTGGCTGGCGGCCTGGTGCTGCTGGTTTTTCTTGCATGGCCGGTACTCACGGCACTTGATCGCGGCCATGGCAAGGTCACTGAAAAATCCTTGCTGGCGGCAGACGCATCCTGGGATGTTGGGCCGCTATCGAGTGCGCACGCGAGCTTCGGCAGCAATTGCAGCGCTTGTCATCAGCAACCGTTTGTCCAGGTTACCAATGACGCTTGCGAGGACTGTCATAAGGCACTCGGTTGGCATTTTGCGCTCGACACCAAGGAGGCCAAGGCGGTACACACTGGCGTGTTTGGCGACACGAAGTGTTCATCGTGCCACCGCGATCACAAGGGACCGAATGGTCTGGTAAGAACGGATTCCCGCCTGTGTACTGACTGCCATCAAAATCTAAAATCGCGGCATCCGCAGACGGGAGTTGCCGATGTTGCGGAATTTACCAAGGATCACCCCCCGTTCAAGGTGTCAATGCTTCTTCCCGGTAAGACCGGCGCTGCGGCAATTACCCGCATCCAGCAGGACGACAAAGCGCGCTATGTGGAAGCATCTGGCTTGAAATTCCCCCACGATGTGCACATGAGCGCCAAAGGCGTGCGCGGCCCCAACGGCAAAGCGCAGATGGACTGCAAAAACTGCCATGTGCCGGATGAGACCGGTACCCGCTTCAAGCCAACGACCATGGGCGAACATTGCCAGTCTTGCCACTCGCTTGAGTTCGAGCCCAAGGCGACCACCCGTCAGGTGCCTCACGGAAAAGTAGCCGATGTCATCGCAACGTTGCAGGAGTACTACGCGCAGGCCGCGCTTACAAATGCACCGATTGACGTCGTGCTCGAAGACGGCATTAAACGCCCCGGTCAGCGTATCGGCGAGACCAAACGCGAGACAGCAATCGCCTGGGCGAACGCGAAGGCGGAAAAAATTACCCAGGAGTTGTTCGAAGTACGGGTTTGCTTTGAGTGCCATCAGATCAAGCGTGGCGAGGCAAGTGCCGAGCCCGCGATGCGCTGGCAGATTGCACCGATCGCCATCACCCAACACTGGTTACCGAAATCGCGTTTTCCGCACAGCCGTCACGACACCTTCAAATGCGGTTCCTGTCACGATGTGGTCGGCTCGAAGAAGAGCGCCGATATTGCCATCCCTGACATCAAAAATTGTCGGGAGTGCCACGGTGGAAACGAAACGGTGAAGGATAAGGCGCCAGGTACTTGTGAGACTTGCCATGGGTTTCACACCGGTAGTCCGAAATCGGGCGTTCCGCCTATCCTCCCGGGAAGCAATCAACCGAAGCTTATGCAGAAAACCGCAGCGGCTAATATTTACCACGCTGCGCAGACCTCATCAGCGGTCCCAAGTGGAGCTGGCGGAGCCGCGCAATGATCCGACGGCTGTTAACGCTCAGTGCGGCCACCATGATCGCACTGCTGGGATCCTGTGGCGGCGGCAGTGGCGACGTGGGCACCGCAGTATGCACGGGCTCTTGTGCGCCCCCGGCGACGGTCACCGATTTCCTCACTGTCGAAGATGTGCAGCGCGTCATTGCCCAAGCTGCCAGTGAGGCCAACGCGCGCAAACTGCCGGCAACAATTGCGGTAGTGGATCGGGTCGGCAATGTGTTGGGACTATTTCGCATGGCGGGCGCAAAGACCACTTTTCGCATCGGTACCAATCGAGGTGTTACCGGGGGTCTGGAGAATATCGACATTCTTCCTGACACGTTTGCTGCCATCACAAAAGCGATTACCGGCGCGTACCTTTCCTCAAATGGCAATGCATTCTCGACCCGAACGGCGAGCCAGATCGTCCAGGAGAATTTCAACCCGCGCGAATTCAACCAACCGGGCGGCCCTCTTTACGGTGTGCAGTTTTCACAGTTATCCTGCTCTGACCTGATGCGTCGTCCTGAAAATGGCAGCGTCGGGCCGAAGCGCTCCCCATTGGGACTTGCCGCTGATCCTGGAGGCTTGCCGTTATACAAGAACAATCGCCTCGTCGGCGGCGTGGGCGTTATCGCCGATGGTGTCTATGGCCTTGATCCAGACATCACCGATATCGATCAGGATGCAGATGAACTCATCGCTGTCGCCGGCACGATCGGCTACGCTGCGCCCGACGATATCCGCGCCAACCGCATCACTGCCGATGGCCGCACATTCCGTTACGTCGATTCAGAGTCTTTGCAATCAAGTGCCGCGCAAGCACCCGCCTTTGCAACACTTGCGGGAGCGGTCGTCACGGTAGGCGGATACTTTGATGGCACGCTTCGGCAGGGAGTTTCGTTTGGCAACGCGGCCTCGGGCTATCGTGCAGACACCGGCCCCTTCGCGGCCCAGGGCGCTTTTATTTTGGTAGACAGTAGTAACCAAAATCGGTACGCCGTCCGTGACGGTACCGACGGCCAGCTAAAAGCCAATGAGGTAACGACAATCATTCAGGAGGCACTAAAAATTGCCAATCGCGCGCGCGCGCAGATTCGCCGACCGCTGGGTTCCGCGGTTCAAGTAACGATCTCGGTCGTCGATACGCAAGGCGAAGTGCTCGGACTTGCGCGCACGCCAGACGGTCCTGTATTTGGCACCGATGTCTCACTGCAAAAAGCCCGCAGCGCGCTGCTGTTTTCGCTTACTTCCGCCGCCGCAGAGATTTCCGCTTTGCCATCGGCAAACTATCTTGGCGCTGGTGGCAATCCTGTAGCCCCGTATCGTACCTTCGCCGGGTACATGGCAACTACGCGTCAATTTTTTGGCGATCAAACGATGTTCGCCAACGGCATTGCTTTTTCCAACCGCGCTGTCGGCAATCTTGCACGGCCCTTTTTCCCGGATGGTATCAGCGGCACCGAGCCCGGACCCTTCAGTACCCCATATAGCAACTGGAGCCCGTTTCACCTGGGTCTGCAGCTCGATCTGAATTACAACGCCATCATTGCCTCGGCAACCGGGTCCGCAGCAGTCGGCTGCACCGGGCTCGCTCGCGCAAAAAACGGCATTCAGATTTTCCCTGGCGCATTTCCCATTTACAGGAACGCGCAACTTATCGGCGCCATCGGCATTTCGGGAGACGGCATCGATCAGGATGACATGGTGTCATTTCTGGGCTTGGCCAACGCCGGCAAAATCATTGGCAATGGCATCGGTAACGCGCCCAAGTCAATGCGCGCCGATACCCTCGCCCCGCGTGGAGAGGGTACCCGCCTTCGTTATGTCAATTGCCCACAGGCTCCATTCAACGACTCCGCTGAACAGAACGTATGCGCGGGGCTGTGAGCGTGTCGACTGCCGCGTCTAACCCCTTTCCAACAGGCATGCTGGGTCGTCAGACGCTGAAACTGATCGTCGTTGCAGTTTTCAGTATGACGAACGTGGGCAGCTACGCACAAACGCCACCCAGCCAAGTACAGGAGATCGCGCCTGAGCCTGATCCAACGGTCATTGAAAGATTGCGGCCCCAAGGCGCACCGCTGAAGTACGAATTACCCCCTATTGATCCCAAACAAGTACCGCCACCGACACCCTTAATGCCGCGTGAGTCTGTCTCGGTGCCGGACCGTTGGCGCATCATGGATAGCCTGGGGTTCAAGTTTCCGTGGTACGACCCGTACAACCACAACGTTTACAAGGGCGACAAGCCCTTCGAGCCATTCGCAAAATGGGGTCCCGACTGGTTTCTTGCACTTTCGGCCATTTCCGATACGTTGATTGAAACGCGACGATTGCCCACGCCGCCGGGCGCGCAATCTTCCCTTCGACCCGGCGCCAACGATCAGTTTGGTCGCTCGAAGCAGACTGTACTGGTTGAAACACTAATTTTTTCTATCGGCATATTGAAGGGAAACACCACCTTCAAGCCGCCGGATTATGAATTCCGCTTCGTCCCAGCGATTCAAATCAATCATGCGCTCATCGGTGAAGTTCGGGGCCTACGTATCGATCCACGTGAGGGCAAAAAACGTACCGATTCACATCTTGGTATTCAAGAAGCGTTTGCTGACGTCCACTTGCGTAATGTGTCTGACCGCTTCGACTTTGATTCCGTACGCGTCGGCATCCAGCCGTTTACTTCCGACTTTCGAGGATTCCTGTTCCAGGACGTGCCGGTCGGCATTCGAGTGTTCGGTATTCGTGACAACAACCAGTTGCAATACAACCTCGCGTATTTCCGTCGTCTTGAAAAGGACACCAACAGCGGCCTTAATGACATCAGCCAAATGCCGCGCAAGGACCACCTGCTCGTTGCCAACCTTTACAAACAGGATTTTCCGGTACTTGGCCACACCACCCAAGCGACTATTATTCACAATATCAACCGTGAATCGGGACGCGATTATTACGACAAAAACGGTTTCCTGGTGCGCCCAGCGGTCATTGGCGACGTGCGCCCTCGCAATTATCAAGTCACTTATCTCGGGCTCAATGGCGACGGCCATTTTGGTGTCTGGAATTTGACCTCGTCGTTTTACCTCGCATTAGGTACCGACCAACGACACCCCATCGCGCAACAAAAACAAAAAATACGTGCCGGATTTGCAGCGGCAGAGTTGTCACGTGATTACTCGTGGCTGCGCGTGCGCGCCAACGCACTGGTGGCAAGCGGCGACAAGAATCCTTTCGACGGCAAAGCGACGGGTTTTGACGCCATATTCGAGAACCCCCAGTTTGCTGGTGCAGACACCAGTTTCTTTATCCGGCAGGCTGTACCACTGATCGGCGGCGGCGGTGTTGCGTTGTCCGCGCGCAACGGCGTGTTGCCGTCGCTGCGTTCCTCGAAGGACCAAGGTCAGTCAAATTTCGTCAACCCGGGACTGGCTTTACTGGGCATCGGCGTTGACGCGGATCTCACGCCGGAAGTTCGCGTGTTGGGCAATATTTCGAAACTCAATTTCATGAACACCTCAGTGCTCGGCGTGCTGCGTAACCAAAAGCCGCCGTCGAAGGATCTGGGCACCGACGTATCCGTGGGGGTGCAGTATCGACCGTTCATGTCGCAAAACGTGGTTCTTAACGTTTCTGCTGCGGCACTGCTACCTGGCAAGGGTTTGAAACAGCTTTACGAAGAAGGCAAACGCGGACCGCAATACTCGATTCTTTTGAATTTGTTGTTGACTTACTGACATGACCCTATATATAAAAAATGTAAACTCTAGCACCCGCGCGGTTTCTGGCGTCATTTTGCTCCGAAAGGCGCGCCAGTACTTGACTTTGGTTATCGCATCCTGCGTATTGGGCTCGGCCGGGTTTGCCAGCGCGGCAGAAGTTAAAGCGCTGGACATCAAATACATCAGCCATCCGCCGGCACCCGAACGCCAAACGGTCAAGGACGCCGACAAGAAGTCCGAGGGTTGCGTTACGTGCCACACCGGCACTGATCGTCATACGATGCACGCCAATCCCGGCGTCGTGCTGGGTTGTACAGACTGCCACGGCGGTGACGTTGCGGTGAAGCGTCCAAAAGACGCTGAATACAAAGGCAAAGACGACGCTCTTTACAGCATGGCGATGAACCGCGCCCATATAAGTCCGCGTTTTCCAAAAGTCTGGAACACGCCGGACTCGGCTAATCCCAAAGGCTCTTACGCCAAGCTGAATAAAGAATCAAAAGAGTTCGTCCGCTTTATCAATCCGGGCGACTTGCGCGTTGCGCGTGATGCTTGCGGTGCTTGTCACCTAGAAACCGTGCAACAAGTTGAACGCAGCCTGATGTCGACAAGTGCGATGCTTTGGGGTGGCGCTTCCTACAACAACGGCATCCTTCCCTACAAGCGCTACATTCTCGGCGAGGCATACACGGCTGACGGTGTTGGTGCTGCACTGAAAAATCCGGTACCGGTCACCGAACACATGACCAAAATGGGGATACTTCCTTCGCTTGCACCTTTGCCAGCTTGGGAAACCGTTCCGCCTGGCGATATATTCCGTGTGTTCGAGCGTGGCGGCAAGGTCATCATCAGCGGCTTCCCGGAAGTCGGCGTACCCAACAGCAGCGGTGTGTTGCAGCGCCTGGACGAACCTGGAAGACCCGACATCAAGCAATCCAATCGCGGTCCTGGAACTGGGCAGCGTATTTCAGTGCCCGTCATCAACATCACCAAGACACGGCTGAATGATCCGCATCTATGGTTCCTGGGCACCAATGAGCAACCAGGCGACTACCGCTCATCAGGTTGTACGGCTTGCCACACGGTCTATGCCAATGATCGCGACCCCACCCGTTCAGGACCGTATGCCAAATTCGGCCACGAAGGTAAATCGCAAACGGTAGACCCGACCATTCCGAAAGACAAATCCGGACACCCGCTCAAACACGAATTCACCCGTGCCATCCCGTCATCGCAATGCATGGTTTGCCACATGCACCAGCCCAATGTTTTCGTGAACAGCTTCTATGGCGCAACGATGTGGGACTACGAAGCTGATGCGCCCTCGATGTGGCCGAAGAAGCAAAAATATCCAACCGATGCTGAGATGCGCAAAATTCTCGATCGAAATCCGGAGGAGGCCTCCATTCGCGGCCTGTGGGGCGACCCGGAATTTTCAAAGAAAGTGTCGGAGCTCAACCCGACGCTCAAAGACACGCAGTTCGCCGATTATCATGGCCACGGCTGGAATTTCCGCTACATCTTCAAGCGCGACCGGAAAGGTACGTTGCTGGACAAGGAAAACAAACCAGTTGATGACGCCGATCCAAAGAAATTCCAGAAAGCGGTACACCTCACGTCGATCCATCTCGACATCGGTATGCATTGCGTTGACTGCCATTTTTCACAGGACGCACACGGTAACGGCCACATCTATGGCGAGGTCGCCGCCGCAGTCGAAATTGACTGCGCCGATTGCCACGGGACCGCAAGCAAATATCCGACGTTGCAAACCAGCGGTCCTGCGGCGAAGCCGGGCGGACGCGATCTTTTGACGCTTCGTACCCAGGATGGGCGGAAACGCTTCGAATGGATAGGCAGTAAGTTGTACCAACGCTCCGCGCTCGATCCAAAACTTGAATGGCAAATGAGTCTGGTCAAGGATAGCGTTACACCAGGACATACGGATTACAACGAAAAAGCCGCGCGCAGCAAACTGATGCTTGCTGGACAGGAAGGCCGCGATGGCAAATGGGGTCCGCCGGATCCCAACGGCAAGACCGACTACGCGCACGACAACGAAAAAATGACTTGCTACACCTGTCACCTGTCGTGGACGACATCTTGCGCAGGGTGCCATCTCCCAATTCAGGCCAATTGGAAGACCGAGCGCCTGCACTATGAAGGCGGGGAAACGCGCAACTACGCCACCTATAACCCACAGGTTGCGCGCGACGATATGTTTCAGCTCGGCAAGCACGGTCCGGTCAAGGGCAGTCGCGTCGCTCCGATCCGTTCCAGTTCTGCCTTGTTGCTCAGTTCCACCAATTCAAACCGTGAGCGTATCTATATTCAGCAGCCGCCGATCGCATCCAGTGGCTTTTCTTCGCAGGCTTTTGCGCCGCACTATCCGCACACGGAGCGAAAAACCGAGACCAAGACCTGCACCGATTGCCATTTAAGTCAGGCCAACGACAACAACGCGATCATGGCGCAGTTGTTGTTGCAAGGCACCAACTTCGTCAACTTTGTCGGCTTCAATGCCTGGGTGGGTTCAACGAAGAATGTCGAGGCGGTGCAGGTTACAGAGTGGGATGAACCACAAACAGTCATCGGCAGCTACCTGCAAAAATATGCTTACCCCGACTGGTTTGCAGACCACCAGAAGCGAGGACAGCAACTACCCGAGGCGCACAACCACACCACGGTGGGAGCGGCACGCTGCCTGATGTTGCGGGGCGAGTACCTGTTTGTCGCCGAGGGCGCAGGCGGATTCCGCGTGTACGACGTGGCCAATATCGCCAACAAAGGTATTTCCCAACGGATTATTTCAGCGCCGTTCTCGCCATTAGGTCATAACGCGCACATCCCAAGCAAGAACGCCACCTGTATGGCATTGCCGACCAATCAGCCTATCGCCCCTGAACGAAACAAGGGCGAACTAATGCGGGTGACCAACGAGGAGCAACCGTTCCATCCAATATACAACTATGCCTTCATCGTTGATGCCGAAGAGGGGCTGATCGTCACCGATGTCAATACCTTCGCAGACGGCGAGCCGCGCAATAACAATCTGAAACGTGCCGTTACCTGGAACGAGGGCAACGTGCTCAAGGGTGCGCGACACATTACGATGGGCGGCCACTACGCCTACGTGGCTACCGACGCGGGACTGGTGATCGTAAATCTGAACGATCCGCTTAAACCGACTGTGACCGCGACTTTGCCGCTGCGGGATATGCGAGCCTCAGCTTTGCAGTTCCGGTACTTGTTCGTGACCACTGCAGAGGGCATGCAAACCATCGATGTGACGTCACCTGACAAACCCGCATTGGTTGGAACGGCAACTGTGCAGCTTCCTAATGCAAAGGGAATCTATCTCGCCCGCACCTACGCCTACGTTGCCGCCGGGAAAGATGGTCTGGTCATTATCGATGTGGAGAAACCGCATGCGCCCAAGGAGCTGACGCGCTTCACCGCTGATGGCAAGCTCAACGACGCGCACGATGTGATTGTGGGTTCCACTAACGCATCCCTGTTTGCGTACGTAGCGGATGGTGTGAACGGACTCAAAGTAATACAGCTCACGTCGCCCGATTCACAGCCAAAATTTTATGGTTTCTCGCCGGAGCCCAAGCCGCAACTCATCGCCTGGAGAAAGACGGTTTCGGCAGCGGTTGCCGTCGCCAAGGGTCTGGACCGGGACCGGGGTGTGGATGAGACAGGTGGACAAATAGCGGTGTTCGGCCGTATCGGTTCAAGGCCATTCACTGGGGACGAGATGGCAAGGTTCTATCGGAATCCCAACGGAACGTTGTGGGCAGTGAAAGACGAAATTGATCGGGCTGGATTTGTAGACACCAGAACCTCGGGAGCAAGAAAATGAAGCGATGGATGATGTGGTGTTCGACACTACAGGCCGCGTCGAAATCCGCTGCGTGGGTGCTGATGCTTTTTGCACCGTTGGCCGCGACGCAATCACGCGCCCAATTACTGCCCTATCAGTCGCCCCACCAGACGCTCGGCACCGTTACCTGTGCTTCCAGCCTCTGCCACGGCTCGGTCAAGCTTTGGAAGGATTCCACCGTCTTGCAAAACGAGTACCTGACTTGGTCGCGCACCGATAAACATGCACGTGCCTACAACGTACTTCTTAACGAGCGTTCAAAGCGCATAGCCAAGAATCTGGGTCTGAAGCAGCCCGCGCACGAGGCCAAGATATGTCTTGACTGCCATGCGCACGTCATACCCGAGGAGCGCCGTGGCGAGCGCTTCACGATTACCGATGGCATTACTTGTGAAGGCTGCCATGGCCCGGCACAAAAATGGGTCAAGACGCACGTCGAATCGGATAGTGCAGGTGCCGCGCTACACGCCAGGAATATCGAGCAAGGCCTGTATCCGACTTCGGACCCTGTCGCCCGTGCGAAGCTTTGTATGTCCTGTCATTACGGCAACAAAGACAAACTTGTCACCCACCGCATCATGGGTGCCGGCCATCCGCGCATGAGTTTTGAGCTAGACACGTTTACCGAAATTGCGCCTAAGCATTTTGTGGTGGACAAAGACTACTCCGAGCGCAAGAAAGTTTGGGACGGTGCCAAGACATGGGCGATTGGACAAGCGCTTGCGGTATCAGAAACCATGAATATTCTGGCCGATCCCAAGCGCGGTCGCGACGGGGTGTTTCCCGAGCTGGTGCTGTTCGATTGTCACGCCTGTCATCACCCGATGGCGGAAAATCGCTGGAGTCCAAAGACGGCCTTTGGTCCTAGCATCTCACCCGGTCTGGTCCGCCTCAATGATTCAAGCATGTTGATGTTGCGCGCGATTACGCGCGCCCTGGACCCAAAATTGGGCGACCGCGTCACGGCGCAAACGCAGAAACTGCATCGCGCCATTGCCGGTGAGGGTGATGCGTTTGTTGAAGCGGCGGCACTGAAGAAACTGGCCGAAGAAACCGTTCCGGTAATTTCCGGCGCAACGTTCTCGAACCGGACGATGACAGCAGTCCTGTCGCGGCTGATTGAAGATGGTATCGAGGGCACCTACAGTGACTATTCCGCAGCCGAGCAGGCGACGCTCGCTATCGGCAGCATAGGCGCGTTCCTCGCCAAGCAAGGCGCGTTGGCGGCGCCGCAGAAATTCAATGCAAGCCTGAAGAAATTGACGTTGTCCTTGGCCAAGGATGAACAATACAAGCCGCGGGAATTTGAGGCGCTGCTCAAGGAATTACGCAATCAATCCGGTACTGTCGCGACTTATAAGGCGGCCGCTGTCGCCACTTCAACAGCACCAGCAGGAGTAAAACCATGAGTGACCTATTCGACATTGCCGTCATCGGTTCGGGACCGGCGGGCCTTTCTGCGGCAGGACACGCGGCTGAGCTAAAGCTTTCACACGTTCTGCTGGAAGCGCAGAAAGACCATTTCGCAGACACCATTTACAAGTATCAGAAGGGCAAGCACGTGATGGCGGAACCGGGCATTCTTCCGCTGCGCAGTCCCTTCGATTTCGCCGAAGGTACCCGCGAAAACATTCTCGGCATTTGGGACGCTCAACTCAAGAAGCACGCGGTCAACGTGCGTTACGGCTCCGAAGTGAATGGAATCAAAGGTGCCAAGGGTGACTTTACTCTTACGCTTGCCGGTGGCGGCGAGGTGCGCGCAAAGCACATCGTGTTATCGATCGGCCTGCAGGGCAATCTTCGCAAGCTCGGTGTGCCGGGCGAAGATCTACCGACCGTGCAGTACCAGCTCGATGATCCCGCCGCGTACGAAGACGAAACCATCATCGTCGTCGGTGCTGGCGATGCCGGCATCGAGAATGCACTGGCGCTGGCCAAACAGAATCGTGTCATTCTCATCAATCGCATCGCAGAATTCGTACGCGTGAAAGACGGCAATATCGCTCTGGTTCTTGCGGCTGACAAGGAAGACAAAGTCGCGATCCGCTACAACACCACGGTGGAGCGCGTCGATGCCACCCCGGTGACGGCAGACAACAAGTTTCCAATGGTGTTCGTTGCGAATACGGCGACCGGCCAGGAAGCAATTCCCTGCCACCGCATCATTGCCCGTCTGGGCGCAATCCCCCCGCGTAAATTGGTGGAGAGTTTCGGCATTACTTTCCCCAACACGAATATGGACGCCGTACCGGCATTGTCATCGCAATATGAGTCAAATGTGCCGGGCATATATGTTGTCGGCGCACTGGGTGGATACCCGCTTATCAAGCAGGCGATGAATCAGGGTTACGAGGCGATTGAATACATTCTTGGCAACAACGTCGAGCCCGCTGATGAGCCCGTGCTCAAGGCCAAGTTCAAGAACGTCAAGATCACGACGGTAGCCGAAGCCGTTCAGCACATCCAGAAAAGTGTTCCGCTACTGTCCAGCCTGACGCAGTTGCAGTTGCGTGAGGTGCTGATGGAGAGTGAAATCCATCGACCCGACGAAGGCACCATCGTTTTCAAACAGAACGACTACACCAATTCTTTCTTTTCAATCGTCGAGGGCAATGTCACCGTCGAGTTGATTGACCAAAAAGGTCAAACGGTTAAATTGGATCTTCAAAAAGGTGACTTTTTTGGCGAGATGGGCTTGCTATCCGGGCGGCGTCGCACCGCGACCATTCGCGCCGGATTGCGCACTCTCTTGCTTGAAACACCGCGTCGCAGCATGTTGAAGCTGCTCGCTTCAGTTGAATCGGTGCGGAAGACGCTTGACGCTGTCATGATGAAGCGCGCCGTGCGCCAGTACTTGTCCCAGTCCCTCCCGGAAAGAGAAGTGGATTATCTGGTCGAGAGCGCGATGCTCAAGCGTTACGCGGCAAACGACGTGCTCTTTTCCGACGGCGACAAGGCGGACGGGCTTTATCTCATACGTCGTGGCTCTGTCACCGTATCCAAGCAGATTGCCGGCAAGGAAATTGTGCTCGCCTACGTGGCCGCCGGCAATTACGTGGGGGAAATGGCCCTGTTATCGGATGCACCGCGCTCAGCCACGGTTCGCGCGGCCGTGCCGACTGAAATCATCATGCTCGAGGCGAAGCGTTTCACCGAGGTGATGTCGTCCCACTCCACGATTCAGGCGCGCATGAGTGCGTTGTCGATGGAACACATCAAAATGAATCAGGCGATGGAGTCGAAATCAGAGTCCGGAAATCTCATTTCATTTCTGCTGCAGCAGGGCCTCGGCGAAGCCACCGACGTTTTGCTCATCGACGAGGCATTGTGCGTGCGCTGCAACAACTGCGAAAAAGCCTGTGCTGAAACACATGATGGAACGTCGCGCCTGAATCGCGAAGCGGGGCCGACGTTCGCGCAGATTCACGTACCGACATCGTGCCGTCACTGTGAGCATCCGCACTGCATGAAGGACTGTCCGCCTGATGCCATTAAGCGCTCACCTAACGGTGAAGTGTTTATTTCCAGCACTTGTATCGGTTGTGGCAACTGCGAGCGGAATTGCCCTTATGGCGTGATTCAGTTGGCGCCCCTGGAGCCGAAGAAGAGCAAGCCTTCGTTGATTTCCTGGCTCATGTTTGGCCTTGGCGAAGAGCCCGGCGTGCACAAAAAGAGCAAGGATAAAACGCTACTCAAAAAAGCAGTGAAATGCGATATGTGCAAAGACCAAGCCGGTGGACCAGCCTGCGTTCGCTCATGCCCCACCGGTGCCGCGATACGCGTCGCACCCGAGGAGTTCCTCGAATATACGGGCGGTGCTGACGCATAAACTGAAGCACTGGCGGGGCTCACGGCACGAAAACATCCTGTGAGGAGCGCCAACAATGGTTTTTGATTGTCGTTTCGCCAAGCGAGCTCTTCCAATTGATGAATGGTAAACGGCGTCGCCGTGCGATTATTTTTTTACTGTATAGACGCCGGCCCATTGGGGGCCATGGTTATTTAGTCGCTATTTTTAGCTGCAAGTCTTCTTGAAAGAGTGATGTCAAATGACGGCCAAACGCGTGTTACTAGCCGCATTTTTCAGCGCCATAATTTTGTTGGGTGCGATTTGGTTATTGCGTGACACGCCAGCGGAAAAAGCGCCCCGTGCCCCAATGGTCGGGACACAAACTGCCGCCACCAATCTGCTACAAGTACCTTCGCCCGCTTTTTCAAAATTTACTCCACGCCAATCATCGGCAATGACCAACCCTAGTTCGCCGTTTCCGTCAAAATCAGCAATCTATCAAGAATATGAAAATGCGGTGAGCCTGCGTGCTTTTTTCGCGAAATATGCTGTTGACTCTGCCCCACCCGAAGCAAAATTCCTCGCGGCCAAAGTGGCAATTGAAGACTGCCGCACATTCAGTTTTGGTTCCAAAGGTTACCGCGAGAATATGGAGTTGCGCGTGAAGTACGGCGCGTCAGTAAGGCCCGCACAATTGGCAGCGATTTCCAAAGTGGAACAAAAATGCGGCGGTGACTGGACAGACACACCGCCATCCAAAGACCGCGCCTACGAACTCATGCGTTCGGCCAGCCTGGCGGGGAATAGCGCCGCTACCGCGTATCTGCTCGCGGACTCATTTCACACAGCTTCCGGCGCGGCGCTTTCCGAGAAAGTCGGACAATTCCTGGCGTCCAACGATCTTTCAACCATTGAGCAAGCGATGCGCGCAATTCTCTCAGTAGGCCAAAGAGTTGGCCATATCCCGCTTTCAGATGGTGAATCCGTCAATGCCTTCCTGTTTACGGATGCATGGATGCTGGCAATGTGCGATATCGGGAAAGACTGTGGGCCAGATAGTCTATATATCCTTGGCCAATGCGCGGCCGGATTTTGCAACTTCCTCAACTTTGAGGATCATGCGCGCCAAATCAGACGCTCACCAAACGATTTTCAGGAGATCATGAAATTACGCGCGGCCATTACGGCGGGTCTTGCTGGGGGCGACAAAGGGAAGCTGGGTTGGAACGTATTTTCCGAAATCAAGGGTTAATCGAAGAATTGGTTTTTTCTGCAACGGCAGCATTACGGTGGGGCTTTCCTACAATACTGCGGGTACCAATTCCCCAGTTCCGTTGATTCCGCACAGTAAAACCGCGGTCGCTACAGCGCAAGCTAGATTTCGACCGATTTAATTAGCATCAACGACGACACGGATTACTGTGACTTGCCAATATTTTGAGACCGTCACGACACAGTGTGGTCAAGAAATTGGGAGGGTTATAGACTTTGTCGGATCAAGTGTCGAAGCAAGCAGGCGCCAATTTCCCACAAAAAAATAAGGGCCTAACCGCAAAAAACAAAAGCTGACAGTCTGCTAGACGCCGCTAACTCGTCATTTTTCCCCCAAGTCCAGCTTAGCGAAAAAACATGGCGACACGCACCGTTAACCGGTGTGACACTGTGTTCGCATTGATCGGGGCGAAACAATTTCAATCGACTTGTCGCAAACAGGGGTCTGGCGCAGATGAGCCCCCCGACTGCGGTGCCTTGAGAATGAAATTGAAGCGATAGTGGCGGCCTTTTGTCACCGGATCCTTTGTGCGGAGGAACTTGCGATTCTTCTGGATAGCGGATCACGTAGCTGTCGAATGGTATCGGCCACGGCGCAGTGAAAAGCAGCATCTTGTCGTATTCAGATCCTTGCCGCCCGCGCTGCCCGCGAAATGCCTTCGAGGCATAGTCCTATAGGAATGCGCGTGTCCCGCCGAGTTTTTTCAGTCTTTGTTGTTGCCCATTGGCTTCCAGTTTCAAGTGCCATTATTTC
>ENA-OFCE01000366-OFCE01000366.1-metagenomes-genome-assembly--contig:-NODE-366-length-30684-cov-7.198048_pt1 | contig 30684 bp, 21 predicted proteins | sample MGYA00153388_OFCE01 | MGnify analysis MGYA00153388 | reverse complement strand
AGGTGATGGCGGCGATCTGCCGCGGCTCCAGCCCCGTTTGCAGCAGCCGCGCGATTTTGTGCACGATGACGCGCGTCTTGCCCGACCCGGCACCCGCCAGCACTAGGCAGGGGCCGTGCAGGTGGTGCACGGCCTGCATCTGGGCGTCGTTGAGCGAGGCGGGGGTGTTCATGGGGGCGGCGGATGATAGGGGGCGAAGGGCAACGGCATGCGGCCCTCGCCAGAGCGCATGATCGGGCTGTCACATCTCATGACGTAACCGCGTGCAGGCCGACCCATGCTCATCGACATCGGCCACGACATAGAACTCGCGCTCAGCGCGCCCACGGCGCTGATCCACCTTTTGCGCGTGCACCCCAGCCGCGAGGGCGATCTGTTGCAGCCCGAGCAGGTGACGGTGTTCCCGGCCATGCCTGAAGAGCGCTACACCGATGCGTTCGGCAACCGCTGCGGCCGCATCCAGGTGCCGGCGGGCGTGGCCTCGGTGCGGCTGGCCAGCCGGGCGCGCATCCACGACCACGGGTTGCCCGACACTTACGCGCCGCAGGCCTGGCAGCATGCGCCACAGGACCTGCCTACCGAGGTGCTGCAGTTCCTGCTGCCCAGCCGCTATTGCGAGGTCGACAGCGAACTGCTGCCCTTCGCGTGGGCCCAGTTCGGCGCCGCGCCGCTCGGTTGGGGCCGGGTGCAGGCGGTGTGCGACTTCGTGCACCAGCGCATCCGCTTCGACTACAACAACGCGCGCGCCAACCGCAGCGCGGTGCAGGGCTTTCACGAGCAGACCGGCGTGTGCCGCGACTTCGCCCACTTGGCCGTCACGCTGTGCCGCTGCCTGAACATCCCGGCGCGCTACTGCACCGGCTACCTGGGCGACATCGGCGTGCCTGCCGTGCCTTCGCCGATGGATTTCAGCGCCTGGTTCGAGGTCTTTCTGGGTGGTCAATGGATGACGTTCGACGCGCGCCACAACAAGCCGCGCATCGGCCGCGTGCTGATGGCGCGCGGGCGCGACGCCGGCGACGTGCCCATCACGATGACTTTCGGCCCCAACACGCTGACGCGGTTCGTGGTGACTACCGACCTGGTGCAGTAAGCGCCTTACGGCGCCAGCGGCAGGCCCGACAGGTCGAGCGCGAGTTCGGGCGCGGCATCCGGCACGAGCACGCCAGGGCGCGTCAGCACCTCGACGACGGCGTAGGTCTCGCCTTGCGGCTGTCGGTGGCGAAGCAACTGGCCGCCCTCCAGGTCGATGATCCAGACCTCGGGCACGCCGTGGCGGGCGTACAGCGGCAGCTTGATCTCGGTGTCGTAACGAAAGGTGGCGTCGGCAACTTCAATGAGCAAGCGCACATCGGTTGGCAATGGGTGTGCACTGCGGTAGAAGTCGCCGCGCGGGGACAGCAGCATCAGGTCCGGCTCGGGCTCTGAGTGAGGCCCAAGATGCACGGGGTCTTGCACCGATAGCACATACCTGTTGCCAGATTCCACTGACAACATCGCAACTAGCCGCTTCACCGTGCTGGCGTGCCGTGTTCCTATCGGAGCCATGTCGATGATCTCCCCGTCGATCAGTTCCGTGCGCTGCCCGGGCGGCAGGATGCCCGCCTCGGCCATGCGGTAGTACCCGTCCACCGTCAGGCGGTGTCGTGCAAGCAGCAGAGGGGATTCATTTGCGCCCATGGGTGGTCAGTATGCCAGTGGCGACTTGGTCAGGCCTGCATGAAGCCCAGGTTGCGCTGTGCAGGGTTGAAGTTGGCCAGGTTCGGGAAGATGCCTGCCAGCTGCGTGTCGCTGGCGCCGAACCAGCGCCCCAGCGTGGCGCCGAGCTGGTCGACCGAGGTCCCGGGCAGCAGCGATCCGTTGCCCAGCTGGTCGGGGCTGCCGTCGAAGTTGCTGTTGTTGGCGTTTTTCATCGCCAGCGTGGGGAAGCGGCCGTACAGGTCGCCGCCGTTGACGGCGCCACCCATGACGAGGTGGTGCGAGCCCCAGCCATGGTCGGTGCCGTCACCGTTGCTGGTGAAGGTGCGGCCGAAGTCGCTGGCCGTGAAGGTGGTGACCTGGGCGCGTGCGCTCAGTGCGCCCAGGGTGGTGTCGAAGTACAGCATGGCGTGGTTGATGCGCGCGTACAGGTCTGCCAGGGCGGTGTTCTGGCCATCGTGGCTGTCGAAGCCGCCCAGGCTGACGAAGAACACCTGGCGCTGCACGCCGGTCAAGCCAAGCAGGCCGGCGTCGACCATGCGCGCCACCACTTGAAACTGCTGCGCCAGCGAGTTGAAGGCTGCAGCACCGGTGATCGGGTTGTTGTAGCGCAGCTTGGGGTCGTTGTTGGGGTTGTAGGCGCCACTGGCCGGTGCGGTGCCGAAGGCCGGGTCGCTGGGCGCGCGCAGTGCCGCGCGCAGCAGCTGCTCGGCGTCGATCGCACGGCGCGCCACGGCGGCGGTGTCGGCGTCGAAGGGGTGGTTGCTGCGGCTGCTGGAGGCCAGCCGATGCAGCGCGACGCCGACGTCGGTCGAGCCGAAGACGCGCCCGCTGCTGTCCACGCCCAGCGGAATCGCGCCGCTGGTGTTGATCTGGTACTGCTTGACCGTGTCGCCCGCCAGGAACACGGCATTGCCGGCGGCCGAGATGGCCGTGAACACGGGTTGGGTGTTGGACGAGGCCAGCAGGTCGCCCAGCCGGCCGCCCCAGCCGCGCGTGGCGCCTTCTGGCCGCAGTGACTGCCAGCTGCTTTGCTGGTCGTTGTGCGAGAACAGTTGCGCCGGCTTGGGGTGGCTGCTCTGGCCGTACTGCGCCTTGGTGGTGGGCATCACCAACGGCCCCACGTTGGGCACGATGGCCAGGCGTTTGTCGGTGTTGAACAAGCCCTGCAGCCCGCCCATCAACGGGTGCAGTGCGTAGCTGCGGGATTGCGGGTTGGCCGGGGCGATGGGCAGCACGCCGCCCAGCCGGGCGGGCGACCCGGCCGCCGCCGTGGCGACCGGCGCCGTGCCGGGCAACAGCAGCGAAATCGGCTCGGGCGCCTGGTTGCGCGTGGCAGCGTAAGCGGCCCACGACGCGGCGTCGGTGGGCAGGACCATGTGGAAGGAGTCGTTGCCGCCGAAGAAGAACAGGCAGACCAGGGCCTTGTAGCCGCCGGCGGTTTGCGCTGATGCCGACCCCAGGGCCGCCAGGTTCAGTGCCATCGGTGCGGCGCTGCCCACCAGGGCCGACATGGCGCCGGCCTGGCGGAGAAACAGGCGGCGCGAAGCGTTGTTCAGGATGTGCATGTGGGTTTCTCTTGCGTCAGGTCGGCGATCATTTCTGGGCCAGGTATTCGGGTGATGCCAGCGTCAGCAGCAGCGCGGCGTTGACGCGGTTGCGCTTGGCGCTGTCGACCTGGGCGAGGTTGCTGGCGGTGGCGTTGAGCGCGGGAATCACGATCCTGCCGACGGCAGTGGTGATCTCGGTGTTCAGCGCCACGCTGGCCTGGCCGTACAGCAGGCGGTCGAACACCCGCGTGACGAGGCTGGCGGGTTGGTCGGCCAGCGCCATCTCTTCAACGTCGGCGCGCCGCAGGTCGCGCCGGTTCAGCACCGCCCCGTTCACCGTGCCGTTGAACTGGCCCACGCCGCTGGTCACGTTGTCGCGCATGAAGTTCACCCAGCCCGACACGCTGGTCTCGTTGAAGAGCTGCATCTCCGGCGCCACCAAGCCGGCCGCGGCCGACTGCGTGCCGGGGGCCACGTAGCCTGGGCGGTAGAAGTTGAAGACCGAGGGCGACCGCAGCGGCGTCTGGCCCAGCGAGCCGGCCGGGCTGTCGGTGTTGCCGACGCGGAAGAAGCCGGTGTCCGAGGTGTGCGCAAAGGCGCGCAGGTAGGCCGAGAGGCGCAGCACCGGTTCGCGCAGCTTGCCCGAGGCATCGTTGCGCAGACGCGCTTCGCGGTGCAGCAGGATGGCCTTGACGACTTCCTTCAGATCACCACGCACGCCCCGACCGTTGTTGACGAAGACCTCGGCCACGGCGCGCACGTACGCGGGGCTGGGGTTGCTGGTAACCAGCCGCTGGATCAGCTGCCGGCTGATGAACGGCGCGGTGTTGGGATGCGCGTCCAGCGTATCCAGCGCCACTTTCAGGCTGGCTGCGGGATTGGCCGGGTTCTGCGCCGGGATGGTCACGCCCAGGAAATTTTTGGCCGTGGTGGAGTGGAACTGCGGGTAGGCCACCATCGGCTTGATGTAGCGGTCGGGGTCGCTGACGCCGCCCGAGCTGCCGTTGTTGAAGCAGTTCGCGCTGGCGGGTGCGGCCGGGCAGGCCCAGCTGAAGCCGGTGAAGACCTGGGCCATGCCGCTGATGTCGGCCGGCCGGTAGGTGTCCACAGGGTTGCCGCCCACGAGCACCGGCGTGCCGTCGAGATTGAGCTGGACCACCCCGATCGACAGCAGCTGCAGGATCTCGCGCCCGTAATTCTCGTCGGGCACGCGGCCGGTGTTCAGATCGGCCTTCTGGTTGCGCAGGTGGCTGAGGTACAGGCCCATCATCGGGTGCAGGGACACGGCCTCCAGCAGTTCGCGGTAGGTGGTGAAGCCCTTGTCGCCCAGCATGTCCAGCCAGGCCGCCATGGCCCGCGGCTGGTTGCCGATGTTGCCGTCCACGGCCGAGATGACGAAGATCTGCGAAAGCGCGAAGACCACCCGCTGGCGCAACTGGTCCTCGCCGGTGAGCGCCTGTTTCCAGAACGATTCGAAGACCTGATCCTGTCCCGCGCTGGCATTGGGGTCGGCAGCGCGGATGGCGGCGTCGCGCGTCTCCCACCAGGCGCGGTGCGACGACGCGGGAAGCGCCAGCTGGCTGTTTATCCAGCCGATGTAGCCTTGCTTGATGAGCCGGTCGCGCTCGGCCGTGGTCGGGCCGAAGGTGGCCTGGGCGAGAAAGCGCGAGGCGGAATCGCGGGTCATGACCTTGGCGCCCGTGGCCGGGTCGAAGGCCAGTGCTTGGGCGGCGCTGGCCGGGGGGTCGTTGGCCGCAAGCGCCCTCGCAGTGCCGCCGGCGTCGGCAGCCTGGGCCGTGCTGGAGTCCCCACCGCCGCCGCCGCCGCCGCAGGCGGTCATCAGGGTCGCGCTCAGCACCAGCGCCAGGCGGGTGGCCCAGGGTTTGTGCCCGGGGTGTGGGTTGTGGGTCGTCAATTGCATGCGGGGTCCTCGGCTGCGGTGGTGGCGGGCGAGACCTTCAAAAACGAAGGGCATCGCCATTCCGCAGTCTGTGGCCCAGCGCACACTGGGGGTGACAGGACCCGCCTGTCAGCAGCACTCGTTACAGACGCTCACCAGCCCTGGCGGCAGCTGTGCATTGCGTCACGCCAGCGCGGGAGCCAGCGAGCGGCGCGCTGCGTCGATGTCCACGCCCTGGCGACGCGCCCAGTCGCGCAACTGGTCTTCGCCGATGCGGCCCACATTGAAGTAGGTGGCGTCGGGGTGGGCCATGTAGAAGCCGCTGACGCTGGCCGCCGGCGTCATGGCCATGCTGTCGGTCAGGGCCATGCCGATGTCCTCGGCGGCCAGCACGCGGAACATGTCGCGCTTGACACTGTGCTCGGGGCAGGCCGGGTAGCCCGGCGCGGGCCGGATGCCGCGGTACTGTTCCTTGATGAGTTCGGCCACGCCCATCTGCTCGTCGGGCGCATAGCCCCATAGCTCGGTGCGCACGCGCTGGTGCAGCCGCTCGGCAAACGCCTCGGCCAGACGGTCGGCCAGGGCCTTGAGCATGATGGCCGAGTAGTCGTCGAGGGCGTCGGTGAACTGACGCTCCTTCTTCTCGACGCCCAGCCCCGCCGTCACGGCGAAGAGGCCGATGTAGTCGGGCTGCGTTCCGCGAGGCGCGATGAAATCGGCCAGGCTGCGGTTGGGGCGCCGAATGGGCCCATCCGCACCGTCCACGACCGGGCGCTCGGTTTGCAGCCGCAGCGGGTTCCAGCACAGGGCGATCTCGCTGCGCGACTCGTCGGTGTAGATCTCGATGGTGTCGTCGCCCACCGTGTTGGCCGGCAGCAGCGCGATCACGCCGCTGGCCTGCAGCCAACGGCCCTCGATGGCGCGCTGCAGCAGCTTCTTGCCATCGTCGTAGACACGCTGCGCCTCGGCGCCCACGACCTCGTCGGTCAGGATGCCGGGGAACTTGCCTGCCAAATCCCAGGTCTGGAAGAAGGGCGCCCAGTCGATGCTTAGCGCCAGCTCGCCCAGGTCGTAGTTCTTGAAGACGCGCCGGCCGATGAACTTCGGCACCGGCGGCGTGCAGGCCGACCAGTCGATGGTGTGCTTGTTGGCCCGCGCCGCGGCCAGTGTCACCAGCGGTGTGGTCTTCTTGCTGGCGTGCAAGGCGCGCACGTGTGCGTAGTCGGTGTTCAGGTCGGCGATGAATTTCGCGGCGCGCTCGTCGGACAACAGTTCCGAGCACACGCCCACGCTGCGCGACGCGTCGGGCACGTAGACCACCGGCCCGTCATAGTGCGGCGCGATCTTCACGGCTGTGTGCACGCGGCTGCAGGTGGCCCCGCCGATGAGCAGCGGCACCTGGCGGCTGCGAAAATAGTCGTCGCGCTGCATCTCGGCCGCCACGTGCTGCATCTCTTCGAGGCTGGGCGTGATCAGGCCCGAAAGCCCGATGATGTCGGCGCCTTCGAGCTTGGCCTTGGCCAGAATGTCCTGGCACGACACCATCACGCCCATGTTCACGACGTCGAAGTTGTTGCACTGCAGGACCACGGTGACGATGTTCTTGCCGATGTCGTGCACGTCGCCCTTCACCGTGGCAATCACGATCTTGCCCTTGGCCTTGGCTTCGCCGCCGGCTTGCACCAACGCCAGCTTTTCGGCCTCGATGTAGGGCAGCAGGTGGGCCACGGCCTGCTTCATCACACGCGCGCTCTTCACCACCTGGGGCAGGAACATCTTGCCCTGGCCGAAGAGGTCGCCGACCACGTTCATGCCAGCCATCAGCGGGCCTTCGATCACGTGCAGCGGCCGGCCGTTTGCGGCCTGGATGGCGACCCACGCTTCCTCGGTGTCTGCCGTGATGAATTCGGTGATGCCGTGCACCAGGGCGTGGCTCAGGCGGTGGTCGACATCGCCCACGCGCCAGGCCAGCTTGGCGCTGTCGTCCTTGGCCATGCCCTTGGCGGTCTCGGCGATCTCGACGAGGCGTTCTCCCGCATCGGAGCGGCGGTTGAGCACGACGTCTTCCACGCGTTCCCGCAGCACGGACTCGAGGTCGTCGTACACGCCCACCATGCCGGCGTTGACGATGCCCATGTCCATGCCGGCCTGGATGGCGTGGTACAGGAACACGGTGTGGATGGCCTCGCGCACCGGGTCGTTGCCGCGGAAGCTGAAACTGACGTTGCTGACGCCGCCCGACACCTTCGCACCAGGCAAGTTCTGCTTGATCCATCGCGTGGCATTGATGAAGTCGACCGCGTAGTTGTCGTGCTCCTCGATGCCCGTGGCGATGGCGAAGATGTTGGGGTCGAAGATGATGTCCTCGGCCGGGAAGCCCACCTCGTCGACCAGGATGCGGTAGGCACGCTGGCAGATGTCGATCTTGCGCTGGTAGGTGTCGGCCTGGCCCTTTTCGTCGAAGGCCATGACCACGGCGGCCGCGCCGTAGCGGCGCACCAGATTGGCCTGGCGCTTGAACTCGGCCTCGCCTTCTTTCAGCGAGATCGAGTTCACGATGCCCTTGCCCTGGATGCACTTCAGCCCGGTCTCGATCACGCTCCACTTGCTGCTGTCGATCATCATCGGCACGCGGGCGATTTCGGGTTCGCCAGCGATGAGCTTCAAGAAGCGCTCCATCGCTGCGGCCGAATCCAGCATGGCCTCGTCCATGTTGATGTCGATGACCTGCGCGCCGCTCTCGACCTGCTGGCGTGCCACGCTCAGCGCGTCCTCGAAACGGCCTTCGAGGATCATCTTGGCGAAGACGCGGGAGCCGGTGACGTTGGTGCGCTCGCCGACGTTGACGAACAGAGAACGGGTGTCGAAGCTGGCCGGCTCCAGGCCGGAAAGGCGCATCGGCGGCGGGGCGGTGGCGGGGGTGGCGTCGTCAGCAAGGCGGGTCATGGCTCGGTCCTGGGGTGGGGCCGAGCGCCGTTGCCAACCGCGCGGCGGCCGCGGCGCGGTGCCCCGAGCCTGGCGGGCCGGGTGGCCCGTTGCAACGCTCCTCGGAACAGTTTGGATGTTAGCGGTTGCGCGTCCGTGGCCGTTGGCCGCACGGCGTGCGGTTTTGACGGTTGCCGCTTCAGTCCTACACTGAGGCAGGAACGACTCTCGCTGGATCCGCCATGGGACTGCCCCTTCCAAACGTGTTGATGACCGCGGCCGAATTTTTGGCCTGGGACGAGCACCAGACTCTGAAGCGCGAGTTCGTGCGCGGTGAGGTGTTTGCCATGTCTGGCGGCGAAGACCGCAACAACACGGTGGCCATGAACCTGGCCCTGGCGTTGCGGATGCACCTCAGCGGCAGCCCATGCCGTGTGTACATGGCGGACATCAAGCTGCGCGTGGAGGCCGCCGATTGCTACTTCTATCCCGATGTGATGGTCACTTGCAGCCAGGCCGATGCGGCCAGCCGCCTTATCAAGCGCGATGCCGTGCTGGTGGTGGAGGTGCTGTCGCCGTCGACCAGCGCCTACGACCGTGGCGACAAGTTCGCCGATTACCGCGCCTTGCCGACCCTGCGCGAATACCTGCTGGTGGACGTGCACAAGCAGCGTTGCGATCTCTATCGCAAGGGTGCCGACGGCTTGTGGGTGCTGCACCCGACGCGGGCTGAAGAGCCGCTGGTGCTGGCCAGCGTGGACCTGACGCTGGTGCCCGCGCAGCTGTGGGCCGACCTGGAACCGATAGAGCCGAACGAGCCTGCTGCGCCGGGCGCAGCGACCGATTCGCCGGACTCAGCGACTGTGTGAAGTCAGCCGGGCCAGCGGGCCCGCCGCGCTGATGCCCAAACCGGCGCGCCGTGCCGTGGCAGCCGGCGGCTCTGGTGGGGACTCGATCGGCGACACGGTCGGCGGCTCGAGCGGCGCTGTGGCTTCGACCGCCTGCAGGGCCGCCGCGCCGTCGGCACCGCGCCGCATCGCCACGCCGACGGCCAGGATGTCGATCACCAGCAGATGCAGGATGCGGCTGACCATCGGCACCTGGGTCGCCACGTCTTCGAGGTGGTCGACGATCAGTGCCAGGTCGGCCATCCTGGCCAGCGGCGAGTGGCTGGCCGTGATGGCCAGCACCGCCGCGCCGCGCTGGTGTGCGCGATCGGCCACTTCCAGCAGGTCGCCGATGCGGCCGCTGCTGCTGATGATGACAACCACGTCCGTAGGGCGCAGCACGCTGGCGGCCAGGATCTGCAGGCGCGGGTCGGTCAGCGAGGCCGACGAGACGCCGAAGCGCAGGAACTTGTACTGCGCGTCGTCGGCCACCACGCTGTAGTGGCCCACGGCGTAGAACTCGATGCGCTCGGACGCGCTGAGCAGGTCAATGGCGCGCGTGATGGTGTCGCGGTTGAGCTGCTCGCGCACCTGCAGGATGGCGCTTGCGGTGTTGCCCAGCACCTTCACGGCCAGCTCCAGGGTGCTGTCCGCGCCCGTGACCTGGGTGTGGGTCAGCGGCACCGTGCCCGACAGCCCCGAGGCCAGGCGCAGCTTGAAGTCCGACAACCCTTCGCAGCCCAGCGTGCGGCAGAAGCGGATGACGGTCGGCTGGCTGACAAGCGCCGCGCGGGCGATCTCGGCGATGGGGTCGTTCAGCGCCGACCGGGGGTGGCCCAGCACGTGGTCGGCCACGCGCTTCTCGGCAGGCGACAGCTTGTCGCGGGCGCGCCGGATCTGTCCCAGGATGGCCGAGCCGGTGTCGGCCTGCAGCGTGCGCAACTGCGCGGCCAGGATGGCCGAGACGCCGTCCAGCGTGGCGTTCTCGGCGGTGACCACGTAGGTGGGAATGGCGCGCACGTAGTCGCTGAAACGGCCCTTGTCCTCGAAGCGGGTGCGAAAGGGCGAGGCGTCGAAGTACGCCCCCAGGCGCGGCACGATGCCGCCGCTGATGTAGATGCCGCCGAACGCGCCCAGGGTGACCGCCAGGTTGGCTGCAGCCGTGCCCAGCACGGCACAGAAGGCCTGCAGTGATTCAGCGCAGAGCATGTCGCTGCCGTCAGGGCTTGCAACAAGGCCACGGCGGGTGATCTCCGGCGCGGTCAGGGGCTGGGGCGCTTGCCCGGCGTGCTCGCGCAGCGCGTCGTGGATCAGTTCCAGCCCCGGGCCGGACAGCAGCCGCTCGAAGGAGACATGCGAAAACCGCGTCAGGCCATGGCGCAGGATGACGATCTCGCGCTCGTCGCGCGGCGCGAAGCTGGCGTGCCCGCCCTCGGTGCCCAGCGCCACGTAGCCGTCGGCCACGGGGATCAGCCCGCTCACGCCCAGGCCCGACCCCGCGCCCAACACGCCCACCACGCTGTGCTCGCGCGCAGTGCCGCCGCCGACCTGGCGGCGCTGCGCGGGCTGCAGTCGCGGCAGGGCCATGGCCAGGGCCGTGAAATCGTTGACGACGACCAGCGTCTGCAAACCCAGGCGCTGGCGCATCTGCTCACTGGAGAATCGCCAGTGGTAATTCGTCATGCGCACCTCGTCGCCTTCGACCGGGTTGGCGATGGCGATGGCAGCGTGCTCGATGCGGGCGGCCAGCCCGTCGGGCAGGCGCTGCAGGTAGCGGGTCACGGCGGCGTAAAAGTCGGCATGCTCGGCGCAAGGCAGCGAGGCCGCATGCACGAACCTGCCGGGAGCCGATTCCAGCGCAAAGCGGGCGTAAGTGCCGCCGATGTCGGCCAGCAAGCGCGGGCTGTCGTGGTCGAAACGGGTCGTCATGGCGTCGTGCGGAGCGAAACTCTGGCTGTAGCTTCACTACAGGATACGCGGTTCGCCGTCGCGGCCCCGCAGCAAAATCTACCCCGCCGCGATGCCGGCCCGGGGCACGGGCGCTTGCGAGGCTTTTGTAGTTTTGCTACCGTCACCGATGCACAAGCTGAGGAAATCCTCGTGATCGCTGAAGACGAAATCGCGCATCTGGCCGCGGGGCGCCCGGCCCGCCCCTGGCTGCTGGCCGACATCGGCGGCACCAACGCGCGCTTCGGCTGGCTGGCCCCGGGCAGCGGCGCCTTGGCCCATGTGGTCAGCTTGCGCGCCTGCGACCACACCGGCCCCGCTGCAGCGGGGCTGGCCTACCTGGACGAGCTTTCCCGACAGCTGGGCCGCGACTACAGCCCGCCGCGCGCGGGCGCCTTTGCCGTGGCCACGGCGGTGGGGGACGACCGGATCGCCTTCACCAACAGCGGCTGGGCCTTTTCGCGGCGACAGACGCAGGCCGATCTGGGTCTGGACGAGTTGCTGATGCTCAACGACTTCGAGGCGCTGGCATTGTCGCTGCCGCGGCTGAGCGCGGCGCAGTTGCGCCCGCATGGCGCCCTGCCGCAGGCCCGCGGCACATTGGCCGTCGTCGGGCCGGGTACGGGGCTGGGCGTGGCCGGCCTGGTGCAGACGCCGCACGGCTGGGCGGCCGTGGCCGGTGAGGGCGGACACGCCACCTTGTGTGCCGCCGACGAATTCGAGGCCGCTTTGCTGGCCGCTGTGCGCCTCGAGCATGCCCATGTATCCGCCGAGCGGCTGCTGTCGGGCATCGGGTTGCCGGTGCTGCACCGCGGCGTGGCGGCCGTGCTGGGCGTGCCTGCCGGGCCGCTGTCGGCCGAGCTGATCGTCGAACGCGGCCTGGCCGGCAGCGACCCGCTCTGCAGCCGCAGCCTGGACGCTTTCTGCGCCTTGCTCGGCGGCTTCTGCGGCAACGTGGCGCTGACGTTGGGCGCGCGCGGCGGCCTGTACATCGGCGGCGGCATCGTGCCGCGGCTGGGCGAGCGTTTCTTCCAGTCGAACTTTCGCGAACGCTTCGAGGCCAAGGGGCGTTTCCAGACCTACCTGCAGGCCGTGCCCACGGCGCTCATCACCGACACCCTGGCTGCCTTGACGGGCGCGGTGCAGGCGCTGGAGCAGCATGGCGCTTGAAGCCCGCCCCCGCCCCGCGCGTTGCATCCAGACACGCGTCGGCTGCGCATACTGCGGCATGAACGTGACCTACCGATCCCTTCGCGCCGTGCTGGTGACTGCCTTGATGGGCTGCACGTTGGGCGTCGCCGCGCACGACACCTGGTTCATGCCGCTGCCGGCGCTGCGACCAGGCGAGCTCCGCCTGGCCCTGGGCACGGGCGACCGCTTTCCCACCCAGGAATACGCCATCGATCCGAAATTCCTCGTGCGCCGGGGCTGCAACAGCCACGCGTCGGGGCCCGTCGGTGCGCTGCGTGCCGAGCAGAACACGGCCACGGCGCTGGTGTTGCGCGCGCCCGCGTCGGCGCGGTCATGCTGGGCGCAGCTGACGCCTTTCCAGCTCACGCTAGAAGCCGACAAGGTGCCGGTCTACCTGAAGGAGGTCAACGCCTCGGCCGAGTTGCGCGCCACCTGGGCCGCGATGCAGGCGCGCGGCCTGGCGTGGAACGAGACCTACACCAAGCACGCGCGCATCAACCTGGGCGACGTGTCGGCGCAGTCTGCCGAACCGTCGGGCATGGTCATGGACATGCTGCTCGAGGCGGCGCCCGGGCCGCTGCGCGTGCGCGACCCGGTGGTGGTGCGGGTGCTGCGCGAGGGCCGCCCGCTGGCCGGCTTCAAGGTCGAGTTGCTCGGCGAACTCAGCCCGCTGGGACTGTGGAAGCAAACCGACGACCAGGGCCGCATCACCGTGCAGCCGCCCTTGCCCGGCCGCTGGGTCTTGCGCGGCATCGACCTGGTGCTGTCGGCCAGCCGACCCGACGAATGGGAGAGTCGCTTCGTCACGCTGGCGTTCGATGTCGCTCCTGCCGCTCCTGCCGCTGCAGCCGCCACGGCCCCGCCGCCGCCCCGCTTGCCCTGAGCTGCGCTGACCCCGTTCCGGGCCTAGAACGGCAGCAGCTTGAGGTTGAATGCCCGCTCTGCGAACCACACGCCAGCCAGCGCGGCAATCAACAGGGAGCCGCCGATGCGCACCCCCTGGCGGTACAGCACCGTGCGCCGCAGCGCGTAAGCCAGCGGCAGGAACACCGCCACGATGGCCAGCTGTCCGGCTTCGACGCCGAGGTTGAAGCCCACCAGCGCCAGTGTCAGCGCGCCCTTCGGCAACCCCAGGTCGGCCAGCACGCTGGCGAAGCCGAAGCCGTGGATCAGCCCGAAGCCGAAGGCCACCGTCCAGCGCCGCCCGGTGAACAGCGGAAAGACGTTGTTCAGCGCGGCCAGCACGACCGACGCGGCGATCGTGGCCTCGACGGCGCGCGAAGGCAGCGACACCATGCCGAGTGTGGCCAGCGTCAGCGTGATCGAGTGCGCCAGCGTGAAGGCGGTGACGATGCGCAGCACGTCCCACAGCGCTTGCGCGGCGCCCGACACGGGCTGCCAGTCGGCCGCCCGCCCCCAGGCCGGGCCACGCCGAAGCCCGGGTGCGTGTTGCCACACCAGCACCGCCGGCAGCAGCAACGACAACAGGAACAGGATGTGGTCGAAGCCGATCCAGATGTGCCACACGCCTTCACGCGCGTAGTCGACGAACTGCCGCCAGCTGCTGGCCTGGCCCAGCTCGAACTGCTGCCGCGCGGCCGCGGGCCCGAAGACCGCCGTGCGCGTGGTGCCCGCGGCGCTGAGCTTCAGCAAGCCCCGGTGCTGCGGGTCGAGATCGGCGAACAAGCGGTACTCCATTGCCAGGCTGCGCACCGTCCCGCCCGCCGCGCCCGGGCAGGCCCATTGCAGCGGCAGCACGCTGTAGGCGCCGTCGGTGTGTTCGTCGACCAGCTGCGCGCCGATGCTCAGTTCGCACGGCTGGCCGTCGGCCTGCAGCAGCAGCCGCGCCTGGGCGTAGGCGGCGATGTCGGCATGCCGCGCGCGCACCTCGCGCCAGGTGATGTCGCCGTCGCCATCGGCATCCAGCCCAATGGCGAAGTCGAGGTCGCGCAGGGCGATGTCCCATTGGCCGCTCAGTTGGCTGCCTTGCACCGACACCGACAGGTAGCTGTCCGACGGCTTGTGGGCATGCGCCGCGCCTGCGGCCAGCAACAGCAACAGCATCAGCATCAGCAGCAGTAGCAGCGACGGCAATGCGGCCAGCGCCCGTGGCCACCCATGCCGCTCGCCGACCAACGTCTGCTTCAACGGCCTCACTGCAGGCCCTTGAGCTCGGCTGCCAGCCTTTGCAGTGCCACGCTCTGGATGCCGGACGCCGCCATCCAGGCCAGCGCGGGCGCTGCCGCTGACGGCTGCCGTGCCGCCACGGCGGCTTCGAGAAGGATGCGGGCGTCGGCGGGCTCACGCTGCTCGGCAAAGTTTTCGCTTGCCAGCGCCAGCGCTTGATCGGGTTGCCCAAGCAGGGCCAGCCGGTAGCGCGAGGCTTCCTTGCGGTGCGTGGTGTCGCCGCGCAGCGCGGCGGCGTCGAAGCGCTCGCCCAGGATGCGTGCCCAGGTGTCGCGCTCGGGCGTGCCGGCGGCCTGCGCGGCCAACGCCAGGCGCAGCAGCAACACGTCGGCGCGCGCGCGGTCCTTCAGCAAGGTCAGCACCTCGGCTGGGCGCTTGCGGTCCAGCAGGAAGTCGGCATAGGCAGCCTGCGCATAGACGTCGTCCAAGCCCAGTGCCAAGGCTTGGCGGAAGGCCGCTTCGGCAGCGGGGTAGGCGCCGCGCCGTTCTTCGGTTTCGGCCAGGCGCGTCAGCGCCCACAGGCGCTGCGCGGCGTCGGCGCCCGGCGCGCTCGCTGGCGTGCTTGCCAACGCGTTGCGCAAGGCCGTCGCGGCGGCTTCGGCTCGCCCCGTGGTGGCGTCGACCTGCGCCGTGCAAGCCACGCCGATGAGCGGCGGCGCCAGCTCAGCCAGCTTTTCGCAGCTGCGCCGCGCCTGGGTGTAGTCGGCACGCACCATGTGGATGGCCGCGCGCCAGGCCCAGGCGTCGCCATGGGCCGGGTCGGCCAGCAGCGCCGCGTCCAGGTCGGCCAGGGCTTCGGTGAAGCGGTGGTCAAACTGCAGCAGCTTGGCGCGCAACACACGCACGGCAGCGGGCGGCGCCGGCAGGTTCCACCATGGCGCGAGCGCCGCCTGGGCGTAACCGATGTAGCGCGGGTCGCCCTCGGCCGCGACCGCATCGAAGTAGCGCTCGGCCAGGCGCACGGCACGGTCGATGTCGTCGGGCTGCTGCCGCCAGGCCAGGCGCAAGGCGTTCAGTTCCTTCGCTTGCGGATCGGTGGCGCGCGCAGGCAGGCGTTCGAGCACCTGCTTGTCGGACGCGGGCAGGTAGGGCGCTGCGTGCGCTGCACAAAAGGCCAGCGCGGACAGCGCGGACAGCGCGGCCAGCAGCGCCGTCAGCATGCGGTGTGGAAAAAGTTGCAAAAGCATCTGCGCATGATCGTAGTCTGCCCGCGCACAGACGACACACAGACGACACACAGACGACGCTGGCGGCTTCGTGGCCGGGCCTGTCAACGTGGGCCTGTCGGGCGGCGTTGTTCGGCCAAGTCCGCCAAATCCGGGATCGTTTGTGGGTGACGACCACGGCCCGCGGACCGCCCAAGGTGCCTCAAGCCAGAGGTACATGTTTTCGAGTATCCGCACCACCCTTTTTTTCCATCGAAAGAGACATCATGAACAAGCTCCTGAGCTCCCTGGTTTTCGCCGCCCTGGCATCGTTCGGCTTCAGCGCGCACGCCGCGTCGCACGCCGGCGGCGCACCGATGAAGGCTGACGCCCCCGCCAAGGCCAAGGCCGACGCCGCCAAGCCCGCAGCCAGCGCGCCCAAGGCCAAGAAGGCCCACAAGGCTGCCAGCGGTGCCAAGGCCGACATGAAGAAGGAAGAAGCCAAGAAGTAAGTTCTTCGCTCCGCGAAAAAAGGCAGGCGCCTGGCGCCTGCCTTTTTTTTGTGTCGGCGGTGATGACGCACGATCAAGTGTTGTTTTGTTGCAATGTAGTTTGGCTACAAATTAATCAGGCCGACCGCAAGGCTGCGCCAGCGCGGTGCATGGATGCTGTCCCTGCTGCGCCACCGCTGCCGGGCCAAGCCGGCTTGGGGTGGGCGCGGCCGGTATTGGGGGGTCTGCCAGGGTTTATAAGGGTACCTGATGAATCTAGTTTTGGTACAAAGTTGGGTTCCAGGTGAAAACACGCCATCCGCTGGCCGCGCTTGCAACGCGTCTGGCGCCCAGAGTGTTCGGTTCCCACAAGCCTTCAGGAGACATCCATGCACCCATCCCAATCCGTCCGCCGCGGCACCGTGCGCGCCATGACACGCCATGTCCTGCACGCCACGCCGGTGGCCGCCGCGGTGGCCGCCCTGTGGTGCGCCGCGGGCGTCGCGCAGGCCCAGCAGTCGGGTGCGGTGCCGGCCAGCGACGTCGTCGTCATCACCGGCATCCGGCGCGGTATCGAAAGTGCCATCAACGTAAAGAAGAATTCCGATTCCATCGTCGAGGCGGTTTCGGCCGAAGACATCGGCAAGCTGCCCGACAGCAGCATCGCCGAATCGATCGCCCGCCTGCCTGGCCTGTCAGCCCAGCGGGTGGCCGGCCGTGCCCAGGTCATCAGCGTGCGCGGGCTGTCGCCGGACTTCGCCACCACGCTGCTCAACGGCCGCGAGCTCGTCAGCACCGGAGACAACCGCAGCGTCGAGTTCGACCAGTTTCCGTCCGAACTGCTCAGCGGCGTCACCGTGTTCAAGACGCCCGACGCCGCCCTGGTGGGCCAGGGACTGTCGGGCACGCTGGACATGCAGACGGTGCGGCCGCTGAATTTCGGCAGTCGCGTGTTCACCGTGGGTGGCCGTTTGTCGCAAAACTCGCTGGGCTCGGCGGGCGGTTTCTCCAGCAACGGCAGTCGCTTCAGTGCGAGCTACGTCGACCAGTTCGCCAACCGCACCATTGGCTTGACGCTGGGCTTCGCCTACCTGAAGACGCCGGTGCAGGAGGAGCAAGTCGGCCTGTACGAGCCCTGGGAAGTAAAGGGCACCGACAACGGCCGCGCCGTCGCGCCCGGACTGCCGGCAGGCACCTTCAGCACCGGCGGCATCAAGGCGCTGCGCCGCACTGGCGAGACCACGCGCACGGGACTGATGGGCACGCTCGAATGGCGGCCGTCGAAGGATTACTCCGGCACGCTGGATCTGTTCTTCTCCAAGGCCAAGCAGGAAGACACGGCCAATCAGTTCGAGATGAACATCAACTACAACGGCAGCTACCCCTGCAATGGCGGCGGCGGGCCGCCCTGCACCTGGAGCAATGCGGTCGTCAACGGCAACAAGACCGTCACCAGTGCCACCATCGCCAGCATGTACCCGCTGGTTCGCGGCATGTACAACAAGCGCGACGATGAGATCAGCGCCATCGGCCTGAACAACCGCTTCAAGTTCGGTCAGCTGTCGCTGGACGCCGACGTCAGCTACTCGAAGGCCACGCGCGACGAAGTGAGCCTGGAGAACAACAACCAGCTCGTGCCCTCACCGCAGTTCGAAAGCTCCAACGTGCGCTTCAACTCGGGCACGTTCTCCACCTTCTCGGCCGCGCGCGACTATTCCAACTTGGCCAACCTCCCGCTGCGCGGCACGATCTACGGCTCGGGCTATGGCAAGACACCCAGGATCGAGGACGAACTCACCGGCTTCAAGCTCGTGGGCTCGATGCCGTCGCCTGTGAGCCTGTTCGCCGACCTGTCCGCAGGCCTGGCCCACGTCGACCGCACGAAGCAGAAGGCGCAGCCCGAAGGCAACATCAACCTGCCCAACGGCGTGAGCCAGACGGTCATCGGATCGGACCTGTCCTACGGCACGGTCAACCTGGGCTTCGCCGGCCTGGGCAACATCGCTGCCTGGAACGTGCCGGGTGCGGTGGCGCGCTACATGGTCTTCAACCCGGCGATCGACCAGCCCTACCTCGTGGCCAAGTCGTGGACGGTGGACGAGAAGATCACCACCGCTTTCGTCAAGGCCAATCTCGACCAGGACTTCGGCGGCGTCAACATGCGCGGCAACGTCGGCCTGCAGCTGCAGCGCACCGACCAGTCGTCGGACGGCATCCGGTTCTCCAACAATCGCACCTTCGCCGTCACGGACGGCAAGACCTACACGGACGTCCTGCCGAGCCTGAATCTGGCTTTTGCACTGGGCGGGGACCAGACCCTGCGCGTGGCTGCTGCGCGCCAGGTGGCACGCCCGCGCGTGGACCAGCTGCGCTCGTCGCTGGACTTCGGCATCGACAACGGCACCGGCCGGCCGGGCGCCAGCGGCGGCAACGCCAAGCTCGACCCGTGGCGCGCCAATGCGCTGGACATCTCGTACGAGAAGTACTTCGGCACCCGCGCCTACGTGGCTGCGGCGGCATTCCAGAAGAAGCTGACCAGCTACATCTACACGCAAAGCAACTCAAGCTACGATTTCGCACCCTTCATCCTGGGCTATGTGCCGCCCAACACCTGCGCGGTGGGCCAGCTGCAGAACCAGCCATGCCCGGCGGCACAGCGCATCGGCACCTACACCGCGCCGTACAACGGCAAGGGCGGCAATTTGTCGGGCGTGGAGCTGTCAGCCTCGCTGCCGCTGGGCATGCTCACGCCAGCGCTGCAGGGATTTGGCGTTGTGGCCAGCGCCAGCTTCAACCGCAGCAACATCAATATCGACCTCAGCCAGGAAGGCGACAACCGCGGCAGTCTGGGAACGGCATCCGTGCCACTGCCCGGCTTGTCCAAGCGCGTGACCAACCTCACTGCCTACTACGAAGCAAGTGGTTTCGAGGTCCGCATCAGCCAGCGCAAGCGCTCCGACTTCGTCGGCGAGATCGGCGACTTCGCCAACCAGCGCAAGCTGCGTTACGTGGTGGGCGAGGACATCGTCGATGCGCAGATCGGCTACAACTTCACCGACGGCACCCTGAAGGGCTTGAGCCTGACGCTGCAGGCCAACAACCTCAACAATGCCGCGTACGAGACATATTCCGGCAGCAAGGACCGCCAGCTGGAATACATCAAGTGGGGCCGCTCGGTGCTGCTGGGCGCGAACTACAAGTTCTGACGCGCTACTGATCGCCGCACGACGGGCCCGGACGGCAGCTTGCCGCCCGGGCCTTTTCACTTTGGGCGTGCCGCGCGCCGCGTGCCGCCTGCCCCAGCCCTAACCAATGCCGACGATGCCGTCGAACGCCATGAACCGCTGACCATGCTCTCGAAGACACTCGGATTCGTTTTGCTCGCACTAAGCTTGTGCAGCGCGCCTGCCATGGCCAGCGACGCCCAACCGCCGCCCGTCGCCGATTTCTTCCAGAACCCCGCCTTCAGCAACGCCGTACTTTCGCCTTCGGGCCGCCAGGTGGCGTTCCTGGTCGGCGCGCGCGACAGCCGCGACCGCCTGGCCGTGCTCGACCTGGACAGCATGAAAGTGCAGGCGGTGGCCTCTTACGGCGACGCCGACGTGGTGCGCCCGCACTGGGTCAACGACAAGCGCCTGGTGTTTAGCCTGGCCGACCGCAGACTGGCTCAAGCCGACCAGCGTTTTGCGCCAGGTCTGTTCGCTGTCAACGCCGACGGCAGCGGCCTGCGCCAACTGGTGCAGCGTGAACACGTGTTCGTGCAGGACGGCATCGGCACGCGCCAGCTGCCCTGGAACACCTTCCTGCTGCGCGAGCGCGGTGCGCAACAGGGCGACGAGGTGCTGGTGGTGCAGCCCGAGGCGTACTCCGACCAGGGTTTCGACTTTTTCAAGCTGATGCGTCTGAACACCGTCAGCGGCCGCGCCGAGAGCGTGGAGACACCCGTGAACGCATTCGGCTGGCTGATCGACGGCCAGGGCGAGGTGCGCGCCGTGCACACCGCGCGCGACGGCCGCGCGGCTGTGCAGTGGCGCGAGGCCTCTGGCAAGTGGCGCCAGTTGCGAGACTTCGACCGCTTTACCGGCGATGCCCTGGCGCTTCGTTACATCGACGCCGACGGCCGTGTGCTGGCCACGGCGCGCGGTGCGGGTACTCCACCAGGTGACACGCAGGTCGTCACCACCTACGACCCCCGCACTGACCAGCTGGGCGCCAAGCCCCTTGCGGCGACACCGCAGTTCGACATCCAGCCCGAATTCATCGCCAGCGACGACAAGCTGCTGGGCCTGCGCTTCACGGTCGACGCCGAAGTGACGCAGTGGTTCGACGAGAGCCTGCAAGCCGATCAAGGCGAGGTCGACAAGTTGTTGCCCGCCACCGCCAACATGCTGACGCCGCCGCGCCGCGGCAACAGCCCCTGGGTGCTGGTACGGGCGTTTTCCGATGTGCAGCCGGCGCTTTACTTCATGTTCCACACGCAGACGAAGCGACTCACGCGGCTGGGCGGCGAGCAGCCGGGCATCAAGCCGGCACAGATGTCTGCCATGGACTTGGTGCGCTTCAAGGCGCGCGACGGGCTGGAGATCCCGGCCTACCTGACCCTGCCCGCCGCCGCCGAGCCCAAGAAGATGTTGCCGCTCATCGTGTGGGTGCACGGCGGGCCGTGGACCCGCGGCGCCACCTGGCAATGGCAGGCGCCGGTGCAATTCCTGGCGTCGCGTGGCTATGCCGTGCTGCAGCCCGAGTTCCGCGGCAGCACGGGCTTCGGCCAGAAGCACTTTCGCGCCGGCTTCAAGCAATGGGGCCTGGCGATGCAGGACGATCTGGCCGACGCGGCGCGCTGGGCCGTGGCGCAAGGCATCGCCGACCCCAGGCGCATCTGCATCATGGGTGCCAGCTACGGCGGCTACGCCACGCTGATGGGCCTGGCCAAGGACGGCGACCTGTTCCGCTGCGGCGTGCAGTGGGCGGGCGTGGCCGACATGCTGCTGCTGTTCGACGCGAGCTGGAGCGACACCAGCGACGCCTTTAAGCGCTTCGGAATGCCGCAACTCATCGGCGACCGGCAGAAGGACGCCGCGCAGCTGGAAGCTACCTCGCCGGTGAGGCTGGCCGCGCGCATCAAGAACCCGGTGCTGATGGGTTATGGCCGCGCCGACAAGCGAGTGCCCATCGAACACGGCCGGCGCATCTTCGATGCCGTCAAACCCCACAACCCCGGCGCCGAGTTCGTGGAGTACGACAAGGAAGGCCACGGCTGGGCCCTGCCCGCCACCGAGGTGGACTGGTGGAGCCGGGTGGAAGCGTTCCTGGCACGGCATCTGTTGGCGAAGTAGCCTGCCGGGGGGCGTTCAATGCGCCGCCAGGCGGCGTCGCGACGCCCGGGCATGCGGCACCCACTGTAGACGTGCCCAACGCCGCCACATCAGCAGCCCGCGCAGCCACTCGTCGGCTATGTAGGCCAGCCACACGCCCACCAGCCCGAGGCCGCAGACGCTGCCCAACAGCCAGCTGCCGCCGGCCAGCACCAGCAGCATCGACGCCGCCCCGGCCACGACCGGGTAGCGCGCGTCGCCCGCGGCGCGCAGCGCATTGATGACCACCAGATTGAAGGTGCGGCCGGGCTCCAGCAGCACGGTCAGCCACAGCAGCACCGTGGCGCTGTGGATGATGTGCTCATCCAACGTGAACAGCCGCAGCAGCCACGGGCCAGCCAGCGCCGCCAGCGCGGCCACGGTGACGCTCACCGCCAAGCCGCGCGCCAGTGCCCGGCGCACCAGCGCGTGCGCTTCGTGCAGCCGGCCGGCGCCGATGAGGTGGCCCACCAGCACCTCCACCGACAGGCCGGTGGCCAGGCCGAACAGCAGCGTCACCATGACCACCTGCGAGGCGTAGGCATGCGTGGCCAGGGCGGCAGCGCCCAGGCCGCCCACCACGGCCACGCTGACCAGGTAGGCCAGGCGGTAGGCGATGTTCTCGGCCGCACCCGGCAGGCCGATGCGCGCCACCGCGGTGAGCTCGCGCCGCCGCAGCCGCCATACGTCGGCCCACACCGGCCGCAGGTTCAGCCTGCAGCGCCACAGCCACAGGTGCAGCACGATGGCCAGCGCGCGCGCCAACACCACTGCCAACGCGTAGCCGGGCAGCCCCAGCGCGGGCAGCGGCCCGGCGCCGAACATCAACGGCCCCATCAGCGCCAGGTGCAGCAACTGCATGGCCACCATCACGGCCAGGGTGTCGCGGGCACGCAGGTGGGCACGCATGACGGCCGTCATGCTGGCGTTCCAGGCGTCCAGCAACATCGCTGGCGCCAGCGCCACCAACAGCGGCAGCGCCAGCGGCAACACGTCGGGCGGGGCGTTCATCAGGCCCAGCAGCGGGCCAGCCGTTGTCGCGGCAATCAGCGCCGCGGCCAGCCCGATCCAGCTGCTGGCGCCCAGCACGGCGCGCGCCACGGCGTCGGCATGCTCACGCCGCCCGGCACCCAACGCCTGCGTGATGACCACGCCCACCCCCGCGCCGACGATGCGAAAGACGATGAACAAGGTGCCGAACACGTGGTGCGCCAGCGCGAAAGCCGCACCCGCGGCGTCCGAAGCACGCGCCGCCAGCACGGTGCCCACGACGCCCACCGCGATGCCCAGCAGCAGCTCCAGCAGCAGCGGCCAGGTCAGCGAGAAGAGACGGGGACGTTCAGTCAAAAGGGGGTGGCGCTGCAGTGAATTTGGCTACAATTGCGTACTCTTTTGCAGGCAACGATCCACCATGGACTACGTCACCGTGCGCGAGCTTCGCGCTCAATCCGCCAAAGTCTGGGACCGCGTGGAAGCCGGCGAGGAGATTGTCGTCACCCGCAACGGCAAGCCCTTTGCGCTGCTGCTTCACACCGCCCCGGCCGACGTGGAGTCTGCCCTGCGGGCTTACCGCGCCGCGCGCCTGGGCACGGTGCTGGACCGCATCCAGGCGCACGCGCTGGCACAGGGGTTCGACCAGACACCGGACGAGACCATCGAGGCCGAGATCGCTGCGGTGCGCACCGCACGCCGCCCGGCCACGTCGGCATCCGCGTCAACGCGCGAGCCCAAGCTTGCCAAGCCTCGCCGTCGTTGACACCAACGTGCTGGTGTCGGCGCTGCTGAAGCCGACCAGCGTGCCCGCCCTGGTGGCCCGGGCCCTGCGACGCAACGTGCTGGTGCCCGTGGTGTGCGCCGACATCATGGACGAGTACCGGGCCGTCCTGAGCCGGCCCAAGCTGGGCCTGGCCGCGACCGATGTGGCCGAGCTTTTGCAGTTGCTGGGCGTGCAGGCGCGCTGGGTGCAACTGAGCGCCTGCCCCGCAACATTGCGCTTGCCGGACCCCGCCGACTGGCCGTTCATCGGCTGCGCAGCGGCGGCGCAGTGCCCGGTGATCACCGGCAACCTGAAGCACTTTCTTGCGGTGCTGGGGGTGGAGGCCATGACGGCGCGCACTTGGGTCGACCGGTACGGGTGACCGCTCAGCGCCCCACCCATACCCTGCCGCTCATGGCCGGCAGCTCCAGCGTGACGCGCCCTTGCGCCAGTGGCAGCGTGGCGCCGCCATGGGCCGGACGCAGGGCGGGCCCGCGCGCATCGGCCGGCAGTTGCAGGGACACGCTGCGCGCCGCCTGGGCGTTGTTCACGGCCACGAGCGCCACCTGCCCCTGGTGCCGGCGCAACCACACGATGACGTGGTCGTCGATGTACAACGGCGCCTCCAGGCTCCCCCGGCGCAGCACGGGGTGGTCGTGGCGCAGCTTGATCAGCTTCTTGAATTCCGCCAGCAAAGCGGTGTCGGGCTGGCCGCCCAGGTCTGCCCAGGGGTAGGTGGCTCGGTTGTAGGGGTCGTCGCCGCCCGTCACGCCGACCTCGTCGCCGTAGTACACCGCAGGCGCGCCAGGGTAGGTCATCTGGAAGAACACGGCCAGCTTCAGGCGTTGCTTGGCCAGGGCGATGGCTGCAGGATCCCTTGTGTCGTCGTGCCAGCCCAGCGCGTGCAGCGCACGCGGCTGGTCGTGGCTGGACAGCAGGTTCATCAGCGCGAACAGGGCCTGCGGCGGATAGGCCTCGCGCAGATGCTCCAGATGCCCGTAAAGCGCCGCGGCCTTGCCGCCGGCGGCGTATTCGAGCACGGCGCTGCGGAAGACGTAGTTCATGGTGCTGTCGAACATGTCGCCCAGGAAGTACTTGCTGGCGTCGAACCAGGTTTCGGCCACGGTCAATGCGTCGGGCCGGTGGGCCTTGACGGCGGTGCGCCATTCGCGCCAGAAGTCGTCGGGCAGCCAGGGCGCCACGTCCATGCGCCAGCCGGCGGCGCCGCGGTCCAGCCACAGCTTCATGACCGATTCGCGGTCGCGGTAGAAGAAGTCGCGCAGCGAGGCGCTGCTCTTGTCGAGCTCAGGCAGGTCGCTCACGCCCACCCAGCCTCTGTATTGCTTGTCGGCGTCGGTTTGCGTGGTGTCGAAGCTGTACCAGCCGGCCCAGGGCGACGCCGGGTTGATCTGCCCGCCCTGGAAGGCGCCTTGTGTGCCGAAATTGCCGTAACGGTTGAAGTACAGCGAATCGGCGCCGGTGTGGTTCAGACTGGTGTCGGTGATGACGCGCATGCCGCGCCGGGCGGCTTCGCGCGTCAAGCGGCTGAAGTCGGCGGTGCTGCCGAAGGCGGGGTCGATCTGGCGGTAGTCGGCCGTGTCGTACTTGTGATTGCTGCTGGCCTTGAACACCGGTGTCATGTAGATGGTGTTGGCGCCCAGCTTCTTGATGTAGTCCAGCTTGTCGATCAGGCCCGCCAGGTCGCCGCCGTAGAAGTCGTTGTTGAAGTGGGCGTCGCTGCCGTCGCCGCTGTTCGGGCGGAAGGGGCGCTGGTTCCAGTCGGCGTGCTTTTCCACCGTGTGCTGGTGGTAGTGCGCGGTGCCGGGCTGCGGGTCGTTGCGCGGGTCGCCATTGCGGAAGCGGTCGGGGAAGACGACGTAATAGACGACGTCGCGGGCCCAGTCGGGCACCTTGAAGGCCGGGTCGAACACCGTCTGGCGGAAGCGCCGAATGCGGGCGGGCGACGTCGGCAGCTCGGCCACGGCGGCCACGCCGCCGGCGCCTTTTTCGCGCGTCCAGAACACGGGCGCAGCGTTGTTCTGCAGGACGTAGGTCTTGCCGCCGACGACCGCCTCAAACCAGTGGCCGTAGACCGCCACCCCGGTGTAGCGGTGGCTGGCGCTGAAGCGTTCGCGTGCGCCTTCTGCCTGGCTCTGGCCATCGCGCGCGCGTTGCATCGGCAAACGCGCGAGTTCGGTGTACTGCAGCAATTCCTGGTTGCCTTCCAGGCGTCGCTTCTCGATCACCAGGCTTAGGCTTTCGACACCCGGCAGCGCGGTGACGGCGTAGTCGATTCGTGTGCCGGCCGGCACCGCGCCGAAGGGCGCCTTGTGCGCAAGCGAGCGCGAGTCGAATTGCAGGCTCAGCGCGACCGGGTCGGCAATGGCCCGAGCGCTGGGGTTGGCGAAAGTCCGGGGGCCGACGCTGAGGCGCGGCTGTCCGCTTTCGAAGACCAGACGCACCGTATGTTCGCCGTCGAAGCCGTGGGCGAAGTTGCCGGTGCTTTCGCCGTAGGTGCTGGCGGCCGTCGAGCCCGCATCGGCGACCTTGAACTCGTGGCGGCCGGTCAGCTTGACGTTCAGGTAATACGCGTCGCAGCTGTACTGAAAGGCGTAGTCGTCAAGCGCGGCCCAGTTGTTGGGCGTGCCGCGCAGGTAGAGCACCGTGTCGCCGAGCGGCGCGGGCGCGGGGCAGGGCTGCACCTGCAGCTGCGCGATGCCGGCATTCATGCTGACGGTGAAGCGCTGCACGCCGTCGAAGCGGCGCTTGATCTCGGGCCCGCGCCGCAGCAGGGTGTCTGCAGGGCCCTGACCGAAGTCGGCGTCGGCGCTCCAGGCCTCGTCGGCGACCTTGAAGTTGTGCTCGCCCTTCAAACTGGTGACGAGTTCCCAGCGGCTGCAGGCCCAGGTGAACTTCTGCGTCTCATCTGCGTTCCAGCTGTTGAAGGTGCCACGAAGGTACAGCGCGCGGCCGCCCAGCGGGTCGGACGTGCAAACCGGTGCGGCGGCCGCCGGTGCGGCGAGCAGCCCGGCCAGCACCAGAGCAAGCCAGGGTCTGGGTTTCACCCCCGGCTTCACCCCCGGCCTCACCGCTCCCACCCCACTCACCCCACTCACCCTTTGACGCCGCCTGCCGTCAGCCCCGAGACGATCCACCGCTGCGCCAGCAGGAACACCAGCGTGATCGGCAGCCCGCTGAGCACCGCGGCCGCGGCGAAGTCGCCCCACAGGTACTTCTGCTCGTAGAGGTAGAACTTGCTTCCGACGGCCAGGGTGAGGTTGGGTTCTTCACGCAGCAGGATGGAGGCCACCGGGTACTCGATGATGGTGCCGATGAAGGCCAGCACGAAGACCACCATCAGGATCGGCACCGCCATGGGCAGCAGCACGAAGCGGAAGGCCTGCCAGTGCGTGGCGCCGTCGACCTTGGCGTTCTCCTCGATCTCGACCGGGATGCTCTCGAAGTAGCCCTTGATGGTCCAGATGTGCATGGCCACACCGCCCAGGTAGGCCACGATGAGGCCGGCGTGTGTCTCGATGCCCAGCCACGGAATCTGCTGCCCCAGGCCTTCGAAGATGGCGTAGATGGCCACCAGTGCGACGGCCACCGGGAACATCTGCAGCAGCATCATGCTGTTGAGCAAGGCCTGCTTGCGCGCGAAGCGCAGCCGCGCGAAAGCATACGCGGCGGTGGTGCTGATGGCCACGATCAGCAGCGACGAGATGGTGGCGATCTTGATGCTGTTCCACAGCCACAGCAGCACCGGAAAGGGTGGCTGCACCACCGTGCCGTCGGCCTGGGTGACGGGGATGCCCAGCGCCAGCTGCCAGTGCTCGAAGCTGATGGTGGTGGGGATGAGCGAGCCGGTGGCGAAATTGCCCGGACGCAGGCTGATGCTGACGACGGCCAACAGCGGGAACAGTGTCAGCGCCAGCAGCACCCACAGTGCGGCGTGCGCGGCCCGGACGCGCCAGCGCTGGCTTTTTCCCGTGACGATGGCCATGGCTTAGCTCCTGCGGTCCTTCTGCTGGCTGACCTTCAACTGCACCAGCGCCATGATGGCCACCAGCATGAATATCAGCGTGCTGATGGCTGCGGCGAGGCCGAAGTTCTGGCCGCTGTCCGTGAACGCGATGCGGTAGGTGTAGCTGACCAGGATGTCGGTGGTGCCGGCCGGCAGCTTCGTGTTCAGGAAGTCGGGCCGGCCATCCGTCAACAACGAAATCAGCACGAAGTTGTTGAAGTTGAAGGCGAAGCTGCCGATTAGCAGCGGCGTCAGCGGCCGGGCGATCAGCGGCACGGTGATTTTGAAGAAGTTGGTCAGCGGCTTGGCGCCGGCGATCGCGCTGGCCTCGTACAGGTCGGCCGGGATGGCCTTGATGAGCCCCGTGCACAAGATCATGATGTACGGATAGCCCAGCCAGGTGTTGACGATGAGGATCATCGTCTTGGCCAGGGTGGGGTCGGCGAACCACGCCGGGCGAATGCCGAACAACGCGTTCAGGATGCCGTTGATCTCACCGAAGTTCTGATTGAACAGTCCCTTGAAGACGAGGATGCTGATAAAGCCGGGCACGGCATAGGGCAGGAACAGCAGCGTGCGGTACAGCGCGCGGTATTTCAGGGCCTGCCACTCCAGCAGCACCGCCAGCGTCATGCCCAGCGCGGTGCTGAGCAGCACGGTCAGGCCCGCGAACATCACGGTCCAGACGAAGATGCTGACGAAGGGGCCGCGGAAGTCGGCGTCCAGCAGCATGCGCGCGTAGTTGGCCAGGCCAATGGACACCTTGAAGCCGGGCTGCAGGCGTTCGATCACTTCGCCGCTGGTGTTCTCAAAAAAGCCGGTCTCGCGGTTGGGCGTGAAGCGCTGACCGGTGGACAACTGCACCACGCTGCCGTCGGCTTGCGCCTTCCACAGCGGCTCGACCGGGCCGAATTCGCGCAGGCCGGCGTAGCGGATGAGCTTGCCGTCGGGCAGCAGCAGTTGCATCGGCTGCAGCAGGCCACGCTGCGGGATCAGTTCGCGCAGCGTCAGCGGCTCGCCCAGCGTCAGGCCGCCCAGCGGTTGCATGGGCACCGGGGCGGACGGCGCCGTGCCGGACGGATTCAATGGCTGCGACACCAGCACCTCGCCACCGCTGCCTTCTTCTGGCATCAGCTTCAGGCGCAGGGCGCTGCCTTCTGCGTGCAGGGTGTAGGGCCGGGCGTGGGCCTCGTCGGCCACCGACTGATCCAACAGGTAGGCACGTGCGCGGTCTTCCTCGAGCAGGTTGCTCGACGAGTAGTTGGTGAAGCCGATCTGCACCGTGTACAGCAGCGGGAAGGCCACGAACACCAGCATGCCCGCCACGCCGGGGAAGAGGTACTTCCAGGCCACCGAGGTCGCCGTGCCGTAGATGCAAATGGCGCTGCCGCCCAGCGCCAGCAGGCCCACCGCCACCAGCGGCTGCCCGGCCACCCACAGGCTGAACACCAGCCACAGCAAGGCCAGCGACAGCGTGCCGACCACCGCCCATTGCAGGCCTGAACTGTGCGCCTTGCTCATCGCGAGAGTGCGCGCGCTGCCGCGCCGTCCAGCGCCTCGCGCGGGGTTTGCCGGCCGTTGGTGAGCGCCTCGAGTGCGGCGTCGAGTGCCGAGAAGAAGCGGCTCATTTCGGGGATGTTGGGGATGGGCACGCCAGCCCGCGCGTTGGCCATGGTGGCGGCGATGCGCGGGTCGGCCGACAGCTCGGCGTAGTAGGCCTTGTTGGCCGGCACGCCCAGCGGCACGTCGGCGGAAATCAGCTTCAGGCTCTCGACCTTCAGCAGGTGGTTCTCGATGAATTCGCGCGCCACGTCCTTGGCCTTCGAAGGTGCGGTGATGGCGCAGCCCAGCACGCCCACGAAAGGCTTGCCGGGCTGGCCGCCCACGCCGGGCAGGGGTGCGACGCTGAAGTCGATGCCCACCTTGCGCACGTTGTCCCAGGCCCACGGGCCGTTGATCATCATCGCGACCTCGCCACGGGCGAAGGCGCCTTCCATCTCGGCGTAGCGCGCGCCGCGCGGCATGTGGCCGTCGCGGATCAGCCGCTGCAGCATCTCGGCGCCGCGCACCGCGCCTTCGTGGTTGATGCCCACTTGGCGCGGGTCGAGCTGACCTTGGGCGTCGCGGCCGAAGACATAGCCGCCCGACGCCGCCAGCAGTGGCCAGCTGAAGAAGCTGGTGTTGTACGCCCACAGGATGGCGCTGACCTTGCCGCCGCTGCGGGCGCGCAGTTGCTTGTCGAGTGCGATGACTTCCTCGAAGCTCGTGGGCGGCGTCGCCACCAGGGCCTTGTTGACGATGAGGCCGATGGCCTCGATGGCCAGCGGATAGCCCCAGGTCTGGCCGCGGTAGCTGAAGGCGGCCCAGGCGGCGTCGTCGATCTCGTCGCGGATGCGCTTGCTGGGCCGCACCGGCACGATCAGGCCGCTCTTGGCCCATTCGCCGACACGGTCGTGCGCCCAGCACATGATGTCCGGGCCCTTTCCCGCGGCCGCGGCCGACTGGAATTTGTCGGGCGCGCCCTCGGGGTGCTGGACCACCACCGGCACGCCGCTGGCTTTGGTGAATGCGTCGCCGACCTTCTGCAGGCCGTTGTAGCCCTTGTCGCCGTTCACCCAGACCAGCAGCCGCAGGGGGGCTTGCGCTGCGGCTGCGCCGCACAGTGCAGCCAGCGCCAGCGCCGCAGCGGCCCGATCAAGCCGCATGCAGTTGCGCCGCGGCACCCAGGCGCCGAAACGCCACGCCCTGCGCGTCGAAGAGGTAGGCCTTCTCGACCGGCACGCCCAGGGGAAGGGTCTGCCCGTCGCTGATGCGGCGGTCGCCTTCGACAGCGCAGGTGATGACGTCGTCCAGCCCGGGGTTGGCGTCGGACCTTGAACAGTAGGCATAGGTCATGCTGCCCAGCGACTCGACGAAAGTCACGGTGGTCTGCAGCGCGTTGTCGGCCACGCCGGCGCGCAGGTGCTCCGGGCGCACGCCCAGCTTGACGGCGTCGCCGGCCTGCGCCCCGCAGGCGTCGACCGCGCAGCGGATGAGCTCGCCACCGCCCAGCCGCACCGAGGCGCTTTGGTCCGAGGCCTGCTCCACCGTGCCATCGATGAAGTTCATGCCCGGGCTGCCGATGAATCCGGCCACGAACAGGTTGCAGGGGTGGTCATAGAGCTCCATCGGCGCGCCGACCTGCTCGATGCGCCCGGCCTGCAGCACGACGATGCGGTCGGCCAGCGTCATGGCTTCGACCTGGTCGTGCGTGACGTAGACCATCGTGGTTTCGAGGCGCTCGTGCAGCTTGGCGAACTCGTAGCGCATCTTTACGCGCAGGGCGGTGTCCAGGTTGGACAGCGGCTCGTCAAACAAAAAGACCTCGGGCTTGCGCACGATGGCGCGGCCGATGGCCACTCGCTGGCGTTGGCCGCCCGACAGGTCCTTGGGCTTGCGCTGCAGCAGGTGTTCGATGTGCAGAATTTTCGCCGCGCCGTTCACGGCGCTTTCGATTGCTGCCTGCGGCAACTTGGCCAGCTTCAAGCCGAAGGCCATGTTGTCGTACAGATTCATGTGCGGGTACAGCGCGTAGCTCTGAAACACCATCGAGATGCCGCGCTCGGCGGGCGGCACGTCGTTCACGACGC